>JAEEGI010016685.1_pt1 | contig 15147 bp, 19 predicted proteins | sample 8958751 | NCBI WGS metagenome assembly JAEEGI01 (sample SAMN16246545, study PRJNA631951) | gut metagenome | biome: gut microbiome; feature: rumen; material: KS-attached | host: Bos | place: Iran: Karaj | collected 2018-10
AAAGGCCGCCGCCGCCGACAAAAATGCCCGCAAGGACCAGCAGGAATATCTTTTGCCAAAGTTTAAGTTTCGAGAATAAGGCCATCAAGTGTCGCGCGCAATGTGGTTGCAAGCAAAGATAAACAATGTTTTCTACTTAAACAAGTTAGATGCTGGACCCGCCATCAAGTGGAACGCCCTTCATCATTCTGCCGGGTAATTCATGGCACTTCATGACACGACACATTCTTTCCATGTCTTTTGAAGTCGCTTCCCCCATACGTCCTGAAAAGCCACGAAAGTTTCACCTATGTTTCACCTGACGTCTTTTTGGATTCTTATAAATCGCTGATTATCAACGTATTACAAGTAATAGTTCGAGTCTCGTTTTCCGCTCCAAACGCCTCGCAGCAATGCGGGGCGTTTTTGTTTGTGGTCCGGTGCCGGTGGAGCTGATAGACCGGGCCATTTTCTCGGGTGAAAGAAACTCAAAAGATCTTCAAAAACCTTTGAAAACAAACGAGACTTACTTACCTTTGGAACAGACTTGCGTTGGTCCCTGTTTCAAATCAACTTTGGTGGAAACCTACTTTACTATCTATAACTGCCTCTATGAAACTTAAATTATTGATTCCAAGTCTTCTGGCCCTTCTCCCTTGGATGTCCTCCTGTGATAAGGAACAGGCCGCCAGCCACGAAAGGGAAGGCAACAGCATCGTGATCAACCCGTACAAGCAATGGAACACGAGCAAACTGCCCGCTTACATCGGTGACATCAGCGCGTTGCCGAAGGATCTCCAGACCGTGGTCCGCCAGCGTTTCCCCAAGCAGGTTTCCATGGAAGCCGCCGGGGTCATTATCGCCGGCGCAAGCGATATCGCTGCCAATACCGACAAACTCGCGCTAGCTGCCGAGAACGGCGCGTTCGTCATCGTTCCCTCCAATGTGGAAGTCCCTGGAGCCAGAAACGGATTGTTCTCCATCCCGTCGGATGCCGGTAACCTGACGCCACTTATCACCTGCTACAGCGGATGGGGTGCGGGACAATATTATGTAATGCTTGACGGTGCGGAGGCAGCTCCGGAGGAGCCGGGCGCTTCCAGCATGAGCGAGAAGGAGTGGAAGGAGCTGATCCGAAAGAACAAGGCCATGGGAGAAGACGGCGGTGTCTCCCTGACGGATTACGACAATGACGCTGCCCATAATGAAAACTACTACCAAACCCGGATGGATCCTTTCGTGGAATGGCTTGAATCGACCTATCTGGAGCGCACACTCCAGGCTCCCGGCAGCTGGAACTATGATGACCTCCGGGCCAACATCGAACAGTCCGGTCAGCGGTTAACCTACAACTACCCCTTCGATCTGAACGCCTATATCGACAAGGCCCTCTGGAGCGATCCCGACTATCTGGCCAAGAGTGGCTCCATCTCCGTGGAATACCGCATCTATCCCATTTACATGCTGTCGGCGAACGGCAACAAGGCCGGTGATTATTATGCGGTGGTCTCGACAGTCACCCCTCACAACCAGAGTTTGTGGGGGCCTTATGTTGCCGCACACGGAGCGTGCAGGAACCGTATCTACGGCTTCTGGTTCTCGGACATGGATGTTACGGCGCGCCTGTTGAACCCGGATGGTACCGACATATACGGACTGGAGTTCTTCAACCGACCCCTTCCCGAGAACAAGAATGATTCCAAGTCCTACAGCAAAGGCAGTACCTTCTCGCTCACAGGGTCCTTCAACGGTGGTTACTCCGGCGGAAGAGGCTATGCTGTCGGTGGAATCGCCCTCGGCGGAACCTGGACCAGCACGACCAATTATACGCTGGAAACCATCAGCTACACGCTGGATTCATCCCTCCCGATCGTCAAGTACCACTATTGGTCGGAAAATGTCAAGTTGACGGACGACTGGGACGACTGGAACAAAATCAACCAGGATTACCCGGCACCGGTCCGCTCCGAGTTTTCCAGCCATACCATGTGGGTATGGCACATACCGTACGGTATCGTGAAGGATTACGAAACCCGCCAGTTCAAGTTGATTACCCAGATCCGCCTTCATTACAGCACGTGGTATCACTGGCGCGGTGCACTTGAGTATGACAGCAACAAGAAGGATTATGAAGTGCGCGTTCCTCCTTTTGAATGGGACGTGCAAAACCCCGACCGCATCCCCTGGGGTTTCATCCGGCTTCGCAATGCGACCGATCATGAGATGGCGCACGTGTCGTTCTATGAAAACGGGCAGGAGAGCGGCGATCCCTTGATCCAACTCTCCACTTCGTACGGGAAAGGCGAGGAAGCCCGGGTCGGCCTGCCAGAAGGCACATACAACGTGACTTGGGACATCGTTGACGGGAATACCGGTGCCATCCTGAACTCCTGGATCTATCGCAATGTCAAGGTCCATCAGGGATACAACGACGAAACCTCGACCATCCGCATTTCTTCGGTCGACGGCGAGCAACGATAGAAGAGCGACGGAGCCCGGAAATGCCCATCTTCGTATTGAAATAACCCAACGATGGACAGAGTTCGTATTTCGGCCTCCTTCCAGTGCCTGACCGCCCTGACACTGACCCTCGCCCTCGCCGCCTGTCATTCTCCTGCGGAGCGTCTTCAGACGGGTGATTTGTTGTTTGTGGGCACGTCGGAAGAGGCCGGATCCATGGACGAGGCCATTGTCGCGGCCACGGGAAACCTGACGCATGTCGCCATCATCCAGGTCGACAAAGCCGGACCCTGGGTCATCGACGCAACGCCCCAAAAGGGTGTGAGCCGATACCCGCTGGATTCCCTGATTCAAGCGGACCCGGGGGCAGCCTTTCTCGTAAAACGCCTACGGGACACGACCGGCGTCTCCTCGTTTGTCGAGAACGCCCTCCGTTTCGTCGGACAGCCTTATGACTTGACTTTCCTGCCCGGCAATGACGCCTTTTATTGCTCAGAGCTGGTCCGCGAGGCATACCGCCGCCCCGACGGAAGCTATCTCTTCGAAGCCGCGCCGATGAACTTCCTCTCCGCGGACGGCTCCCTGCCTCCGTATTGGGAAGACCTGTTCGAACGCTTCGACATGCCCGTCCCACAAAATGTCCTGGGGACGAATCCCCAGGACATGTCCTTGTCGCCACTCCTCAGAGATGTCTCGCTTCCCGATTCCTCGTTTACACCTTGACTCCGCCTAAGCCCCGTTTTTCCGCTCCAAACGCCTCGCATTGTTGCGGGGCGTTTGGAGCGGAAAACCCCGGTCATTTCTTCCACCACCGGCCAAAAAACTCCTCCACCCCAATTCATTCAAGGGCGGAAACTTTTCGATGAAAGAAAAGAAAGGTGGGGGGCCGGAACCGAACTAATCGCGGAGGATGCAGAAGCCGGAAGCCGTGAATCTGGTCGGTCTGCCGGTGACGTCCTTCTTCAGCGAGGACTTGAAATCGACGATGGCGTCGGCACCGAGCTCGCGCGCCTTTTCCTCGACAATCCGCAGGAATCCCTTATAATCAAGTTCTTCGAAAGGAGGCCTTCCCTCGTGGAAACCTTCGTGGCGATAGGTTGAAGGGGTGAGCACCACCTTCAGTTCGGCGATGGGGGTGAACCCTCCGGTCCAGGGCCGGTTGGGGATGAAATAGAAATCGTCGTCCAGGAACGGACGGTAGTCGATATAACTTACAGGCTCCGAAGCGGACTCGAAGCCGGATACCCCGGCCACCCCGCAGCTCGCCAGCACGGATGCAAATGCCAGAAGTGCGATGAACTTTTTCATTTCTTTATTTCGCGATTGATCCGTATAAAGATAGTCATTTTCGGATTAAACACAATCAGCCCCGGCCAAAAGATAAGATGTATGTCCATTTCTTTCCTGGCTGTATCATGTTGACGGTGTGATTTTTGCGGGTTTTGAAAGAACCGCGCTATATTCGTGTTCGGATAAAACGGATTTAACAAATCAATAGCCTCTGATCAATGAAAACCAACAACCTTCTCCCCCCTGGGCATCCTTGTGAAAACAACGGAAGGCATCGCCAGGATTATCTGGAAAAGGAATTCCTGAAAATCAAATGACCCTTTCCCTCATGTCCATTACTCGCATAATCAGGACCGGTTTCCTCGTCGTATGTGGGATGGTCCTGTCGTCCTGTTCAATCATAAGGGGATATCGCGCCGATGGTTTGGAGGGTCCGGATATCTTCAGTTTCGAGCATCACGTACATGACACGATTGCCAACGGCAAGCAGGTCTTCAGGTTTCAGACCGCCGAATCGAGGGCGGACTGGATTGACACCCTGCATTTTTATAATCAGCCGCCACACTGCGTCAACATGACTTTTGTGGAGGCCCTGAACGGCAAAAGCCAAACGCAGGGGGTGATGATTATCCATGATGACAAAATCGTTTATGAGAAATACTGGGGAGACTTTTCAGCCGACCGGCTGGCCACCGTTTTCTCCGTTTCCAAATCCATCACGTCGCTTCTTTGCGGCATCGCGATGGATGATGGCTATATCCAAAGCCTTGATGATCTCGTCATCAAGTATTTGCCGGAACTGAAAGGGAAAGACCCCGGATGGGAGAAGCTCACCATCCGCCATTTGCTGAACATGCGCAGCGGACTGGACTTCGATGACGAGTATGAGTTCAACGCCAAAGCATTGAAAGCGGTGAACGCCATCGCAAAACTGAATTACGGGCACAATCTGATGAAGCAGATCCGTGGTTTGAAGTTCCGCTGTGAGCCGGGCACGAAATTCCACTATGAAAGCATGACCACCGCTATTCTGGGTGTGGTCATCGAGCGAGCCACAGGCAGGCGCTATGCCGATTACCTGAGCGAGAAAGTCTGGAAGCCGCTGCAGATGGAGTCCGTGGCGCTGGTCAATATCGACAGTCGCAAGCACGATGTAGCCCATGCCTTCGGCGGCATCACATGCACCTTGAAGGATCTGGCCAAGATTGGCCGACTCTATCTGAACGACGGCATGTGGGATGGCAAGCGGATCGTAAGCGAGGACTGGATTCACCTGACCACCGATTATGATCCCCAGTCGCGCTATCATTACAGCTGGTATGATGTGAGGTTTGAAAGCCAGCCTACGGGTCAGTATCCCGGTTATTACGCTGTAGGCATCTGTTCACAGGTGCTCTATGTCAATCCCCATAAAAACTTGATCATGGTTAGAATCGGGCTGTCCAATAAAGGCTGGGCAATCATTCCTGCCGTGTTTGAACAGCTAAGCGATGTTTGGTAGCCAGAGACGCATTTGGGCGTACAAGCGAGACTTGTACATCACGGCATTGACTCCGCCCTTTTTCTTCTCGGCCGATTGACGAATATCTATGCCGACAAAGCGGCCGAAGAGCATAAGGACCAGGCCAACAAAAAGGTCGTCGTTTCCGTCGTCTTCCAGCCCGGAAACGCCATGGGTGAAGCCGAGAAAAAACCTATCGTTATCAAGAGCTACACCTTCACTCCGGTAAACTGAACGTTCCGAGTAAAGATTTCTTTCAGGCCAAGGATTCGCGTCCTTGGCCTATCTTTTTTATTCCCGAGACAAACTCTAGAAAGCCTTCAGTGGATATACATCCGTGACGGTCTCTCCTCGCCATCCCCTTGCGCCATACAGTGGAAACGCCAGCCGTATCGCTCATAGAACCCCGTATGGTCGGTAAGGAGATAGAGCGTGTCGATTCCGTGGGCAGCCATGTCGTCGCAAACATGGTCCAGCAGTCTTCCGGCTATTCCCAGACATCGGTAGTTCTTTTCCGTGAATACGGCGCAAACGTTCGGAGTCAGATCTTTCCGGTCGTGGAAATCATTTTCGATGACGCCCATTCCGGAGACGATCCTTTCTCCGTCCAGGCAGAGATACCAGCTCGGAACGACGGAATGGAAGGATTCCTCGATACTCTCCAAATAAGCGTCCTTCGGCACGCTCCATTTACTGGAGAACCATTCTGCCGCCTTCTCCTTCAAGTCCTTTCTTTCCGCCAGGTTGACAATTCTCAAATCCAGCATCAGAACCCGCTCCAGCGGCTTTCCCTTCGCAAGGTCATCGACCAGTTTGTCCAGGATACGAAGGTCTCGCATACGGGGAGACTCAATTTCCTCGATTCGGATTCCGCATATCCGGCCCTTCACTTTGAATCGGTCCGGATTCATCGACGGGGCGTTGTCCAGGAAAGCGCCATAGGTTGAACTGCCTGTTTCCAGCGCTTTCAGATCCTCTTTCGAGTAGCCGGTAAGCCAGCGGGTGACCGCATATACCTCGTCCGCGGTACGTCCCTTCCGTTGCGCTTTGGCCACGAGAAGCGGGAACACCTTGGAAAACTTCATTTCAAATACGTCCATGTCGGTCTAAAACTAAAAGAGCCAGGCGTACAACCCCGCGCCGGCAAGGCAGGGAATCAGTCCGAGGAGCATGCCCCAGAGTGAGTGGACGAAGTGGTAGCGCTTCTGATGATAGGCCTTGTCCATATGCTCCGTACCGGGAAGCCGGACGGCCTTCATGTTGGCGAAGAGAACCCAGTCCAGGAAGAAGCAGTCGTACCAGTCAATGAAAAACCACATCCCGTAACCGACCGCGAAAGCCTGCCAGAAACCCTCGACTCCGGCCAGCTTCAGCAAGCCGAGAAGCAGCGCCAGGACAAGCAGAAGGGCCAGTCCCTTCTTGAGGAGCACTGTCGGCGAAAAGAAATCGGAAGGAACACGCTCGTGCGTCTTGAAGTATTCCTCCTGTATGTCCTTGGGGTAGTCGTGGATCCACCAGACGGGATTCTTGACGAGGGGCAGGAGAACCATGGCCGTAAACGCGGCGGTCATGACGATGGTTTCGAGGATGATGACAGTCCAATTCATAGTCTGTGCGAAGTTACGGTTTATTTTCGGAAACCTCGCAAGGCAAAGGTACCCCGAAACCGTCGCAACCGGGTTGCAAAAAACCCACACGGGCAATCCTTACGGGACGATGGAACGGCATAACCGTCAAGCATCGCCTCCCATTCACCGAGAAAACGGCGCTTGTTCTCGAAAAAAAACGTATTTTTGCATCAGAATCGACTCATTATGCGCTTGTTTCATTCCGCCCTTGTTTTGCTCGCAACCCTTTCCTTCCTCTGTCCGGCAAATGCGCAGGGGCAGAAAGGCTGGGCATCTCGAACGTTAGACCGGATCCTGGCCCCGTCTCGGGAACTTGAACCGAGTGCCTTCTATGTGCCGGCTCCGCGTTGGACCTTCGCCCTTACGGGTGACCTGAGACAGGCCACTTTCTCCCAAGTACAGGATTTTTTCCTTCTTTCCGCCAAATTGTCTCCGTCGGGAGAAATGATCATTGAAGAGACTCCCGTGAACCTTTCCGCCAACGTACGGGGAAAAATAAGCACGGGAATCGGGGTGCAGGTCGGCTATGGAGACTTGAGCCTTTCCCTGAGCAGGAATCTGGGCGGCGAAGGGAAGGACCATGTCTTTTCTTTCGATTACCAGTCGGCAGGATATGCCCTTCAGGCGCAGTATTTCAGCCATTCGGATCCGGTGAATTATCACCAGACCTTTGCCGAAGAAGGACACTGGGCCTATCGGACCGAAGACGGTGTGACCGAAAAACCCGGACTGTTGCGGTCTCTTCTCGTAGACGGATTCTATGCGTTCAACCGTCGGACTTTCGCCTACTCGGCCGCCTATCGGGGAACACTGTTCCAGAAACGCAGCGCAGGCAGTTGGATGTTCGGCTCCAAGCTCATCCTGGGCGAATACCGCATCGACCCGGAAGAGGAGTTCGCCAACTGGCTTAACGGACAGGCCCGGCAGACCACCGCGCAGGTGTCCTTTGGAGGCGGCTATTCTTACAACCTGGTCCCTTTCCACCGGCAGCCTTCCGGCGAAAGGGACAAAGGTCTCCGCAACCTGACCATCAACTTTACCTTCCTGCCGATGGTGACCCTCTTCAACCAGTTCACATCTACGGCTTACAACGATCTGGTGGACGGCGTTTATACGCAGGTGGACAAAGATGTCCGGAACGGCAAGCTCCAGGTGAACTATGTCGCCCGCATCGGCATCGGGTATACGTACAATCTGTTTTCCATTAACCTTTCCGCCAGCAACAACGACTATTCGTACCGGGGAATCAGTTCCATTACCTACGGGGGTTACGTGAGCAATAACGTGAAGACCGAGGGAAGCTTTTTTAGGTGGACGACTGCCCTCCGTCTGGGAATGCGTTTCTGAAGTACGTGACTGGTCTCTTCTCGCTCCGGTGCCGATCCGGGGCACGGATATCCGTAAACACGGCGGTCATGACGATGCTTTTGTACGGATTTGACACCCGACCGTACGGATTTGACTTTGCGTTTTTCACAGGTTCCTGCGTACCTTTGCAACAAGGAATTCCGAACCCATTGTCAAACCTTAAAATTCTTTTACCATGTTACCTTTGTCGGGCAATATCTTCCAACTCTTCGTCGAGGCCGGCGCCGGATTCATGTCCATCATCACACTTATGCTTATCGCCCTGTTCTTCGCCGCCTGGAAAGCTCCGGCCTGGATCAAGGAAATCGGTCTTCTCGCGCTGGCTTTTGGATTCTTGGCAACCTTCCTCGGTTTCATACCAGCGGCCGAATTCATCCAATCACAAGGGGATATCTCCCAGAGCGTCATCTGGGGAGGAGTCAAAGTCGGCTTGATCCCGACCGCTTACGGCCTCATCGTTTATATCGTCTCCCTCATCCTTCGCATCATCAAGAAACCGAGGATCTGATTGCCGCAGGAAATAAGCAGACACCTTCACGGCCGTCTCCCCGGGCATCAAGTACCCTTTTTCTATTTCGGACAATTGACTTATATTTGTACCGATAAATCGGGTTTATATGATTGTACTGTTTATTGTTGCGGCTCCTCTGCTCATTATGGGGATAATCATTCTTATCGGCAAGGGAGATAATCTGATTGCCGGATATAATACCGCATCAAAAGAAGAGAGATCGCAATACAATATCAAACGCCTTCGTGGCTTGATAGGTGGACTGCTCGTTTTATTGGCCCCATTGACGGTTATTTTCCTCAGAGAAGAAACGATGGCGGCGACCTGGTCATTTGTGGCTCTTACCTTCGTTCTGTCTATTGTCGTGGTCATTCTTGCCAATACCTGGGCGAAGAATAAGAACAACTGAATTCATCTGTCTCTTCCACCGTCCCGGCAAATCAGTATTCCTTGCCGGGCCAAAGAACCTATACAACATGAAGAAACTCTCCTACACCTTCGCATTCACTTGCCTCTGCCTCTTCCTTTTCTCCTGCGGCAGCCAGACTACGACTTCCTCTCCGTCCGATTTTGTCGACGGGGTGACATCGGCTCTGCAAAATGGCGGAAATGTCGACCTGACCGCTTTTCAGTGGACCCGCGAACCGGCCGCCTTTTCCATTGACGGCCAAACGCTGACGGTTACCACGGCCCCTCACACCGACCTCTGGCAACGGACCTACTATCATTTCCGCAATGACAACGCCCCGGTATTCCAGATCCAAACGAAGGAGCAGTACTTCAGCTTCGTCGTGAAAACCGATTTTACCCAGAGCCACCAGCGCTTCGACCAGTGCGGCATCGTGATGTACCTGGACAGCGACAATTGGCTCAAGGGCTCCGTGGAATTCGAGAACGATGAGTTCCAGCACCTGGGCAGCGTGGCCACCAACAACGGCTGGTCCGACTGGGCCACGACGGCCATTCCGGCCGATGTCAAAACCATGTGGTACCGCTTTTCCAGAAGGGCCGACGACTACTGTATCGAGTGCTCGACCGACGGTGTCGACTTCAGCCAGATGCGCATCTGCCACATGTATGCCGGAGCCGATGTCATCAGCTTCGGCGTGTACGCCTGCTCCCCGGAAGAATCCTCCTTCACGGCCGTTTTCACGGACATGAAGATCACCGAGTGCCAGTGGAAAGCCCACGACGGCCAGCAGCCCGATCAGGAATAACCGGATTTTTTTAATGAAACGCTTCCATATTCGCGTCCGGGATGCAAGATTCGGCCGTTTTGCGGTTTAAAGGAATGGACATCAGGGAAAGAGCCGTATGAAAACCAAATATTACCTCATCTATGTCTTCGTGGGAATCGCCTTTCTGGCGGTTTCCGCGTGGGTGTTTTTCTCGCGCGGGAAGAACGCGAAGGCGATCCGGGCCAAGTACAAGCTGGGCGGAATCATGCTCATGTGCATGGCCATGCTGTCCGTCGCCTCCTGCGGCGAGATTCTCAATCCGGGTGAAGTGATGTGCTACGATCCGGTGCCGGATTACTCTTTTTCGGTCAGCACGGGAAAACACGATCCGAATTGGCAGTATATCCTGTCTCCGGGGGCCGTCCTGACGGTGCAAGTCGAATGTCGCCGTTACGAGAAATACGGTATCGTCATCCGCCAGTTCGAAGACATGAAGGAAGGGGATGTTCTCCAGACCGCCGCCTTCGACTCTGAAGGAAAAGACCAGTTCCAGTACGAACTGTTGTATGATCCGGCAGATAAAGCCTATGCGGGGATCGCCCGGGTGGACATTTCTGGATATCCCGAAGGAAAAGAAGACGGGAGTCTGCTCTACTCCACTATCTTGCTCGTTACGACCAGTGCGGATTGACCATCTCGTCTATGAACTCACCGGGGCCTGCAACCAGTGTTGCAGGTTTTGTTATAACTATTGGCGTGACGGCAGTACGCCGATTGCGCCACCGGACCCGTCCGCGGCCCGGAAAACCCTGAAAAAGCTGCTTTCACAGGCCTCTGTGGGCAGTCTTTCCTTCTCCGGGGGCGAACCGATGCTGCTCTCCAATGTCCATGACCTGGTTCTTCATGCGAGATTCAAGGGCTGCAAGGTCAATGTGCTCAGCAACGGGACCCTCCTGACCGACGACGCCCTGGAGAACTTCCTGAGCCTGGGCGTCAGCGTCATCCAGATTCCACTCCTCAGTGCCGATGCGTCCATCCATGATCACCTTACCGGCCTCCCCGGTTCCTGGGAGAAGGCGGTGGACGCGCTGCGTCGGACGGGCCATGCGGGCATCGGCGCCGCCGTGCTGGTCATCACCAAGGTCAATGCTCCCGGCGTTGCCGAAACACTCTCACTCATGGCGGAATGCGGTGTCCGGACCGTGATGGTGAACCGTTTCAACATCGGCGGAAACGGCATCCGGAATGTCAGGGAACTGGTTCCGGACCGGAAAACGCTGCGGGATGCATTCGCAGCGACAGAAGCCTTTGCAGAAGCAAATCCGGACATGCGTTTCGTAAGCGGCGTTTGTACGCCCCTATGCTACCTGGATACCGCGCCCTATCCCCATATCCGCTTCACCAAGTGCAGCACCGATCTTACGGGCCGGCCGGTCACGGTGAACTACAACGGGGACGTCCGCTTCTGCAACCATTCTCCCCGGGTGCTGGGAAACATCCATTCCCGGCCGATAGGGGATATCCTGACGGACCCTGAAATCAATGCCCGGTATGCCGGGGTCCCGAAGGAATGCGGGAAATGCGTCCTGCTCCAACGATGCGGCGGCGGATGCCGGGCCGCCTCCGAGCAGGTCCACGGCACTTTTTCCGCCCTCGACCCCATCCTGGATTACGGGAATTAGCCCGCAAGGCCTTCCGGGCACGAATCCCCAGGACATGTCTCTGTCACCCCTCCTCAGAGACGTTCCGGGGAATGGGAAAAAGAATCCGGATTGATTCTTTTTCCCATTTATCGGTTTCCTCAATGCCTTTTAGTATATTTGTACATTGACAATCAACGGTTTCGGCACAATGGACAACAAAGGTATCACCAAGAGGCAGTTCTGGATCCAGATGTCATCGGCAGGGTTCAATCTCCTGCTGGGAATCTATTGGATCATTTGGGGGATTGCGTCGAAGGAGTCTTATATGTGGATCTTCGGAATCATCTTCCTGCTCCTGGCGTCAGGGCTGGTTATCTCCCTTGTGATCCAGTTGAAACGTCATCGGATCGAGGATCCCCAGTTGGATGAAGAGGCCACCCGAAACTTCAAGGACGGGCTGAAAGGCTCCGGCATCGTCATCGGCATCATCGTCATCTTCTTCCTGTTCGCCTTCGGGCTGGTGGCGCTTTTCAAATAGGCGCCCTCAGCCTTTCAGCTCCTCGATCTGGCCGAGCAGGTCGTCCGAGGCATCCAGGATGTCGCGGCGGTTCTTGAGACCCAGAACCAGGCCGAGGACCAGGCCGATGGCCGAGCCGCAGATGAAACCGTACAGTTCCGGTCCGCCGAGCTGGAGATTCTTGACCACGTCCCAGATAAGGATGCCCAGCCACACAAGCAGGAGGGGTACGCCGTACTTATACCAGTCGGCATTGATTTTCCGGAACTTGGTGAGTTCAGTCGTGGCGGTGACCAGATCCTTGTTCAGGTTGGGAATGTACTGCTTGGTGATGAGGGTGGCGACAATGCCCAGGAGCATAAAGAGCCCCGTGGCAATCAGCAGGAGAGGGGAGAATCCCACATGATGGAGGGCGGGAATCAGCCCCAGGCCGATTACTCCGGCGACAATGGGGGCGTTGGACTTGAATCGCAGGCGGTCGATCGTCCGGCCGCAGGACCGGCGGAGCATCCGCTCATTGACAATCTTCTGGCTTTCCAGCTTTTCGCGCAGCTGCTGCATCTGCTGCTGCATTTCGAGGAAGGTTTTATCGGTCGTTTCCATGTTACTGCATCTTTTTGAGTTGTTCCTTGATTCTGACAAGCCGGACGGAGACATTCCCGGGTGTGATTCCCACGATCTGGCCGATTTCCTCGTAACTGAGGTTCTCCAGCCAGAGGAGGACGATGGCGCGGTCGAAGGGACCCAGTTTGCCGATGCGCTCCCGCAGAAGGCCGATCTGGCGGGTGTCTTCGGCCTGTTCGTCGAACAGGTCGATGTCCATCGACAAGGGTTCGGTCCGGAGGCCGCGCTTCTTTTTCCGGTCCTGGGTGATACAAGTGTTGAGGGCGACTTTCCAAATCCAGGAATTCAGCGCGCTGTCCCCTCGGAAGGTTCCGGAGCCCCGCCAAAGGTTGATCAGGATTTCCTGGAAGAGGTCGGCCACCTCGTCCTTGTCGGTCGAGAACATGTAGCACACGGTGTAAATCGTGCTGCGGTGTTCTCTCACCAGGGTTTCAAATTCTCGTTCTGTCATGGTCCGTCTTGCTTGTTTCTGCTCATTAGACGCAGATCCCGCCGAAAAACTACAGCACGAAGATACACTTTTTTCTTTTTTGTGCCGGGCGGGCCGGTGCAAGAATACGTTCCCGTTGGGATTCCATGGAGAAAAAAGCTATCTTTGGGAACAATTGGGCTGCATCAAACTGCACGCCGCCATTGATGTCATCATCCGCAACAACTACCTGGTCAATGGCTACAACGGCCTCTGGCTCGTGGACAACAATATCTTCCTCTCCCCCAACACCTTCTTCGACTGGGGCCAGGGCGTGTGCTTCACCCATAACATCATTTCGGGATACATCACTTCGCATCCGGTATCAAACAGATACACTCCTTACCACTATCCCCATTCCACCAAGGTGGTCGGCGTGATGACCCGTAATTGATACCGGTGGCGAATGCGCGCCGGCACACGGCGGAAGCGTGCTTCTTCCCCTTTATTCCACAAGGGGGAGTTCCTCCGTCCGAACAAGTCAGAATACAGAGATGGAATAGGTAAAGCTGTACTTCTCACCGGGGGCGACGCGGTGAATGTAGGTGCGGCCGGAGATGTCGCCGGTGTAGCCCTGCCTGTCGCAGAGACCGCACCAGGGTTCAAGGCACACGAAGGGACAACCCGGCTTATTGGGCGCCCAGATACCGTAGGCCTCAGCCTGCGGGCAGTCCACGCGGAGGACGGGATTCCCCTGCTTGTCCAGCAGTTCCGTCGCCGTCACCTGCATTTCCTCAATGATCCAGGCGTCATGGGCGAAGGTATCGCCCGCGATGGGCATCTCCTCCGGCAGATGGACGGCTTCCGGCAGCGGAACCCGGTTGCCGTCCGCCAGGTCGGATACTACGACCGGACGGACCGGACGGCCTTCGTGGTCCAGATACCGGACAAATCCGTGCACGTCGTCAGCCGGATCGTAACCGGGCAACTGAAAAGCCGGATGCGCGCCGATCTGGGCATACAGGTCGCGGTCGTCCAGGTTCTCCACGGTCCAGATGATATCGACCCGGTTCCCTTCCAGCCGATACTCCGCCTCCAGGGCGAAGCGATAAGGATAGTTCTCCGGGCGGAATTCCTTCATCCGCAGGCGGCCTTCCCCGACTTCCTCGAATTCGCAGTCACGGGCAAAGCCGTGTTGTTTCATCGTGAACACATGGCCGTCGATGCGTATTTCGTTGTTGTAGGGCTTGCCCACAGCCGGGAAAAGGATAGGCGCGTGACGGTTCCAGTACTTCGCGTCGCCACACCACATATACTCGCGGCGACCTTTGGTCAAGCTCACCAGTTCCGCCCCGTGGGGAGCTACCTCGACAGAGATGATTCCGTTGGACAGTTTCATAGTTGTATCGTTCTTCCACGGCAAATGTACGCAATCCGCTTTGACAAAGCAAAGGAAATCCTGTTTCTGTGTTATTTGAACGGGATTATTTATCTTTGCCAAAGAAATGTCCTCATGGGAAAGACCTATCATACCAAGCACGAAGCCCGGAAGATTCAAATGAGTGACGAGGCAACCCGTCTCACGACATTCCATCTGTCCAGGCATCCGAATGGTACAAGGGCAAACGGATTGCGGAAAGTGCTTCGTACAAGAATGAAGACAGCCGCCGTATCTTTCCCCAGGGATCGGTTCGGATGGGCAGAAGAGAAAAGCTCACGGCTTCGGGGAGGGCGCAGGAATGTCCATAAAGCCGCCCGGCAGGACTCCCGGATGGAAATCTCGGCAGCCCTTGATGAGGACACCCCTTGTACTTCCAAGTAGAATTAACAACAACAATACTATCTCCATGAAATTCAAGAGCACGATTCTCTGTACCATGGCCGCCTTGCTGGCCGTCTGCGCCTGTACGCCGTCTGATCCGTTGATTGTCCGGACGAAAACCGGACTGGTCAAGGGCGTTGAAGAGGAAGGCACGCTGGCCTTCAAAGGAATTCCCTATGCCACGGTGGAGCGCTTCATGCCGCCGAAACCCGCCGCC
>JAEEGI010016686.1_pt1 | contig 15147 bp, 16 predicted proteins | sample 8958751 | NCBI WGS metagenome assembly JAEEGI01 (sample SAMN16246545, study PRJNA631951) | gut metagenome | biome: gut microbiome; feature: rumen; material: KS-attached | host: Bos | place: Iran: Karaj | collected 2018-10
ATTAACACTGCGGTTTTCCTCCTTTACTTCCGTTCTTTTGTTTGAAGCGAGAACTTCGCCCTTATAGATCCATACTTTTACGCCTATTCTGCCGTAAGTTGTATGAGCTTCGGCAAAACCGTAATCGATATCGGCTCTGAGTGTCTGAAGGGGAATGGTTCCTTCATGGAAATGTTCGCAACGGGCGATTTCAGCGCCGCCGAGACGTCCGGATACCATTGTTTTGATACCTTTTGCGCCCATTTTCATTGTTCTGTCGATAGCGGTTCTTGTTGCTCTTCTGAATGCCGTTCTCTTTTCGAGATCCGATGCAATCCTTTCAGCAACGAGCTGAGCATTGAGTTCGGGGCGTTTTACTTCAACGATTGTGATGTAAACGCGTTTATTGACCATTTTCTCAACGTTTTTGCGGAGTTTTTCAATTTCCTGACCGCCCTTGCCGGTTACGATGCCGGGTCTTGCGCAGTGAATATAGATTTTGATACGCTCTTCGGAAGTACGTTCGATTTCGATCTTCGGTATTCCTGCAGAGTACATTTCTTTTTTGATGTATTTTCTGATTTTGTTATCCTGAACAAGGATGTCGCCGAATTTGTCGTCGCGAGCAAACCAGCGGGAGTCCCAGTTGCGGATTATGCCTACACGGAGGCCGTGAGGATTAACTTTTTGTCCCATGTCTGTCCTCCCTTATTCCTTTTCTGCAAGGATCATTGTGATGTGAGACGATCTCTTGCGATATATATCGGCGCTGCCCTTTGCTCTTTCCATACGGCGTTTCATAACTCTTGCCGGACCTACAAAACAGGTTTTTACATAGAGTTTTTCAACATCCATTCCGAAATTGTTTTCAGCATTGGCAACGCAGCTTCTGAGAAGCTTTAATACGGGTTCGCTTGCGGCCTTCGGAGTGTTCTGAAGGATAGCTGCCGCCATTGAGACGGGTTTATTTCTTATGAGATCGAGAACTATCTTCACTTTGCGGGGAGTGATGCGAAGATCTCTCAGATAAGCTTTTGCTTCCATTATCTTTACTTAACCTCCTGTGAGCCTTACTTCGATGTATTTGAGGCCTTCGAACCTGAGTGACCTCTGAATACACGTGTCGGAGCAAATTCTCCAAGCTTATGACCGACCATATCCTCTGTTACATATACGGGAACATGTTTTTTTCCGTCGTGAACGGCAAAAGTATGTCCTACGAATTCAGGGAAAATAGTGGATGCTCTGGACCAGGTTTTTACAACTCTTTTTTCGCCTTTTTCATTCATTTCAAGAACTTTTTTCATAAGCGAAAGTTCGACGTACGGACCTTTTTTAACACTTCTGCTCATTTATGGCACCTCCTATTTATCCTTTCTTCTCTTTACGATATACTTGTTGGATTTATTCTTCTTACGGGTCTTATAACCGAGAGCAGGTTTACCCCACGGGGTAACAGGTCCCGGACGACCTATAGGAGATTTGCCTTCGCCGCCGCCGTGCGGGTGGTCGTTCGGGTTCATTACAGAACCGCGGACCGTCGGACGAATGCCCATATGACGTTTTCTGCCGGCTTTACCGAGAGAAACGTTTTCGTGGTCGCTGTTTCCTACAACGCCGATAGTTGCTCTGCAGTTGAGGCGGACCATTCTGACTTCTCCGGAAGGAAGACGAACCTGAGCGAAGCCGTTTTCCTTAGCCATAAGCTGTGCTCCGATACCTGCCGAACGAGCGAGCTGAGCACCTTTGCCGGGATAAAGCTCGATGTTGTGGATGAAGGTACCGACGGGGATCTTTTCGATAAAGAGACAGTTGCCCGGCTTGATATCTGCCTTTTCACCGGATTCAACGGTGTCGCCTACATTGAGTCCTTCGGGAGCGATGATATAATTGCGAACTCCGTCGGAGTATTCGATGAGAGCGATGTTGGCGGATCTGTTGGGATCGTATTCGATCGCGATTACGTTAGCCTGCTCGTCAAGTCTGTTTCTCTTGAAATCGATTATTCTGTATTTTCTGCGGTTTCCGCCGCCTTTATGACGAACGGTTATCTTACCGTAGCTGTTACGTCCGGCGTTCTTTTTGAGAACGGTGAGGAGGGATTTTTCGGGAGTCTTTTTGGTGATCTCTTCGAAAGTGGAAACCGTCATGGTTCTCCTTGAAGGAGTTGTCGGTTTGTATGATTTTATAGCCATATTAACTCAGCACTCCTTTACATTAAGCTATCGAAGAACTCGATTGTTTTAGAATCCTCGGTAAGAGTAACGATAGCTCTTTTGGCTTTCGCGGTCTTGCCTGAGGTGAGTCCTCTTCTTCTGTTTTTGCCCGAAAGGTGCATTGTGTTTACGTCCGAAACCTTAACTTTGAAGATCTCTTCAACAGCTTTTTTGATCTCGATCTTGTTTGCATCCTGAGCAACAACGAAGGTATATTTGCGCTGGCTACGCATAATGTTCATGCTGTGTTCGGTGATAACCGGCTTTAAAATGATATCCTGAGCGAATTTCATTATACGTACACCTCCTCGATTTTCTGAACAGCTTCTTTTGTTACGATGAAGTTGTCATGGTTCATAATATCGTAAACATTGAGAGTGTTTACATAAAGAGTTTTTACGCCGGGGATGTTCTTTGCGCTTCTTACGACGTTGACATCGGGAGCGGGAAGAACAACGAGCGATTTATCCGCAACGTTGAGGGCTTTGAGAACGGCTACCATGTTTTTGGTTTTAGCCTGTTCGAAGCTGAGAGCGTCGAGAACGATGAATTTGCCTTCCTGAACCTTGCAGGAGAACGCGCTCTTCATGGCGCCTCTCTTTGCTTTCTTGTTCATGGAATATCTGTAGCTTCTGGGTTTGGGACCGAGCGCTACGCCGCCGTGATACCACTGCGGAGCTCTGATGGAGCCCTGTCTTGCTCTGCCGGTACCCTTCTGTCTGAACGGTTTCTTGCCGCCGCCGCGAACTTCTGTTCTGGTTTTGGTATTCTGGGTACCCTGACGCTGATTTGCGAGGTAGTTTTTGACCGCTTCATGAAGAAGAGAGACATTGACTTCAACGCCGAATATGCTGTCGTTCAATTCAAGCGTGCCGGTCTCTTTACCGGTCATATCGTATACTTTAACGTTAGCCATTGTTTATCCTCCCTTCTTAAGCCTGTTTCTTAACGGCGGATTTAACGATTATCAGACCGCCGTTGGGGCCGGGAACTGCGCCCTTTATAGCAATAAGGTTGTTTTCAGCATCGACTTTAACAACTGTGAGGTTCTGGATAGTGATCTGTTCGCTGCCCATGTGACCCGGCATTCCTTTGCCCTTCATAACTCTGGAGGGGTCGGTGTTCGCGCCCATGGAACCCTGATGTCTGTGATAACCCGAACCGTGCGCCATAGGACCGGTGTGGAAACCGTGACGTTTGATTGTGCCCTGGTATCCTTTACCTTTGGAAATACCCGTAACGTCAACTTTGTCGCCGTTTGCGAAAACTTCCGCTTTGAGTATATCCCCTACTTTAAGATCTGCGCTGTTGTCGAGAGTGAATTCTTTAAGAACTCTCTTATAAGCGACCTGCGCTTTGTCGAAGTGCCCTTTGAGGGGCTTAACAACGAGTTTTTCACGAATGTCTTCAAAGCCGAGCTGAACCGCATCGTATCCGTCGTTTTCAACGGTTTTCTTCTGAACGACCGGGCAGGGACCGACTTCGAGAACTGTTACCGGGATGACGCTGCCGTTTTCGGTGAAAAGCTGAGTCATACCGATTTTTCTGCCGATAATGCCTTTTTCCATTTAATGAATCTCCTTTCGGTTATTGGTTGGTCCGGTACCAACGTGACCTGCATGGCTGTGCGTGTGTATATAATAGTGTATATTAAAGCTTGATTTCGATATCAACGCCTGCGGGAAGCTCTATGCCGACGAGTGCGTCAACTGCTTTCTGCGAAGGTCTGATAACATCGATAAGACGCTTATGGGTTCTCATCTCAAACTGTTCACGGGCATCTTTATACTTATGAACAGCGCGGAGAATGGTGATTATTTCCTTATCCGTGGGAAGGGGTACGGGTCCGGAAACTTCTGCGCCGAATCTCTTCGCGGTCTCAACGATCTTTTCGGACGCGCGGTCGATAAGTTTATGATCGTAAGATTTGAGTCTGATTCTCATTTTGTTTTTGTTATCTGCCATGGAATTCGCCTCCTGATTTCTTTTTTGCTTTTAATTTTTGTTTGATTTGGCGGCGATGAAAAACCGAACACTCTGCCGTGTGTTTCCGGATTTGACCGCAAAAAATTTCGGACAGGGCAAGCTGTTCCGAAAACACTCGGGCGCTGAGAGGTAGACACGAAGTGCGGTCTCCGTTAGTAACCGGGAAGCCGGTCCTTTAACGTACAGTCGATCGAAATGCGACTACATCAGCAAAATTCGGTATCATCCAATTTCAAATCGGATTGTCGCTCCCCCGGAATTACCCGACCGGTTTCAAAGCCGGGCGGCAACCTCCGGGATCATTGCCATAAATTGCCATGCTTGGGTATTATACCACAGCGAAGCCTGAAATGCAATAGGTTTTTTGAAATTCTATTATGAACATTTTGTAAACTTTCGGCCATAAAGCAAGATCTCCGTCTTTTTTTATAAAAACGGAGATCTTTCCGATCATATATACTTTTCAAGACTGAGGTTTTTGCCGTATTTACAATAACGAATAAGTGAATAAAGGGACTGCTCTGTATCGATATACTTTGATTCAAGATAGTTCCATTCGCTCTGGCGGTTAAGTCGCATCCACAGACGTCTGTTTTCCTTCTTGATAAGCTCAAACTCCTCGGAAAGAGCTATAAGGTCGTCCACGATGCTTTTTGCCTCTTCTCTGCTTTCAAAAGCGACCGACGGTATGACGCAGATTCGCATCAGAGTCCACATAAGTCTTCTTATATCAAACATAAATGCGTCGTAAGTCTGCTTGAAACGGAGCGGTTTGTTTTCTTTGAGCACTTCCTCCGCCTCGCCTATTACGGTAATAAGCTCAGAGCAGTGCTCTGCAAGGTCATACTGCTCGTTTGTAGGCTTTCTTGCATCCTTCCAGAATTCTCTGAAAAGTATTCCGCCTATCTCCGCATAGTCATAAACGCTGTCAAGGTTGAAATGCTTGTCATAGTCATAAACGGTCTTGATCGCGTCGCTGACGTCGGGACCGTAACCGTAATACATTTTATTGAAAGATCTGAGAAAGCGTTCGAAGGTGATGGAATCGTCGTAATGCCATGCAAAAGCTCCGCCTGCTGCGATACCGGGCATCATTTCCTCCCTGAGGCAGCATCCGCCGTCATTCCAGCCTGAAAGAACGAAAATATCGGTCATGCCTCTTGTTTGAGCGATAAACTGTTTTGAATTGCCGAATGATACTTCAAGCTGCGGGATAAAGCGTGACCATGACCATGTTCCGGAAGATATGCCGAATTTGTGACCGCTTTGGGAGAAACGAACGGACGAGTAGCTGTCGCGCAGCGCATAGTCCCACGCGATGACCGTGATATCTTCGTTCAGCGTATGAACGAGATCGAAATCAAAGCCGTAGTCACCGTAAGGCTGAAGGAACATATCGCCATACATCATAAGCGTGCAGCCGCGTTTTTTAAGTTCTTCCGAAAGCCAGTTGAAATATTCAACGTAGATCCTGCCGCCTTTTTCACTTCCGAAAACCTTCTTTATATCAGCGACCTCATCTCCGCCCGCATGGATCACGCCCCTGCCGAAAGCGTCTACGATCTCGTCAAGCATTTTGCAGACGAAACTACGGACTTCCTTTTTTGTTACGTCAAGAACGTCTGTTACACTGTCTCCGTTACGCAGCATCATATCTCTGAAATCGTAAAGTTTGCTGTTTTTATCCCAATGTCCGATAAGATTTATTATCGGGCGGACCGATACTCCGAAGCCCGCGGCGTATTCGCATATCTCATGCCATTCTGAAGCCGGGACTGGGTCGGAATATTTGCCGAAGTCCGGGCAGAACTCAAAACGGAATGTATCTTCGATATACGGCATATAGACGTTATATTTAAAATACGAAATGCGTCTGATAATTGATTTGAAACCGTCGACCGTTGAGATCTGTCCTCTTGAAATATCGTCCGATACCGCTCTGAAATGAATATCGGGGCTGTCGGAAATACTGCCTGCGGGAATATATCCGTCATTGAGAAGTGCGAGCTGAACAAGGGTGCAAAAACCGTAATGGATTGCGGCGTCGCACTGACCGATGATTTTTATTTCGTTTTCGGCAATATCTATTTTATATCCGTCTTTTTCAAGAGAAGCATCGGTTTCCGCCTTTATAAGCTTTTCGCCTTTAAGCTCGATGGCAAAATCTGAAAGTATGTCTTCGGTCCTGCAATGCGCCTGAAGAGACATTGACGGAGAAAAATCATAAAAGCAGATCTTTTCTTCGCCGTTCGCATTGATCGTCTTTACCGGCGGTATCAGAGTATAATCCATAAAAATGCGCTCCTTAATCAATCAGATAACTTTAATTACGGGAATTATCATCGGTTTACGTTTTGTCTGCTCCGAAACGTATTTCGACACTTCGTCCTTAAGCCGTGTTTTAGCGTTGAATACCCACTCGTCGTAGCCTTCCGATGCGCAATGCTCAACGACCTTAACGGTGATGTTTTTTATTCTGTCAACGATATTCTCGTTTTCCTTAGCATAAACGAAGCCTCGTGAAATGACTTCGGGATCGGGCATGACGGTAAGAGTATATTCGTCAACAACTGCAACGATCAGTATAAGTCCGTCCTGAGAAAGATGCTTTCTGTCACGCAGCACAACGTTGCCCACGTCCCCTACTCCGAGTCCGTCAACGAGTATTTTTCCTGAAGGAACGGTGCCTATCTTCTTTATACCGTCATCGCTCATTTCAACTATATCGCCGATATCCGCGACAACTATGTTTTTTGACGGGATCCCGAGAGAAAGCGCGAGCTCTTCATGACGTTTTAGATGTCTGTATTCTCCGTGGACAGGTATAAAGTATTTTGGCTTTACAAGCCCGAAAATAAGCTTCAGGTCCTCCTGGCATGCGTGGCCTGAAACGTGGACTTCCGCAAGAGAATCGTCAACTACGGTAGCGCCGGAGCGGTAAAGCTCGTTTACGACTCTGTTGACGAGCTTTTCGTTGCCGGGTATTGCGGTTGCTGAAATAATGACAAGATCACGGTTGTTTATCTCAACTATCTTATGATCGGAATATGCCATTCTGTAAAGCGCGGACATCGGCTCGCCCTGGCTGCCTGTTGTGATTATAACAACTTTTTCGGGCGGATAGTTGTTTACGTCGTCTATATCCACAAGCACTCTGTCCGGAATAGACATGTAGCCGAGCTGATTTGCCACTTCTATTACGTTTACCATGCTTCTGCCGCTTACGGCAACTTTTCTGTGAAATTCCGCGGCAAGATTTATTATCGACTGAACCCTGTGAACGTTGGAAGAAAACGTTGCGATTATTATCCGCTTGTTCATCGCTTTCATGAATATGTTGCGCAGCGAATCGCGGACTTTCAGCTCGCTCATGGTGAAACCGGGACGCGCTACGTTCGTCGATTCCATCATCAGAAGCTCTACTCCCTCGCTTCCGAGCTGTCCGATACGGGTAAGGTCTATCATTTCGCCGTCAACGGGAGTAACGTCGATCTTGAAGTCTCCCATATGCAGTATCGTGCCGCACGGCGTATGAAGCGCAATTGCGGTAGCATCGGCGATCGAGTGATTGACGTGTATAAACTCTACGCTAAGAGTATCAAGCTCCACGGTCTGTCCTGCGCGGACCTCTATAAGCTCAGCCTCTTTATCGAGATTGAATTCTTTAAGCTTATTCTGTATGATACCAACGGTAAGCCTTGTGGCGTAGATAGGAACGTTGATATCGCGAAGAAGATAGGGAATTGCACCGATATGGTCTTCATGTCCGTGCGTGATGAATATCGCGCGGAAGCGGTCGCTGTTTTTTATGATATACTGCATATCGGGAATAACGTAATCTACGCCCGGCATTTCTTCATCGGGGAAAGCAAGGCCGCAGTCAATGGCTATTATATCCTTTCCGCATTCAATAAGCGTGAGATTCTTTCCTATTTCGTTAAGTCCGCCGAGCGGAATGATTCTTATTTTATCAATTTTTTTCAATTATTTACCTCCTGTGACTATTTAATATATTTAAGGTCATGATTTCAAAAACACAACAAAAGACACCGCAACACCCCTTCAGAGAACAAACAGCCTTCTTTGTTGCCGGAAGAGTTAATTTGCGGAAAAAGCATATTCTTTTACGCCTAAACATCACTATCAGTCATTATAACACAATCCATGCGGTTCTGTCAACGGATTTTCGTCTTTTTCACGCAAAAATCACAAATCGCAACCTTCGGTCCGTGCTTGACATATCATAAAAAACATATTATAATTAATCATAAATTATCGCAAGAGGGATGTTTTCCGGAATTATGATAAAGAAAAACGACATTATAACATTGGAAATAACAGACGTCAGCTTTGCCGGACTCGGAGTCGGCGGATATTCCGACAAAGAAACAGACAATTTCATCATCTTCGTTCACAATGCAATTCCGGGAGACACGGTCCTTTGCCGAATCGTAAAAACCGAAAAAAACTTTGCCTACGGGACCATTGAAAGAATTATCACATCGTCAAAAAACAGAACAGACGCGCCGTGCAGCACGTTTGAGAAGTGCGGCGGATGCGTATACCTCAATATGAAATATTCCGCAGAGCTCGAAATAAAGAGAAAGTCCGTTATAAACGCCTATAAACGTCATCTGCATGATTTTCCGGACCCTTTGCCGACCGTCCCCTCTCCCGAAACGGAAAAATATCGAAACAAGGTCATCTGCCCGTTGTCCGCAAACGGGAAATTCGGCTTTTATGCAAGAGCGAGCCACAGAAACGTAGAAAACAACGAGTGTTTTCTTCAGGACGCTGATTTTGCGGCTTATCTCTCCGCCGCAGAGAAATATGTAAAGGAAAAAGGCATTACACCATATAACGAGCAGGACGGACGAGGGGTTTTCCGTCAGCTTTATTTAAGAAAGGCGAAAAATACGGGCGAAATATGCGTCTGTGCCGTTATAAACGGGAAAAAGCTGCCGTATGAGGAAGAATTTGCTGAAATAATGGAAAAGACGGGAGCGACAAGCGTTTATATAAACGAGAACACAACACGCGGCAATACGGTACTCGGAAGGAATTTCAGACTCATACGCGGGAAAGAAAGAATAACCGATACTCTTTGCGGCGTAAAATACGAAATAAGCCCGCGGGCGTTTTATCAGATAAACAGCCGTCAGACCGAAAATCTCTATAAATTTGCCCTCTCCCTCGCGGAAATACGTCCAGAGGAGACGGTGCTTGACCTTTACTGCGGTATCGGAACGATCTCTCTGCTTGCGGCAAAGGCAGGCGCAAAGCGTGTTGTGGGAATCGAGATCGTTGAAGAAGCTATTCAGGACGCGAAAAGGAATGCACAAATAAACGGCATAGACAATGCGGAATTTTTTGCCGAGGACGCTGCGGAAACGCTTAAAATAGTTGAAAAATGCGGCGGACACCCCGACACGGTAATAGCCGATCCTCCAAGAAAAGGTCTGGGAGATGAAACTGTTGACGTAATTGCAAAGCTTTCACCGAAAAAAATCGTTTATATAAGCTGCAATCCCGAAACACAGGCTAAGGACATCGCCGCATTCTCAGAATACGGATATACCTACGACTCAATTCATCCCTTCGATATGTTCCCCCGGACACAGCACGTTGAGACGGTAGTATTGATGTCACACAATATATAGTGTATGAATGGCAGATTATCCCATATATCTTGTGTTATAAGACGTTAAAAGAATGATAATAGACTACCGTACATTGATTATATTTTTTAAGATAATTAGACTAAAACCAAGTAAAAGGAGACGGTACAGTGAGCCCAAAGATATGGTATATACCTGCGAAAAGAACTGATCCGGGTATGAATGTTGGCATCTACTGCAGGGTTAGTAGCGGAGAAAAGAACCAACTAAATAGCCTTGCAGCGCAAATATCAGGACTAACAAGAGCGGTGGCCAATGTCGAACAATGGAAGCTGACCGATACATTTATAGATATAGCCTCTGCAAAGGGAGAGAAACCGCGCAGAGAATTTGAGCGTATGATTCATGAAGCAGAGGCACATCATTTATCCGTAATCCTTACAAAAAGCATCAGCCGGTTTGGAAGAGATACCGTTGATACACTCGAGGCACTTAGAAGGCTAAAAGACGCCGGAGTCCGTGTCATATTTGATGAGGATGGTCTTGATACAGATGTAGTAGCTGATGATCTACTCATTTCTGTTGTTGAATCATTTGCACAGGCAGAGAACGAGACCAGAAGCATGAACATTCGCATAGGACTTAGGAACCGAGCTTTGAACGGCACATCCGGGAATTACCGCAAGCGCGTATATGGGTATGTGAAGGACGATGATGGGAATCTCATAGTAGATCCAACACAGGCACAAGTGGTACGTGATATATACGGTTGGTACATTTCCGGATCAAGCATATTGGGGATCATAAAGAAACTGGCCAAACAGAAGATTCCCTCCCCTACGGGAAAAAAACAGTGGAGCAAGAGGTCAGTTGACAGACTGCTCTCAAACGAGAAATACATAGGAACTGTGCGCCTGGAAGACTCTGTGACTGAAGGACAGATGTTTGAGATGAAGGACAGCCACCCGCCGATTATTACAGAAGACGTATTCCGCGCCGCGCAGGAGGCCCGTGCAAAACGAAGTAATATTGTTATAACCGAATCTGGTGCAAGTCAGCGAAAGAGCACGAAATATAGCTCCAAAAAGCAAAAATAGCCTACTTAACTGAGTTTACGATATGGATATTTAGCGCGCAGAAAAAGGCTGAAACCCTTGGAAATAGCGGATTTTTTTAAATGTTTCCTAAACAGCCTCCGGTCCACACGTCGAGACGGTAGTATTGATGTCAAGGGCTAAGGATTGACCGCCGAAAAAGTGCTTGATTTATGGACTTTTCGGAGATTTGACCATCGGCGGCGACATGTGGAAATGATCGCAAAATGGCTCTGTGGAAACATATCAACGGAAATGTTCGGAGGGTTGAGTTGCCGATTCAGATGTCAGAGGGTTGAGTTTGCGATATGGATATTTTTGTGATTGGGTTGAAGCTGTGATTCAGATGTTATGAAAGATAGCAGATGGAGGTGATGACTTGAAGAAATACTTGGCACCTATTCTAATGTTTATAATATTTGAAACGGTCGCAATTACTTTATGGCTTACGAAGGATAACGTTTTTTATCTCTTCAATTTCAGCTACATTGGTCTGTCTGTATCTCTCGGGATTTTCCTGTTCATCAGAAACTATAAACATGCCAGACGGATCGTCCAGCTGCTGGTTGGCCTGTATATGCTGATTTACCTTGGTCTCATTTGCAACGAAAACATGCAGATCGAGGGCTTCTGGTATTACTTATTCACCGGGGTTTTTGAAGCGGCGACTATACATTACGCAGTTGCTAAAATTTTCGGGCCTCTGCTTTTCGGAAGAGGATGGTGCGGGTATGCCTGCTGGACCGCTATGGTGCTGGATTTTCTCCCTTACAAAACGCCGGCGTATCCAAGAAAAAATATCGAGTGGATTAGGTACATCACATTTACTGTGTCTTTGATATTTGTCGCATCCTTGTTTCTTGCGAAGGTCGGAAATATCGAGAGAATCATGTTCTGGGCCTTTATCATTGGAAATGTTGCTTATTATGCTGTCGGCATTGGCCTCGCTTTTGCCTTTAAGGATAACAGAGCATTCTGTAAGTACATCTGCCCAATCACAGTCTTCCTTAAGCCGATGAGCTATTTTTCTCTGCTGAGAGTAAAATGCGATAAAAATAAGTGCATCTCATGTGGGAAATGCAAGCGGGTATGTCCTATGGAGGTGGATGTGACAGATAACTCCAGAAAGCGGAAAAACGGAACAGAGTGTATTCTTTGCATGGAATGTGTGAAGAATTGTCCAAAAAATGCACTTTGACAAATATCCGTTTGTTGATTTGTTTCTGGATCTGAATTCTATCGAGACGGTAGTATTGATGTCAAGGGTTAAGGACTGACCGCCGAAAAAGTGCCTGATTTATAGGCTTTTCTGGGATTTGGCTATCGGCGGCGACGTGTGGAAATGATCGCAAAAACCGCTTCGTGGGAACATATCAAAGGAAATGTGCGGAGGGTTGAGTTGCCGATTCAGATGTCAGAGGGTTGAGTTAGCGATATTGATATTTTTGTGATAGGGTTGAAGCTGTGATTCAGATGTCAGATAAGGAGGTCGTAAAATGGCTTTTGATTATAAAAAGGAATATAAGGAATTCTATATGCCAAAGAATAAGCCATCCATCGTGACGGTTCCGAGCATGAATTATATAGCAGTTCGCGGACATGGCGATCCAAACGCAGTGGATGGAGAGTACAAGCAGTCTATCGGCCTGCTTTATGGTATTGCCTTTACGATCAAGATGAGTAAAAAAGGCGACCATCAGATTGATGGTTATTTCGATTATGTAGTCCCTCCGCTGGAAGGATTCTGGTGGCAGGATGGTGTAGAAGGAATCGATTATGCTCACAAGGAAAACTTCGAGTTGATATCTGTCATCCGACTTCCTGATTTCGTGACAAAAGAAGATTTTGAATGGGCGGTCGAGGAGGCTACTAATAAGAAAAAGGCAGACTTCTCAAAGGTTGAATTCCTGACCTGTGACGAGGGCTTGTGCGTTCAGTGCATGCACATTGGTTCTTATGATGATGAGCCTGCCACTGTCGCACTTATGCATGAGTACATGGAGCAGCATGGCTATACATTGGATATTACCGATCAGCGCTTACATCACGAAATATATCTGAGCGATGCCAGAAAGGTTGCACCGGAGAAATTGAAAACCGTAATTCGCCACCCGATCAAACAAAAGTAAGTAAGACACATCAAGGCTCCCGCACTGCCACCACTGGCGGCAGTGAGCCTGTTTTTAACCGTTCACATTTATTTCGATACCGAATACCGATTTATTATTGACATGGCAGAATATTTCTTGTATTCTTTATAAAACATCGACATCTATTTTGCCGTTTGCAACTCTATCTTACGATGACACATGAGTGATGTCTTCTGGGTGTTTTATCGCTGCATTTTCAATGGTTTTGGCGAATCTTCAAGTTCAATCCTACTCAACTATGTATGATTTTCGATATTCCGCAGCAACAAGCGATTATAAATTTGAAGGCATATTGTCCCCTGATCCCTTTGTTGTATTTCTCGCAAACAACGGTTTGACTGGGTATTATGTTGCATATGACACTGCGAATTCGCGCTTTTATTACAACAATTCTAGCAACTGGTCTACATATGTCTCAAATTATTCGACGCTTACTAATCGCTTCACAAAAAGTAGCGGTTCAGCGCTAACAACCAATTATTATACAGTCAGTACTGTTACAAGTTATAGCGATTTAGTCTCTAAAATCAGTTCAGCTCTCTCTTCACGTCCGCAAGGCATTATTCTTGTAGGCTCGTCCCACACGTTGGTTGTAACATGCGAAAACGGATCATATTATGTTTATGACCCATGGTCAAATAATAAATCAGCACGATATAGGAAGTCTCTGTCTACTTACATCACATCTTCATCGACTCCCATGAGCTTCGGGGACATTAACGGATATATTACTATTGATTGAATCATTAGATCCACATAAATACGGAGGATTTTAATATGAATAAAAGAATTATTGCCTTACTGTTTGTGGTTTTTTGTTTATTTATTACAGCATGTACAAATAATACAGGAAAAGACATCGATGTTAATCAAGATGAGAATCACATTATTATCGATACCGACACTGATAAGACGAATGAATCTGTTGGCTCAGACTCCTCAGTCTATTCTGCTCTTTTTTCTCCCTCGTATATTAAAAAAGATTGCAGTATCGTTTTAACTGATTCTTCCCTTTCCGTCAGTGGCTTTGTTTTTAATAATCCCTCTATACAAAACGTGGATTCCTTTATTTATGTAAAAGACAATTTGTTTGTTGTTGCAGAAGAGGGTATTGCCAGATATGCGAAATATGATGAGGAAGAATGGGCTGAATATTTTGGCGATTATTCTGTTATAACAGAAGCTCTTAATCAATTGAATACAAAAGACAAGATTAGGTATTTTTCACAGGAGTGGTTATATGGTGATACATTATTGCGTCCAAAACTATATGCGTTTACAGATAGCGGGAAATGTATGAGAGTCTCTTTTGAAGGCAAGACAGAAGAGATCGGTAACGATATAACATATATAATAGATGAAAACGGACATATCGTTACGCTGCATAAAAATGGAACTGTCAACGATAACTGTTCCGGCAATGATACTTCTTTATGGTCAGATATAGTTTTTATAGATACAAATCGTACAGATGGAGCAGGTATAACAGTAGGCGTTGATAATGAAGGCAGAGTTTTCGTTGCGGGCGATTATATGCATGACATATCAGAAATTGAAAACTGGCATGATGTCCTGTATGCAATTGTTATAGATGTTTATACTGATCAATATCCGATAGCATTATCTAAAAACGGCACTGTACTTGTCCCCTCCGATTGTGGCTGCAGTTTCGCCGACAAAGTATCGGAATGGTCGAATGTCATTGAAATCGGTCTGACATGTCCCGACGGAATCCTATGGGGAAGGTTGGAAAACGGCGATGTCTTATTTGCAGAGTAACCTGCAGGATTTGCCTTCGAAAAAATCGATATTTTGCATGTTTCAATTGCTCAAAGAGAAATCCGGCTCGATTTGGCTTGCCGGTGTTGCTGCACTGCGTAATGGATTATTCGGTAATATTTCTGTACTAAGTGGCGTGTATTTTGTGATTTGAATAATACTGTAGATGCCACATGGCTCCCACACTGCCATCATCGGCTGCGGGGAGTGTTGAGATCAGAAGAAGATAAATCGGGATTTGTGAGGAACAGATATGAAAACAATATATCTGATCGGCGGTACAATGGGCGTCGGTAAAACGACGGTAAGTCAGCAGCTGAAAAAG
>JAEEGI010016695.1_pt1 | contig 15143 bp, 12 predicted proteins | sample 8958751 | NCBI WGS metagenome assembly JAEEGI01 (sample SAMN16246545, study PRJNA631951) | gut metagenome | biome: gut microbiome; feature: rumen; material: KS-attached | host: Bos | place: Iran: Karaj | collected 2018-10
CGTAGACGAGGTCTACAGGGAGTTCGTCTACGGCGGCCAGAAGCTCAGCTCCTTCAGCGAGTTTGACGACATAGACGAGAACCTCGTCATCGTAGACTCCGTCTCCAAGCGCTTCTCCGCCTGCGGAGCCAGAGTCGGCGCTCTCATATCGAGAAACAGTGAGTTCATGGCCCACGTCATGAAGATCTGCCAGGCGAGGCTCAGCGTCGCGACCCCCGACCAGCTGGGCGCGTCCGAGATGTACAAGACCGACAAGAGCTTCTTCGACGAGGTCCGCTGCGAGTACAAGAAGCGCAGGGACGCGGTATGCGAGGAGCTCGCGAAGATCCCAGGCGTCAGGTTCGACGTGCCCGAGGGAGCGTTCTACCTCATGGCTACCCTCCCCGTCGACGACACCGATGCCTTCCAGCGCTGGCTCTTCACCGACTTCGAGCTGGACGGCGAGACCGTGATGTTCGCCCCCGGAGCGGGCTTCTACAGCAGTCCCGGCAAGGGCGCGAGCGAGATCCGCATCGCCTACGTAAGAAACTGCGACTACCTCAGGCGCAGCATAAGGCTGCTCGCCGCGGGCATCGAGGCCTACAACGCGAGAAAGGCGTAGGAAAGGCTCGCGGGGCGGCTCCGCCTCAGATCCAAAAAACAGAAAAGCGGGCAGCGCGTCGCTGTCCGCTTTATTTTTATGTTCCGTGTCAGCCGAAGGTCTCACTTCCTGAGCGCGTAGATCCCGAAGCCTATGGCGAGGACCCCGAGCAGCAGCCTGAGGCTTATCCTCGGGAAGAATACCCTGAGCACCAGTATGACGCCGATCACGATCAGTATGGCTCCGACGTCCCCCGCCTTGATGCGGTCCTTGAGCTCTTCGGCCTTTCCGGCTATCTTCTCCTCGGCCTTCGCGGCGCTCTCGCGGAAGCTCCTTCCCTCGCCGCTCTCGCCGGCGCCGCTCCCGTCGTAGCTCGTGGCGCCCCTGTAGCCGTCGCGGTAGTCCCCGTAGCTGTCGTCAGCCCCGGTATAGCTGTCGGATGAGCTGCAGCTGTCCGAACCGCCCACGCTGTAGTCGGCCTCGATGGGCCCGCTGGGCTCCTTTGGGATCACCAGAGCGCATACCACGTAGAAGGTCAGCCCCATCCCGTAGGTCAGGAAGAGCAGGACGAATATGAGCCTCACTATGATGGGATCGACTCCGAAGTACTCGCCCAGTCCTCCGCAGACGCCCCAGATGGCCTTATTTCTTTCGGATCTGTAAAGTTTCTTCTGCATGACGCTTCGCCTCTTTTCAATCCTTCTTCGAGTAATCCTTCATGCTTATGTTGAGGTCCACATCCCCCTTGATGCCGTCTACCCTTCCGGTGTTGGTGTACTGCCAGACGGTGAACTCGTAGGGGAAGAAGGGCCGGTTGAAATACTGCGCGAACCACTTGTCGTAGGCCGTGAGCCTCTCGAGCTCGAGCTCCTCGAGGTACCAGCGTATGTTGCAGTAGAGCATGGGCGTGTAGCCCGCCTCGCGTATCTTCTCGCAGAAGGCGATGGTGTAGTCCGTGCGGTCCTTTGCCTTCAGCCCAACGGTCCTCGCCGTGGCGCTGGCCGCCTCCTCGATGTCGAGCACGACCGGCCAGGTGATGTTGTAGGGCCTGATAGAGTCGAGAACGAACTCTGCCTCCTCGATGTCCTCTTCCTCGGTGATGGCCTGGGTCACGAAGTATATGCCGACCCCGATGCCGTGCTGAGCGGCGCCCTTGACGTACTCCTCGAACTTCTCGTCAGTGATGAGAGCGCCCTCGGAGTAGCCGCGGTAGCCGAGCCGCACGAAGACGAACCTGACGCCGTCGGCCGCGACCTTCTCCCAGTCGACGTCGCCCTGGTAGCGCGAGACGTCGATTCCCTTGATCGAGGCAGGCTCTCCCTCGCGCTCGAGTATGAGCTCCTTGCCGGAGCCCTGCCTGAGGCCGTCCCAGTCGTAACTCGAGAGCGGGAGCGAATCATTTACGGGCTCGAACTTGTATTTTCCGTCCGCTCCCCTGTATACTATTGTATCGGTGAAGAAACGCTGCGCCAGCTCCATCATGGAGCTGCTGGAATCCAGGTATCTCTTGAGATCCGAGATCTTTATGGAGATCATCGGTTCAGTCTCGGTCTCCTGCGATTCCGGCTTGGCCGCCGCCTCCTCAGCCGAGCTCTTTTCCCCGAGCCCGCAGGACGCGAGGAGAAGGACCATGGCCAGGAGCAGCGAGGCGATCGCCGCAAGTCTTTTTTTCATCTGAAGTCTCCTTCTGTACGCAATCCATAATAGCATAGGGAGAACGCTTCTTTTCGTTCAAAATGTGAATTTTGTGTAAAGCTTGGCGGACGCGGGGCGTCCGGGAAAGGAAAGACCATGAATGAGAGCATGAAGACCATACTCGGAAGGCGCAGCATCAGGAAATTCAAGCCCGAGCACATCAGCGCCGAGGAGATGGATTACATCGTGCAGGCCGGCGTCTACGCCGCCTCCTCCAAGAATGACCAGGACAGCCTGATAGTCGTGGTAAAGGACAAGGCCGTCAGGGACCGCCTCTCCGAGCTCAACGCCCAGATCGCCGGCGGAAGCGGCGACCCGTTCTACGGCGCGCCCGACCTCGCCATAGTCTTCGGCGACTCCAACTTCCCTAACTGGAAGCAGGACGCCGCCCTCTCCCTCGGCAACATGATGAACATGGCAAAGGCCCAGGGCATAGGCTCCTGCTGGATCAACCGCGCCATGGAGACCTTCGAGCTCGCCGAGGGCCGCGCCATGGCCCGCGCCTGGGGCATCCCCGACAGCTTCAAGGGCGTCGGCTACTGCATACTCGGCTATCCCGACTGCGAGGATCCCAAGCCCGCGCCCAGAAAGCCCGGCAGGATCGTCACCGTGGAGTGAGGCGCGCCATGGGAAGCATGGATATAATAAAGACCCGCAGGAGCGTCAGGAGCTTCGACGGGAAGCCCCTCAACCCTGAGGAGCTGAGCGATATACTTTGCTTCGCCGAGTCGGCGGAGAATCCCTACGGGATCGCCATTGAGTGGAAGCTGCTGGACGCCCGCGAGCAGGGCCTCACCAGCAACGTAATAAGCGGCACCGACTGCTTCATCGCGGGCAAGGTCGCCCGCGTTCCCCACGCCGAGGAGGCCTTCGGCTTCTCCTTCGAGCGCATGGTGCTCTACGCCTGGGCCAAGGGCATTGGGACCACCTGGATAGGCGGGACCATGGACCGCCCCGCCTTCGAGCGCGCCATGAACGTCGGGGAAGGCGAGTTCATGCCCTGCGTGAGCCCGCTCGGCAGGCCCGCCGCGAAGATGTCGATCAAGGAGACCATCATGCGCAAGGGCGTGGGCGCCGACAGCCGCCTCCCCTTCGAAAAGCTCTTCTTCTCCGGGAGCTTCGAGAGCCCCCTGAAGAAGGAGGACGCCGGAGAGCTCGCCGACGCCTTCGAGATGGTCCGCCTCGGACCCTCGGCCGTCAACAAGCAGCCCTGGAGGGCCGTAGCGGCGGACGGAGCCGTCCACTTCTACGACCAGCACGCCAAGGGCTACGGCGGCGGAGCCTGGGACGTCCAGAAGATCGACCTCGGCATAGCGCTCTGCCACTTCGCCTGCGGCCTGGAAGAGCTCGGGAGGAGCTTCAGCCTCGTGACCGAGGATCCCGGGATCGAGCCTCCCGCGGCCTGCGAGTACATCGCGAGCTTCAGGCTGGGGTAGAGACCGCGGACCGCAAAACTCAATACGCAAAGAAAAGCACGGCCTCGTATGAGACCGTGCTGCTTTGTGGTTGCGGGGGAAGGATTTGAACCAACGACCTCCGGGTTATGAGCCCGACGAGCTACCAGCTGCTCTACCCCGCGATGTTAAGTTTTGGTGCCGAGAACCGGGCTTGAACCGGTACGATATTTCTATCGCGGGATTTTAAGTCCCGTGCGTCTGCCAATTCCGCCATCCCGGCAGATCTGTAAATATCGAAGCGAGGCTTGCCGCCTCGCTTCAATTCTGGCTCCGGAGGTGAGACTCGAACTCACAGCCTATCGGTTAACAGCCGAGTGCTCCGCCATTGAGCTACTCCGGAATACGTCTGCCGTTCGCGACAACAATTAGTATAGTCACTGAGCGGCAGCTTGTCAAGCGCAATTTACCGCAGTTCGCGAATTACTCGTCCTCAAGGCGCTGGATCATCTCCCAGATAGCCTGCGCGCTGTTGAAGTTCTTCGGGACGATCTCCACCGCGGGGACCGCGATGTCGTACTCGTCGTCTATGAACGAGATGATCGCGAGTATGTCGAGTGAGCTGATGCGCTTGCCGTCGACGAGGTCGTCGGCGCTCTCGAAATCTATGCTGTCGTTGAGTCCTTCCAGGAACTCGAGAAGTTCTTCCATGTCCTGTATCCTTTCCGGCGGGCGCGCCGCCCGCTGTAAATCCTCTCCGGGCATATCCGCCCGCTCCAAGCGTCCGTCAGGCGTTCTCCGCCCTGTTGAAGGGGGAGGTCGCCAGACCCTCTCTCACCATGCTGAGCCCGCCGCCCTTCGCGAAGTACACGCGCGGCATGCTGCGGCTGAGGAAGAGGTAGATGCCCTCGGTGACCGAGTAGGCTCCGCAGTTTTCGAAGACTATGAAGTCTCCGGCCGCGAGCTCGTTGAAGGGCACGTCCTTGCAGATTATATCATGGATGGAGCAGAGTGAGCCATACAAAAACCATTTGCGGCCGCGGACAGCGCCGGGAATGGGAAGCACGGATCCGCCGTGAAGTCCGTCGGTGTCAGAGCCGCTCAGCCCGCCCGCTTCGCCGGACGTCCGAAGACCCTCCGGGCCCTCGCAGCCCGGGATCCTGAACATCTTCGGGGTCTTCATGGCCATGGTCTGCCCGTAGTAGACGAGGTGGTTCATGCCTCCGTCGAGTATGGCGTGGCAGATCCCGCCGTTCTCCTTTATGTCCATGACGCGGCTGAGGTAGAAGCCGCACTCGGCCGCGATGAAGCGGCCCATCTCGACCGTGAGCTCCCGCCCCTCGGCGAGCGGGGGAAGCAGCTCCGCGAGCGCCCTCGCGGGAGCCAGAGTGTCGGAGAAGTCGTCGCCCTCGAAATACGGGACCTTGAGCCCCGGGCCGTATTCCAGGCGCCCCAAGCGGAAGCCAGTCCTCTCCTCGAATGAGGCGAGGAACTCCGTCAAAAAGCGCGCGTCCTCCGCCTGCCGCTTCTCCTTGCGCTGGGTGCCCTGGAAGAAGTGCAGGCCGGCGATCTCCACGCCGGCGAGCTCTCCGCGGGCTCTCACGGCCGCCTCGAGGTCCTCCGCGGACATGCCGAACTGGGTGCCCCCGTTGAGGCGAAGGAGCACGGGAAGCCTCTTCCCTCTCGCCAGGCCCTCGTCGTTGATGTAGGCGAGCTGCCTGAGGGATTCCGCGGTGAAGGTGCCCGCGCCGTAGTCGGCCGCGGCGCTTATGTCCCATCTCTCCTTGTTCACGCCGGAGTAGATGATCTTCCCGGGATCGACGCCGTAGGCCCTGCAGATCTCGAGCTCGCCCGGGCTGCAGACCTCGAGCGCGTCCGCGATGTCCGCGAGCTCGGGTATGAAGAAGGGGTTGGCCTTGATAGAGTAGCAGAGCCTCGCGCTTGGCGAGAGTATATCTGCTATGGCCTTCGCGCGCGCCCTCAGCGCGTCGATGTCGAATACGAAGCAGGGGCTCGCGCCCTCCGCTGTGAGCTTTTCAAAGACGCTTGATTCCATGGGGTCCTCCAGTTCAGCGTGCCTTTCTCGAGGCCGCGTAGAGCTCCATCAGAGCCTTTCTGTCTATCTTTCCGTTCTTGGTCATGGGCATCTCGTCCACGCGCATCGTGACGGACGGATGCATGAAGGGAGGCAGGTCTCTTGCGAGCAGCCCTGCGAGCGCCTCCTTCTCGAGGCTTCCGGTGTAGAAGAGATAGAGCCTCGACTTCGACTCGTCGTATATGCAGCAGGCGCGGCTGACCTCGTCGCTGCGCATCGCGGCGTTCTCGATCTCGCCGAGCTCGATGCGGTGGCCCATGTGCTTGACCTGGAAGTCCTTGCGGGACACGTAGACCAGATCGCCGTTCTCGTCCCACCTTCCGAGGTCGCCGGTGCGGTACATCGTCTTCGGCCAGCGCTTCTCGAGCGGATCCTGCACGAAGGCCTCGGCGGTGCGCTCGGGGTCTCCGTAGTAGCCCAGCGCGAGGCAGGTCCCGCAGACGCAGATCTCGCCCTCGGCCCCGGGCTCGGTCACGAGCCTGTCTTCATCGTCCAGCAGGAAGACCTCCTCGTTGGGAAAGGCCTTGCCGGCGGGTATCACGTCGCCCTTCTCGAACTCGCGGTCGAGTATGTAGTAGCTGCAGTTGCAGGTGATCTCTGTCGGGCCGTAGAGGTTGACGTACATCGCGTCCGGCAGGAAGCGCTTCCACTTGTTGAGGTGCTTGACAGGCATGACCTCTCCGCTGAACATGACCCTGCGGATCTTCTCCGGGAGCCTGTACTCGAAGCCGTTCATGACGGAGACGAAGCACATGGCGCTGACCGCCCAGGTGCAGTTCGTCGCGCCGTGGTCAGCCAGGTAGTCCATGAGCTTCGCGGGTATGCTGAAGTACTCGCGCGGTATGAGGAGCACCTCGGCGCCCCTGCAGATGCCGCTGTAGATGTCCTTGACCGAGACGTCGAAGTCGAACGGCGCCTGGTTGGCCAGGACGTCCGTCCCGTCGATCCCGAAGATCTCCGTGAAGTCGGGGATGAAGTCTATGACGGACCTGTGGCAGACGGTGACTCCCTTGGGGGTGCCGGTGCTGCCGCTGGTGAAGTTGACGTAGAGCGGGTCGGTGTCCATGGAGTCGGCGCGCCTCGCGGCGAGAAGCTCCGGGTCCTCGGACGCCCCGGCCAGCTCGCCGAAGCCGAAGACCGGGACGCCGCAGCCCTGTTCGCTCTCCGTCTCGCTGAAGCCCTGCGCGATGACTACTCCGAGAGCCTCAGGATCATCCGCTATGATGAGCGAGGGGCCGAGCTTTTCTATGATGCGCGCGATCCTCGCGGGAGGCTGGTTCGCCTCCAGGAAGCTGTAAAAGCATCCCGCGTAGACAGCCGAGAACATCGCGACCGCCGCGCTGACGCTCTTTTCCATGAATATCAGGATTGGAGTCCTCTGAGGCGCCCGCGAGGCTATGAAGCTTCCTCCGCGCCTGGCAGCCCCCGCGAACTCTGCGAAGCTGAGGCTCCTTTCGGGGTCGGTGAACGCCGCCCTGTCCGGGCAGTTCTTCTCGCTGGCCTCGAGCCAGCTGAGGACGTTTCTTGTCATCTCGGCCTCCTTTTAGATCTTTCCGCCGGCGGGCTGCTCAGCCGGAGCGGCTTCCGCGGCGCCCTGCGCGGCGTATCCCGCGGCTTTCGCAGCCTCGTAGCGCCCGAGCTTCTCGGCCCAGGCTGCCTCGTAGGCGGGATCTCCCGCGTGTCCTTCGAGCCCGTAGCGCTCCTTAAGCATGTCAGCGAACCAGAAGCTGAGCTTCTCGGCTCCGGAGACGTTCAGGTGCAGCCCGGCGTCGTAGGTGTCGGTCATCATGTCGAGCCCTATCTCGTCCGAGAGCTCGAGCAGGTTGATATAGTCAACGCCGCGCTCCGCGGCGAAGCTCTTCACGTTTTCGTCCCACTGCGGGTACCAGTAGGGATAGACGGTGGGCGCCTTCACGAGCAGCAGCCTGACGCCCTTCTCCTCGCAGAGATCGGCGATGCGCCCCAGGTACTCGAGGTTCTTCCCGCTGAAGCTGTAGTCGCCAAGAGGCCGCCCCTTGGGGACGTTCTCGGCGGGCTTGACCCCGGTCTCGAGCAGGTAGCCGCTGTGGGAGACGAGCGGCTTTCCGAAGAGATACCTGAAGTCCTCGGAACTGAGCTCACTCCACCTGGAGTGGAAGCGCAGCAGCGGGACGAGGTACGAGCTCAGGCTCTCCTCCTCCGTCATCGAGGCGAGAGCGGCTCCTATCTTGTACTTCGAGAGCCGCATTCCGTCGACGGTCATGCGGTTGTAGGCCTCGTTGGTCTGTTCGGGCTCTGTCATGGCGAGAACGTTCACGACGAGGAGCTTCGGCGTCTCCCTCTCGAGCATCTCCGCCGCGAGCCAGTAGGTCTGCGGTATGAGCTGCTGGGCGCTTCCGCGCACGAAGCTGCTTATCCCCGAGCGCTGCCAGATCGCCGCCGGCGAGAAGTTGCCGTAGGCCTCGCAGTCGCCAGCGAAGAGCACGTCGTGCGGGAGCTCCTCGCGGTAATACTCCGCGATGAAGGAGCCCTCCTCCAGGCTCTCCACGTACTTGGGCATGAGAAGCCCCGTGCACAGGCTGAGCAGCGCGAGGAAGACCGCGGTCTTTATTAAGATCTTCGTGAGCTTTGCTGTCATCCGGATCTGCGCCCGCCGCGGCGTTCTGCCGCGCGGGGAATACTGCTAAAACTGGTTATAGATGAACTGCGAGGCGTCGAAGCCTATGCCGTAGGCGCCGAAGACCAGCACCGCCAGCGCGAGCGCCGTCCCTACGGCGTAGGACAGGAGCGGCTTCTCCGCTGCAGCGTCGAAGAGATCCCTCTTCCTCTCCGCGAGGCTGAAGCAGAGCATCGCGGCGGTCCCCAAAGCCACGGCTGCCCAGTCGTGGGGCGCGAGCCCGAGCGAGCCCGCGGCGGCCGTGAAGGCTTCGGACCAGTTGCCGGCCCTGAAGACGCTCAGCAGCTGAGCGAGAGCGTTGCCCGAGCCGGGATATACGTCGAGCGCGTTGAGCGCGGACATCAGGAACGCTGTCCTGAGGCAGCAGAAGGCCTTGTAGGCCGTATTCCCCGAAAGGCCGCTGAAGCGCGCGTGGAACGCCTTGTACGAGGGAGCGAGCTCCTGCGAGATCATTATGATGAGGCCGTTGCCGAGGCCCCACACCACGAAGTTCATGCTCGCGCCGTGCCAGAGGCCGGTGAGCGCCCAGACCAGCATGGTGCAGAGCCACATGCTTATCCTCTGCGCCGCGGCGGGATGCCCTGCCTCGCGCAGCTTTCTGGACATGCCGCTGACCGCCTTCGAGGTGTAGAGCGGATAGAAGACGTAGTCGCGGAACCAGCTTCCCATGGTGATGTGCCAGCGCCTCCAGTACTCGGCAGTGCTCTTGGAGAAGTACGGGCGCCTGAAGTTCTCGGTCACCCTTATCCCGAGCATGCGCGAGATGCCTATCGTGATGTCGATGCCCCCCGTGAAGTCGGCGTAGAGCTGCACCGCGTACGCGGCGACGAGTATCAGGACGTAAGCCCCGCGGTACTGGGCGGGCGAGCCGCTCACGGTCCTGATGAGCGGCGCGAGCCTGTCCGCGATTATGAGCTTCTTCGAATAGCCCCAGAGCGCCCTGAGCAGCCCCGCGCGGAAGGACGCGGCGTCGAAGCCGTGCCTCTCGAAGAGCGTGGCCGAGAGATCGCCGTAGCGGCTTATCGGTCCCTGCACCATCTGCGGGAAGAAGCTTATGAACGTCAGGAAGCGGACTATGTCCTTCTCAGCCGGGAAGCGCTTCCAGTAGACGTCCACCAGATAAGCCACCGCCATGAAGGTGTAGAAGGACACCGCCAGAGGAGCCCCGAGCCAGGCCGGAACGCTCTTTATGAACATGCGGCTGTATTTTACCGCCGCGAGTATGCCTATGTCGAGGATGAGGCAGAGCACGAGCACGCGCTTAGCCGAGGCCTTGGCGGCTGCCTTGAGGGCCTTCCTCTCGTCCTTGGAGAGCTCAGACTTCCGCGCCGCGATCTCCGCGTCAGAGCGCCCGTAGATCCCGTCTATGGCGCGGGCGGAGGCGTAGGTCGCCAGCGCGGTGAGCAGCATATAGGCGAGCCCCCTCTGCCCCGCCGAGGAGTAGAACACCATATTCGCAAGCAAAAGAAGCCCCCTCTGCAGCCTTCCTCCGAAGGAATACCACAGAGCGAGCAGCGCGGCGAAGAATATGACGAATTCGACCGAAGCGAAGCTCATGTATCACATTTTATAGATTCCGCCGATATTGTCAACCTGAGGGCGGTCTCACAGCCTGGCGACAAGCATCGGGACGCAGGAGAGGCGGTCGAGCGAGCAGAGCCTGTAGCGAACGCCGTCCAGCTCTCCCTCGAAGGCTCCCGCGAAGGCCTGCTGGCCGTGAAGGTGGCCGTAGACCACCGTGTCGAAGCCCGCCGCGGAGAACATGTCGGTGAAGGCGCTCGAAGGCTGTATCAGGCTGCAGGGAGGATAATGGGTCATGCCTATGAGCAGCGGGCGCTCCCCTTCCGACTTTGCGAGCTCCTTTTTCGCGGCGTCTATGGACATCCCGAGCCTGAGCAGCTCGCGCCTGTAGACCGCGGCGTCGCGCTCCGTGAAGGCGGGATCCTCGGGCAGTATCCAGCCCCTGGTCCCGGCCACGACGAAGCCCTCGCCCGCGTAGGCGCTGTGCTGCATGAAGGTGATGCTCTCGAAGAGCCCCTGCATGCGCCCTATCCCGGTCCACCAGAGGTCGTGGTTGCCCTTGAGTATGAGCTTGTGCCCGGGCAGGCGGTCGATCCACGCCAAATCGGGCAGCGCGTCCTCGAGGCGCATCGCCCAGCTTATGTCTCCCGGTATGAGGACCAGATCCTCCGGCTCCACGAGCTTCCTCCAGTTGTCCGCGAGGCGCCGCTCGTAATCGTCCCACGAGGAGCCGAATACGTCCATGGGTTTGTCGACGGACTCACCCAGCGAGAGGTGAAGGTCCGCTATCGCGAATATGTTCAATGGGGCATCTCCTCCCCCTCCGGGCTCATCAGGCTCACGCTGAGGTCGATGTCGTCCTCATAGGAGGCCGCGCCGCCCTCGAGCTCCTGCATCTGCCCGAGCTTCTTCTGTATGGCCCTGGTCCTGGCGCCGACGAGCTTGTCGAGCTCGGCGTTGGCCTGGCCGAGCTTCTGCTGGGCGGCGACGAGCACTCCCTCGAACTTGTCGAACTCGCTCTTGACACCGCCGAGCACCCTCCAGACCTCTGAGGCGTTCTTCTGTATCGCGAGGGTACGGAAGCCCATCTGCAGGGAATTGAGCAGGGCAGCCATGGTCGAGGGGCCGGCTACCATCACTCTGTAACTGCGCTGGAGCTCCTCGAGCAGCCCGAGATTCACGACCTCGGAGTAGAGGCCCTCGAAGGGCAGGAACATCACCGCGAAGTCCGTGGTGTAGGGGATCTCGACGTACTTGCCCGAGATGTCCTTCGCCTCGCTCCTCACGGCCGCGGCCAGAGCCTTTCTCGCTTCGATTATATCATCTTTTCGCCCGCTTTCGTAGGCCGCTGTGAGCTGTTCATAGCGGTCTGCGGGGAATTTGGAGTCTATAGGCAGATAGACGAAGCCTCTGCCGCTGCCCGGCATCTTGACCGCGAACTCCACCCTCTCGCGGCTGCCCGGCACGGTCGCGACGTTCTCGTCGTACTGCTCGCGGGAGAGTATCTGCGAGAGTATGGCGCCGAGCCTTATCTCGCCGAGTATACCGCGGGTCTTGACGCCCGAGAGCACTTTTTTGAGATCCCCGACGCCCTCCGCGAGGCTCTGCATCTCGCCGAGCCCGCGGTAGACAGAGTCGAGGCTCTGCCTCACGCTCTCGAAGGAGCGGCTCAGCCTGTCGTCGAGGGTGCGCTGCAGCTTCTCGTCCACTGTGAGCCTCATGCGCTCCATCTGCTCGGAGTTCTCGCGGCGCATGGAGGAGAGCTGGTTCTCGACGCTGCTCCTGAGGCCCTCCGTGACCGCGTAGAAGCCGTCGATGTCCCGCCTTCCCTCCTCTATGTCGCGCCTCAGATCGTCGAGGCCGCGGCGCAGCTCGCCGCCCTCCTTTCTCGAGGAGGCGAGCTCCTTTCTGAGCCTGAGGATGGCGCTGAGCGCCGCGAAGAGCGCGAGCAGGCTCAGGGCCGCGAGCGCGGTTATGACTATGAGAAAAATGTCCGTCTGAGTTCGTATCATATATGGAGCCTCTTTTCCCTTTTACATCCTTATGCATATATTGTACAATAACTGTATGTACAAAAAAATGACTTACAAAAGATTTTTCAGAAAAGCCGCGCTCGGCTGCGCGGCCCTGCTGCTCTCGGCTGCGCTGGCCGCTTCGCCGCTCTCCCTGACCGGCGCCGCTCCGTCCACTCTCTTCTCCTACGCGGAGGAGGCGGAGGAGCCGCACGAGCCGCTTCAGGACGAGTACAACTACGCCGAGGTCTTCCTGAACGGGGAGCGCACCGGCTATCAGGCCTGCACGCTCAAGGGCAGCGTCTACATCAAGCTCGACGACTTCGAGGAGATCGCCCCCCGCGGCTCCTGGATCATAGACAGGGCGGCGTCAAGGATAATATTCGAACCCGCTGACATGGAGCTCATGATCGCGGGCGACTATGTCACCTCCTTCATCAAGGAGAACGCCGGCAGCTGCTACGCCCCGCTGAAGAACATACCCTTCGGGGAGGGCTATTCGCTCTGCGTGAACCTCAACCTCATGAGCGGACTCACGGGGCTGAGCTTCAGCACCGACGGCGGCAGCGGCATCCCGAACTCCGAGCCAACCGACATCAACGAGGTCTACATCGAGGACGAGAACGAGGACGGCCTCGCGAGGATAGACGGCGACGTCCCCGCCGCGGGCTCCGTCGCGGAAGGCAGCGGCGAGAACCTCGAGCTGAGGGACGGAGATCTCGTGCGCGTCCTTGGATACACGCCGAGCTTCTGCAAGGTCGAGACCATGTCCGGAGAGATCTGCTACGTCGCGAAGGACGCGGTGAAGCGCTCCGAGGGAGGCGAAAGGGAGTACGACTTCGTATTCTCCGCGAAGAACAGCAAGCCCTTCAGCGATAAGTTCAACCTCGTCTGGGAGCAGGTCAGCGCGAGCGGCATCAGCCCGCTTCCGCCCGACGAGACCGGCGGCATCGACGTCATCGCGCCCATGTGGCACTACGGCAGGCTCAACGGGGACGGCGCCATCAGCAGCTACGAGGACCGCGGCTTCGTGGACCTCGCCCACGAGAGAGGCTTCAAAGTCTGGGCGACCTTCAAGAACAACGTAAGCGACAACAACGCCTGGCAGACCTACACCTCCGGGCTTCTGGCCGACCCCGCCATGAGGGACAAGATGGCGGCCCAGCTGCTCTTCTACGCGGCGCTCTACGACCTCGACGGCATAAACATTGACTTCGAGTTCCTGCAGAACTCCGACCGCGACGGGCTCACGGCCTTCATCGAGACTCTGAGCGACTACTGCGGCGAGATGGGGATCACCCTCTCGATCGACACCCTCATCAACGAGGACTACAACAAGATGTACGACTACGAGAGGCTCGGCGAGCTGGTCGACTACCTCATGGTCATGACCTACGACCACCACTACAACGGCAGCCTCTACGCCGGCTCGGTATCCCCGCAGGGCTGGTACACCGCGGAGGTCGAGGAGCTTCTTGATATGATCCCCGCCGACAAGCTCGTGATGGGCATGCCCTTCTACACCAGGCTCTATCCCGTCAACGATCAGGGGCAGAACCTCGGCGTGATCAGCGGCTCGGGCGAGCGCGTCTACACCTACGGCATGGAGAAGATCAGGGAGATCGTCGGGAAGACCGGCGTCACCCCGGAGTGGCTCAGCGAGGACGGGCAGTACTTCCTCGAGTACGTCACCGCCGAGGGCGTTCGCAAGGTCTGCTGGCTCGAGGACAGCCGCTCCATAGCGAACCGCCTGAGCTACGTCTACTACTATGACCTGGCCGGCAGCTGCTGCTGGGCCTACGGTCTGGAGGAGGACGGGATCTTCGACGTCTTCGAGGCGATCTACAGGGACGGAGTGTCCCCGGGAGCGTACGCAGACCCGTACTGATCATTGAGGCACTGAAAAGCGCCCCGCGTTAAGCGGGGCGCTCTTTTTTAGATCTTATGACCTCATGCAGCCCGATTAGAGCTTGGTGAGGGATCTGGGCTTTACGCCTGCGGGGATCGGGCACTTGTAGCCGTTGGGCACTCTCTTCTTGTACTCGTCCTTGGCGGCCTGCAGCTGCTCGGGGTTGTTCATGACCTCGAGGCAGGTGTCAGCCATGACCTTGGCGGCGTAGAGGGTGGCTCTGTGAGCTACGCTCTCCTTGCCCTGAGCTACTACCTGCCAGCTGTGGCCGGGGGTGGAAGCCATCCAGGTCGCGGTGGAGATCTGAGCGGTCGGGCATACCCAGGAGACGTCGCCTACGTCGGAGGAGCCGGGGCTCGCCTGTCCGTTGTAAGCGTAGGGCACCACGAAGTCGTGGTAGAGCTCGCCAACGTGCTTCTCTACGAAGTCATGCTCCTCGCCCTTGAGGAACTTGAGGCTGTTCTTGAGGCCGTCGGTCCTCTGCTCGGGCCCGATGGTCTTGTCGAGCTCGGTCAGGAACTTCTCCTCGTCCGGAGTGAGCTTGGGCGGCTCGTACTTCTCAAGGGACTTCTGGAGCTGCTCGCCGAGAACGTCGTTGAGGATGATGTTGGAGCAGGCCTTGATGAAGTCGTAGCTCATCTTGGTGCCGGTCATCAGAGCGGCGCCCTGAGCGATGTCGTTGACCCTCTCGAAGATGCTCTGGACCTGCGGAGTCTCGGGGGCTCTGAGCAGGTAGAGTACCTCAGCGTGCGGCTGAACGACGTTGGGGGAATATCCGCCGGTATCGGTGACGGCATAGTGCATTCTGGCCTCGGGGATGACGTGCTCTCTGAGGAACTGGATGCCTACGTTCATCAGGGTGACGGCGTCGAGAGCGCCTCTTCCGAGGTGCGGAGCGCCGGCCGCGTGAGCGGCGAGACCGTCGAACTTATAGAGGACCTGATAGTTCGCGAGAGAGGAACCGGTGCTTACGGAGTTGGTGGCGCCGGGATGCCAGGTGATGCAGAAATCACACTCGTCGAAGACTCCCTCTCTGGCCATGAAGGCCTTGCCGGAGCCGCCTTCCTCGCCCGGGCAGCCGTAGAATACGACGGTGCCTTCCTTGCCGGTATCCTGGAGATACTCCTTGACGGCGATCGCAGCGCCGAGAGCGCCCGCGCCGAGCAGGTTATGTCCGCAGCCGTGGCCTACGCCGCCGGGGACTACCGGGTTGTTGACCGGGCAGCCGCTGACCTGGGAGAGTCCGGAAAGACCGTCATACTCGCCGAGCAGGCCTACCAC
>JAEEGI010016698.1_pt1 | contig 15142 bp, 7 predicted proteins | sample 8958751 | NCBI WGS metagenome assembly JAEEGI01 (sample SAMN16246545, study PRJNA631951) | gut metagenome | biome: gut microbiome; feature: rumen; material: KS-attached | host: Bos | place: Iran: Karaj | collected 2018-10
AAATACAAATTTAAAATATATTTATAATGAATAATAAATTATTATATTGATTTTTCATTCATTTGTTTTTTACAATACAAATTTAAATTGAATCAAACCAATTTTTAATTAGATTTACTTATATTGAATATTGTTTATTTAAATATAAAGAGTTGATAATTTAAATAAATTTTCACTTAATAATTTTCATAACTATATTTAATGAATAATTTAACATTTTTCTGCATATAAATTAATTGAGAATTAATTCATATACATATCAAATAGTTCTTTATTTTTGAATTATTAATGGTGTATATATATTTTTTTTCTTCTAACATTTTGTTTTTATTTAATTTTAATTTTATTTTTTTTAAAATATTAAATTTAATAATGTACATTTCATGAAAAACTTTTTTATTTCACATAATTAAAGTGCATATTTGTATGGTAATTACTAAAATTATTTTTATTATAAAAAGAAACATTATTTGATTTATTAAAAATCAAATCAGTTGAGGATCTACTTAGCATTTTAGAAGCACTATTAACTCTATTTAATTTTTTATTACTATAAATATTTTTTGAAATATTTTTAGAATTATTTTTTGTTCTTGGATAATTCATATTTATTTTATGAGGATTATTTGAATATTTTCCTCCATTTTTTTTATCAATAACACTAGATGATCTTATATGTTGACCATGTATTAATCCATTTAATAAATTTTTATTATTTGCATTTTTTTGAGGAAAATTTTGAATTAATCTATTTTTATGATTTACATAATTAAATATATTAACACTACTATTATTTTTACTATAATGATTTAAATTATTATTATTTAATTTTACAAAAAGATTACCTTGGTTTTCATTTATTATTTTTGGTTTATCCATTACGTTAATATCTACTAAAGGTTGCTGATTTTGATTATTGTTATTTTTATTTTGTAATATCCCAATTGATGAATTTGAATGTGAAAGTTGTCTTTTTTTTGATGAACTAATTGGTCTATTTTGTCCTTGCTGATTTGTATTTGCTTCATTTTTATTTTTATTTGAATTTGCTATTTTATTTGAATTTGTTGGATTATTTGAAGGATTATTAATATTATTTATTATATTTAAATTATTCTCTTTTTCTGTGTTTGAATTATCTTCTCTTTTTTCTGTTTTTTCTTCATTTTTATTATTAGCATTTTCCAACTTTTTCTTTGCTTCAACTTCATCTTTATTATAATAAAAATTTTTAAAAGATTTTTTATAACTTTCCCCTCCTAAAATTTCTTCGTATCTCAATTTAGTTTCTTCACTAATTTTATCAATACTTTCACAATACCTCTTATCAAAATTATCTTTTTTTTCAGGAATAAAAGGGGCAGGCAAAGTTTTACTTTCTAATTCTTTCCAAGGATAATATTTCAACCAAGGATGTTCTTTCATTTCAGCAGCTCCTCCTTTATTTCCTAATCGATTATCAACTTTCCTGATAAGTAATCTATTTATAAAATCAGCACTTTCAGGACTCCATCCTTGTCTTAAATCTTCCTTTTTAATAGAAGCTTGAACAGAAAGCATTTGTTCTTTAATTTCTTTTCTATTTTTCCCATAATAAGGTCTTTTCCCTATCATAAATTCATAACCAATAACACCAATAGCAAAATAATCTACTGGGAAAGAATGATTTTTACCTCTCATAACTTCAGGAGACATATAACCAGGAGTACCACTTGTTTCACTTGAATTATCAGGCATATTTTCCTTAGCAATTCCAAAATCTGTTATTCTAACATATCCTTTATTATCAAGCACTAAATTTTCTGGTTTAATATCTCGGTGAATAACATTATTACCATGAATATATTCTAAAGTATAAACCATACAAGCTATGAAAAATCGAGTTTGTTCTTCTGAAAAACGACGGTAACGTGAAATATGATATCTTAAATCTCCTCCTGATAACATATCCATCACTAAATATAAGTTGTCTCTATCTTGAAATGCATAATGCATGTTTACTATGAATGGGTGGTTCAGGATTGAAAGAAATTCACGTTCACTGTTTATTGATTTTTCACTTTTTTTATCTATTATTTTTAATTTTGACATCTCTTTTAACGCAAAAGTCTCTTTTGTTTTTTTATATTGAACTTTCCATACTTTGCCAAATCCTCCTTTTCCTATTACATACATGAAATTAAAATTGTTTTTGTTTATTGAAGATTGGGAAACTTGGTTTTTATTTTGAGAGTTTTGAAGAAGAATTTTATCCATATTTTTTTTATTTACTATATAAATTTTAAATGTTTATTTAAAATTATTTCTTTTCATAGTTAAATTTTTTATTGATAAAATTTTTATATTTATTTAAAAACTAAACAAATAATACATCATGAGATTTGTTTTGTAAATCAGAAGATATATATATTAATTAATATAATAAAATTATTTATTAAATATGAAAAATTATTTTGATTTCACAGGACAAGTAGCATTGGTTACTGGTTGCTCTACAGGATTGGGTCTTCAAATGGCAAAAGTTTTGGCCAGTCAAGGTTGTAATATTGTAGCTGTAGCCCGTAGAGAAGAATTATTAAAAGAAATATGTGAAAATTTAAAAAAAGAATATAAAGTAGATGCTTTACCTTTAAAATGTGATTTAACTGACTCAAAAATGATAAAAGAAATGGTTCAAAAAGCTTATGATCATTTTAAAAGAATAGATATATTATTAAACAATGCAGGAACAGGTACTGTGACACCAGCAGAACAAATGACAGATGAAAGTTTTGAAAAAGAAATAAAACTGGATTTAACAGGAGTATTTACATGTGCAAGAGAAGTGGCAAATATAGCAATGATACCTGCGAAATATGGTAGAATAATCAATATTGCTTCAATGTATGGTTTAGTTGGTAATAAAGCAGGTCCTTGTGCATCTTATCATGCGGCAAAAGGTGGTGTAATTAATTTAAGTAGAGCTTTAGCTGCTGAATGGGCTAAATATAATATTACAGTTAATGCTCTTTGTCCTGGTTTCTTCATGACACCACTTACAAAAGATTTACTAGAAAGCCAACCTTTTAAGGAATATCTTAAGAATGCTTGTCCACTTGAAAGATATGGAGATGAAGGTGAATTAGATACTTCAACTTTATTCCTTGCTTCTAAATATAGTTCCTATATAACTGGAACTACTGTTACAGTTGATGGAGGATATACTTGTGTTTGAATTATTTTTTAGTTATTTAATTATTTATTAAAAAATTTCTAAGGGGTTATTGAATATTTTTTAAACAAAAAATCAAGTATAAAAAAAATAAAATAATAAAAATGGAAAGTCATTCTTATGCAGGAGGTAATGTAGAACACATAAAAGTTGGTGTGGATCATACAAAAGATATTCAAGCATATTTAGATTATTATAATATAGTAGGAGATGATGATGGAGGTAAAATGATGACTGAGCAAGAATTTGAAGCATATAAAAAAAAAGTTGCTTATGCAAGAGCAAATCATCTTTATGTTTTTTATGCAAATATTCGTGGAGAAGAATGTAAATCAATAGGACCTTCTTCTTTATGTTTTTGTAAGCATAGATACCGTAATCATAATTTTGACAATATAAAAACAAAGAAAGTGAATTGTAAAAATTGTAAATGTCCAATGTTTAATTATATTCCAGTTCATGGTAGTATGGATTTAAAATGTGCATGTCATCATTCATTTGAAGATCATGATCCAGTTAATAAAAAATGTGGAAAAGGATGTTCATGTAAGAAATTTTCTAGTAATTATACTTGTGATTGTGGATTGCCTTACGATAAACATCATACTGCAATTGAAACAAGAGAAGAAAGAATAAAATTAGGAAAAAATGTTGATGCTGGAAATAATATGGTTGCAGGAATTGGTGGATTAGGATCTTTTGGTGGAATGGTTAATAACGCTTATAGAGATCAATATAAAGATTTACTTGAAGGGGATGAAATGAAAGCTCTTCCTGGAGAAAATAAGAAAATGATTGGAAATACTGAAAATAAAGGAAAAGGTAATAGTGGAAATAATGGAGGAGGTGTTTTAGGATTACTTAATCAACCTAATAAATTTGGGAAATAAATCTTTAAAAATTCAAAAATTTTTTATTCATTGAAAAATGATTTTTTTGAATTAAGTTTATTCTTTATATATATTTATATTATTTATTATTTTTATTCATCTGATACTTCTTCATTTTCATAACTAATATTATCTTCTTCTTCTTCTTTTTCTTTTATATATAATTCAGGGTCAAAATCTTCTGCTAAGTTTTTTAATATTTTAACTTCTTTTCTAACTTTACTTTTTTCTTCATCTTTCTTTTTATTTTTCATTGTTATCATTGCTTTTATTTTTCCTCTCAATGCTTGATTCCTATTGAAATCTTTTAATATTAAATCATGTTTTGCTTTATTTTTCAATCTCATTTTTAATTTCTTTTTTTGTTTTTGAATAATTTCTTCAGCTCTTCTTTTTTCTTCTTCTTTTTTTTCTTGTTCAATTACTTTTCTGCTTCTAGGATCAACCCTATTAATAGAATTAGGGTCTAAAGTAATCATATCATAAGGAATTTTTTCTAATAAATTTCTAACTTCATTTTCTCTTTTTTGGTTTTTAGTTTCATAAGGATTATTTTCAAAGGTATCAAAATTTGCAAAACCACTTCCTGGAATAATAATAGAAGAAAAACCCATATTAGTTCCAATCCCTAAAAAATCTTCAAAATTAACAAATTTCATTTGTTTAACTTTAGTTTTATTATCTTTAAAATGATGTTTCATATAAGGTTCTTTTTGTTTAATTTTTGAATAATCTTTCCATATTTCTACAACACTTCCATATGAAACACTCATTAAATTTTTTTGAGAAACAGATAATGCACTTGCAATATTAGGATTAAAGTATTCAAAGACTTCTTTATATGAATTTCTTAAGTCCCAAATTTTCATTTTTGAATCATTTCCACATGTTGTAAGAGTATAACCATCTAAATCAACACATAAAGCATTTACACTATAAGGATGAGCAAATATTTTAACTACTGAATTATTCCCAAAATTAGGAGACCATAATTGAACTAAGCCATTTGAATGTCCTGTTATAATAATTCCATTACTATAATTTTGAGTAAATGAAGAAATAAAACCTGATTTTGTTTTTATTTCAGAAACTATTTTCCCAATTGAAATATCTTGATATTTTATCATATTATTTTTTAAAGTAGCCACAAGTAGAAAATGATATGGTAAATATTCTAAAAAAACAGGTTGTGGCATATAATCAAGAGCATGTAATTCAATCCCTTGTTTATCATATATATATAACATATCACTTTGTGCTACTGCTATCATTGATTCATTTTGAAGGAATTTAATATTTGATATTTTATTTTCCACATTAAAGTCTATTATTATATTCTTTAATTTCCAATCAATTATAGAAATATTTCCTTTTTCTCCTCCCATTAATAAATATTTTCCATTTCTTGTATAATCAATGTAAAATGGACCATTTGATGGTAAAGAAATATCAAAAATATTATCTGAATTATATTTTGGTAAGGTTGATTTTAAATAATCTTGGGTTACTTTTAATGTTTTTTCATTTTCATTTTCTGGTATTATATATCCATCTGGGTCATTTTCTAAATATTGAAAATTTCGTTTGGCTTCTTGATGTATTAATTTTTGTAGTTTTTGATTTCTATGGATTTTATCATTTAATTTCTTATCTAATATTGAAGACATTTTTTCCAAAAAAGATGATAAAAATTAAATAATTGTTTAAAATATTTGATAATAATATAAATTTTTGGAAAAATAAAAAAAAAGAAAATTAATTTAAATAGTTTAAATTTTAACACTCTTATTTTAATAAATAATCAATCAATATTTTATTGTTTAAAGATTAATGACATTGTTTACTATACCATTACTTTCCTTGAATGTAGGTTCTTTATCATTAATAACCCAATTTCCATCAACAACATACTTATAGAAATATTTTCCTCTTTTAATTTTTAATGTTACTACCCATTGATTTTTTAAGGTATCTAAAGTTAATGGATGTCTAACTTGCCATTTATCGAATGAACCACAAATTTGAACACTTTGTGGAGGATGTTTCTCATCTACATTATAAGTGAATGAAACTGGAATTCTAATTTCTCCATCTACAATAACTGAAGGTGGTGCAATAGTATAAGCATTGAAATTCTTGTTAGATAAAAGTTGTTGTTGCCTTGCAGCGTAATTTTCAGTTTCTTCTTTTTTGAATATATAACCTTGATTAGTTTCTTTCAAAGCATCAGCAGCTTTTGATAAGCCAGAATGATCAATATCTTTTTTACTTTCCATAACTTCTTTAACATTGTAGAAGATTTTACCTTTCAAACGATAGAATTCACGACACCAAGCTCTTGAAACTTGAGAAACATCAATTGTACTTGCATAAGCATTCTTTCTACAATTTTCATAAGCTTCTTTATGTGAGAAAAGATTAATAGCTCTGTTAATTGCTTTAATAAGTTCACCTGCATTATAATAATCGAAAGTGAAACCATTACCTGTATTATTGTCCCAATTATATTCAAATACAGTATCACGAAGACCTCCTGTTCTAAAGGCAATGACTGGAGTTCCTGCAACGAAGAATTCTTGTTGGACAATTCCACCTGGTTCGAAAAGAGATGGCATGAGACCGAAGTCAGAACCAAGATTAATTTTTGGACCATCAGTAAAGAATTCATTTGGATCTGCCCAGAAACTATTTGGATATTTACCTCTTAAGTAGTTAATTTTACCAACACATGCAGCTACATAAGGATCACTTAAGGTACCCATACCTCCTACAAGAATGTTAATTTTACCGTTTGCATGTCTAATAACTTCTTCTGCTGCTTCAAGAATCATAAGAACACCTTTTTGTTGTGTCAATCTTCCTACAAATGAGAATATTGGAACATCGAAATTCACATTTTGATATCCAAAGTATTTTTTCTGAATATATTCTTTACAAGCCTTTCTATCTCCACCAGCTTTTTCTTTAAGTGCTTTCTCTCTTCTATCTTTAAATACTCCATTACAGAAAGCAAATGGTTGGCTCTTTAATTTAAGAACTGGAGCCAATGGTGAAGAACTAAGTAATTCATCTCTATATGAGAATGATACAGTACCCCATTGATCACTAATCATTAATGCACATCTTGATGGATTTATTACAAGTTGTTTCCACCAAGGATCAACTAACCAATCTCTTTGAATTTGATGAATTCCATCAAGTGAACCTTGTTGTGGTGATGGATATAATCTACCTTCATAAGTAGGGGCAAGGTTGTGACAAATATGGAAGAATGTTGTTCCCTTAAATACATCTCCGAATGATCCGTTCTTACCATATGCAGCACATAAACCAGTGAACCAATCGTTTGTCATTAAAATAGCAGGAATAATTTTAACATCACAAAGAAGTTGAAGTGATGCTTTACAGAAAAGACAAATTTGTCTTAATGTATCTTCACAACCGTAATCTGGATATGGTTTAGGGAAGATTTTGTAATTATGAAGGAAGTAATATTTAATACCTCCATTTCCTTCACCGTAATGAACACCAAATGTATATTTTTGATCAAGTTGAACTTCAATATTTCTAATATAGTGAATATTAAATGGATCATCTTTTAAATAATCGGTTTGTCCTTTTTTATTTCTATCATAATAAGGACTGATCATAATTAAATCTTGTCCAATTTCTTGTAAACCTTGACTAAGTTCATCAACCATAACACCTAAACCTCCTACAGTAGACCATCTTCCTAATTCAGGAGTAACAAAGCAAATTGGCCCTAATATATTATTATTAACCATTTTTTCAGCTTCTTCTGGTAATTTTGAAGAGGGTGTTCCTTGGAGAAGTCCCTTCATTTCTGCAATTTGTGCACAATATTTAAAGAATGCAGTAGAGAATCTATCATCTCCCCAAACAAAACCAATTTTAGAAATATAATCTGGGAAATTAACTCCATATTTTCCTAAAAGATCAAATACATAATTCATCCATTTTGCAAATTCTTCAACCGGAAGATTTTTATCTAAAATTTCTCTTAATTGTAAAGAAACTTGATAAGTATCAACAGAAGGACCATTGGTTCTAATTTCATTAATCATTCTTGAATTAGATTTTTCTAAGCAATGTTTATAATTATCTTGAGTGAAAGGAACAATAGAGAATCCGAAGCAAACAGTTGAATATGGTTCAACTTTTCTATTAACATGTCCTTGAACTAATTCTCTTACAAAATAGAAATCTCCTTTACCATCATTACTCCAATCTTCAATATAACAAATAGAATTGAAGTTACTTTGTTCATCTGAAACACTATCAGCTCCTTCAGTTGGTACTTTTAATAAATTAGTTAAATCTAATTCAAAAGTAGTTTCTTGATCAGTAAAGTTAATTGCGAAAATACCAGTTTCTTCTGGAGTCTCTCTTGCAAAGCAGAAAATACCTGGATGTACTTTTTTATTTTTGTCAAGAGCATTTAAATATACTAATTTTCCTCTTCTTAAACTTTCATGAGTATATCTCATTTTTCTTCTGTAATCATAATGGAATTTAATTTTATTTAAATCAAATCCTTGTTGAGGTCCTAATTCATTTACTAATTGTCTTTGTTTAGTATCTATTTCTCTTGCTTGGGAAACATCAATTCCAGATAATTGAATAAGAGAACTAATACTTTCATTTAAATTATATGATGGAAGGAAATCAGATAAGTTACTTCCTGAACTTTGAGTACTTTGAGTTGTTGAAGCAGTTTTTTCTTTTTCTCTTTGTTCTTGTTGTTTACTTTCAATTAATCTCATTAAAGATTTACTTCTTTTTTTACTAGAAAGTAAATTTGTAGTTGATGATCCAGTTGGACCTTTATCTTTTGATTCATATACATTTACAATTTTAACTCTATATGCTTCACCATCAATTTCATTCATGAATGTCATCGGAATATCTGGTAATGCAAATAATAAATCAACTGCAGCCCAATTTCCTCTTCCATATAATAATGCTGGATATGGCAAAATTTGAGCACTTGAACTTTGAACTAATAATGCTCCTTCTGGTAAATTTTTATAATTATCATCATACCATCCTTTAATAATTGAAACATCTTTTGGTTTTGTTTTTTCAATTTTACCATCTCTTTGAACTTTTTTTCCTAAAATTTCAGAAATTACCATTGGTAAAGTATACATTCTTGGAATAATACCAGATTTAGATAAAACAACATGTCTTTTTGATTGTTTTGAATTTAACCAACATTCACCAAAGAATACAAATGAAGGATAATCTCTCCAAATAGATTTAGTTAATTTAATTAAGAATGGATTAGCATATGTTTCACATAAATCAGTATTATAAAATCCACTTTCTTCATTAGGCATAACAATTTCTCCATTCAAAATATCCATAGGTTCATAAGCTGGTTTACCGTCATTGTCAATTCTGTAAAGTTCAGCAGCATCAATTTCCATAATTTGAGGCCATGCTTGACAATTATCTAAATGAACACCATCAATACCATATTTTTCAATAAGGTTTTTAATTTCATCAATAAGTAAATTCCAGCATTCAATTTTTCTATAATTTAAAACAGCAGAATCTTCATATTGAATAGAAGCACCATCAGTACCATAACAAACTTGTACTTTACCTTTATTATCTAAATAGTGAAGGAGAACATCTCTATATTTTCTATTTGCTCTACTTGAACTAATTCTTGCAAGAGAATCTAAAATAACTTTCATTGAAAGTCTTTTGGCTTTTCCCATAAGAGATCTGAAAGCTTTGTCACCTCCTAATAAAGATGAGATTGAATTTCTTGAAGTGACAGCCATTGGACTAGCATCTGTATTAGGGAAATCAATTGCTTCTCCAGTTTGTTCATCATATGCTATTTCATTATCTCTTTCTAAAGCTCCCATAATATATAAACAATTAACATATCTTTGATTATATTCATCTAATTTTCTTTCTAAATTTTGGAATGTTCCTCTTTTTACTATTCTACCTTGTCCTTTGTCAATTTGAGCACCAATTAAATCACAAAATACTTCATGAACTGATAAATCTTTAATGTCTTTATCTAAAACAATTGTTCTTCCTTTACCATCAAGACTTTCACCTTTATCATTTAATACTTTTACATTTGTATATCTACCATTTGCGAATTTTGCAAGATACCAATCATAATAACCACATTTAGCAAGTTTTCCTAATGGGAAAAGTAATCTAACACAATCGCTTCCTGAAGTATCTTCATTTTGACTTTTTAAGAAAGTAATAACATTATGTTTTACATTTGGATTTTCACATGGAGAATTTGTAATAAGAATTAATTCTTGTTCTTCATAATCTGATTTTTTAACTTTTAATTCAAGATTCATCTCATCTTCTAAAAGTCTTATTCTAGTATTTTGAATATGATAAGCGGCTTTATCTTGCCAGTTACTTTCATCATAAATCATACTTAAAATTTTAACTGCTTCATTTCTACAATCTCTTTCGAAATGACCTAATAATTGAATATATAATCTTTCTAAATTATCAATAGATTCTTGGTCATTAACATTTTGGAATACAATTAATAATTTTTTTAGTTGAACTAAAGTTTGATACCATTCATCTTTCTTTTCACCATTTGCAAACAAATTAACCATTTCTTTATATTTTTCCATAGTGAATTTTTCTTTTTCAGCAGTTTCACTAACTTTAATTAAGTCATCTTCCATTGTTTTGAAGTTTTGAGTGAAAGCAGCAAGTTCATCAATACCTAAATATAATATAATACTTTTAATAATATGAGCTTTGACATAAATGTCTAATCTTCCAAGTCCTTTTTCTCCTAAAGTAAGTAATTTTTTATTAAGAACAAATTTTCCTTTTGTTGAAACATCAGTTCCTAATTCAATTGGAATTTTGGCAATATCAGTATCTTCAGCTTTTTTAGTTACTTTACCATTAAGTTCTTTAGCAATTGCTTCGAAGTTAAAGTGTTTGTTTTCTATATCAGAAAGTAATTGAAATTTTTCTTTTAAAGCATCCATCAAAACTTTTTTTACTTCATCAGAATTGATTTTTGATAAAATAGAATAAAAGGGAACAAGCATATGATGGAAATATAAATATAATCCTAAACATTTTTCACAAGGGAGATCACATGGTAATCCATTTGTTGTTACAAATTCTACTAACGCACTTTCTGGGTCACTTGGTTTTAAGTCACTTAATTTTTGAATTAAGGGAAGTGATACTATGAATTCTTTAACTTCTTGTGTATCTGACATTTTTTTTTATATATTTTATTCTGACATTTCATTATTTATAGTTGAGAGATTTATTAATTTTTTATTTAACAAATACAGTTAATTTTTAATTACAACATTTTATTTATTTTTTAAATAGAAAGGATTTTTTTACTTGTTTTTTGAAATAATCAGTTTAATTATATTATTTTTATTATTTTTTAATTTATGAATTGTGATTCAAGAGAAATTTAAAAATTTTTTATTTTTTATTTTACGGAAAATATATGCTATTTTGATTTATATTCCATGATAAATAAATTTTTTTTATTAATTAATGAAATATAAAATCATTTAGTTAAAATAAATTATTTTTTTATTATTTAAATGATTACTAATTAATAATTGTTTTTTATTGATTTCAAACTGTTATATACATTTACTTGGAAAAATTAAAGTTATTTAAATACTTTATATGAAATAAGTTTTAATACTTTACTTGTTAAATAAAATATGAACAAATTAAATAAAGGTTTTCAGAAAGTCTTCAACATTAAAAAAAAAAAGAGAATAGAATTTAGACAAATTTTTATAAAACAAAAAAACTTTTTTTATTCATCCTTGTTTGATACAATAATAATATTAAAAATAAAAACTCAAATAAAAAAAAATTTATATATAAAAAATATCTTAAAATAATTAACACTGAAAAATCATAATAAAATTTCCAATCAAAAAAAATACTAATTACATTAAAAATTAAAATTCATCAGCCCAATGTCTATCATATCCAATAGGAATATAATCATCATTATCTTTTTTAGAAGAACCAACATAATTATCATGAGAAACCATATCTTCATAAGGATTAGTTTCTTTCAAATAATGACTTAAATCACTTGTTTTAGGTAAATAAGGAGGATTTAATTTAAAGTCTTTTAATTTTTCAAAATCAAAATCAGAAAAAAATTGTTTTCCTTTTAAAGTATTAACATTACAAATTCTATAATTAACTTTTTTAGTTAATAAATCTTTAATGAATTGATTAACATGATTAAATTTAACATTATCACTTGGGAAAAAGCATTCTTTATGTAAAATTTCTTTATATATTTCAATAACTTCATTAGCATAATTTCCAAAGGGATAACTTCCATAAAAAATTTCATACATACAAATTCCAACTGACCAAAAATCACAACTTAAAGAATATCCTCTTCCTTGTAAAATTTCAGGAGCTATATAATGAGGTGTTCCTATAACAGTTGAAGTATAATCTGTTAAAACTTTTGCAGTTCCAAAATCAATCATTTTTAAATAACCATTTGTATCTATCATAATATTTGCTGGTTTAATATCTCTATGTGCTATAAATTTTTTCTGAAGGTAATCTAACATTAATAACATTGAACTAATATAAAATTGAGTTTCATATAAATTTCTTTTCATAGTTCTAGATGATAAATATTCATCTAAATTTTTCCCTTGAACATATTCAATTAACAAAAAACAAAAAACATTATTTTTCATACTTTTAACCATTTTTATTATAAATGGATGATCTAAGGTTAACATAACTCTTCTTTCATTTACAAAATATTTGGCTAAAATTTTTTGTCTTTCTACACTTTTTCTCGAAATTGCTTTAATAGCATAAATATTTTTTTTATTATGAACTAAAGAAACTGAACCAAATTTTCCTCTTCCTAAAAATTTAATATATTGTAAATCATGAAGTGTGATTGATGTATCTTGTAAAGCAAATTTCTTTAATAAATGTTCTTTCATATTTTTATCATCTAAAATTATATCAAAATCACTTTTAGATAAAACATAACATACAACTTTATCAATTGCAGTTACAGTTGCAGTTCTTTTAACTCCGGATAACAAAAGTACATTTTCTCCAAAACAATTTCCACTCTCTAAATCTCTTATATAAACTCCACCTTTTGTTATTCTTACTCTTCCTTTAGAAATTAAATATAATGTATCACCAATTGTATCTTCGGTAACTATAGTTTGATTTTGTTCATATTTTATTTTTTTTAATTTTGATGCTATTAATTCTAAAGTTTTTTCTGAAAGATTTCTAAATAAAGATAATTTTTTTAATTTTCCTATTCTATTTAATAAATTCAATGGTTTTTCTTGATTTAAATCTATTTTCATTACTTTTGATAAAGCTAAAATTGAAGCTTCTAAAGAAATACAATCTGGATGAGCAACTAAATCTTCAGGTAAAGTATTATTATAATCTTTAAATATTTCTTCTCCTATAATTTTTCCTTTTTCTGCTATTAATTCATCATTATTTTCTTTATATAAAGAACCTTCAATCACTACAATCATTTTTTTATTATTTGATTTTAATTTATCTTCATTTGTTGGTTGATAAATTTTTTCATCTTTTGAATATATTTTAATTCTAAATGATTTAAAGATTTCTTGTAATTTTGATTCATTAAATATTATTTTTAAATAATCACTTTTATCTACACAATTTCTAAAAAAACAAAATAAAATAACATCTATATAATCTTTGCCTAAAGCTTCTTTTAAATCATTTCTAGATAATTCATAACAAATAGTTTTTTGTATTGCAACAATATCTAAACCTCTTTTCACATCTATTAATATTGCATTTTGTCCGAAATAATCATTATTACTTAATTTTCTAACTTCTTTAATTCCAATTCTACAAGAAACTAAACCATCTTTAATAATATATAAATTATCACCAACATCACCTCTATTAATAATTTTATCATTAGGCTCAAATTCTTTTAATTTTATTTTTTGAGCAACATTATATTTACTGATATTATCAAGTGATTCAAAAATAGAAATAGTATTTAAAAAATTAAATCTTTCTTTAAGAATTTTTTCATTAATTCTATTTTGAATATCTCTAAAAGAAATACCATCAATAGTAAAAACACTAACATCTTCTAAGCATTTTATAGTTTCTTCTCTTTTATTTTGAGTGATTAAACTTAATTCTCCAAAACATTCCCAAATTCCATATTTTTTCTTAAATTTGCCTTTTTCAGTTGCTTCAACACTTCCAGATGCAATTATATAAAAAAAGTTACCTTCATCTCCTTCTTGATAAACAATAGTATCTTTTTTAAAAGGACAATATATTAATTCATTCATAACTAAATTTAAAACATCTGATGTAATGTTTTTAAATACAAAATGATTACTTAATGCTTTTTTTATTGATTCTTCTTCTTTCTGTGTCATTACATGATTTAATTGATTTATTAAATCTTCTTCACCTATATTTATTTCTACAGATTCTCTATGCTTAATTAATTCAGATTCTTCATTTTTATTTGAAGATGATTCTTTTCTTATTTGATTTATTGATTTTTTATGTTTGTATAAATGATTTAAAATAAATTCACCACTTTTATCAATTACCTTTTGTTTCTCCATATTTATTGTTCTTATTTCTACTCTTTTTTTTTCTGGAGATGGATTATTATTTGAATTTGTTATTTGATTTGTTTGTTTTGGTTCACCTGATACATTTGCCGCATTTTCCATTGTTAAAATTTCATTTTCGTTTTTTTTCTTTTTTTCTATTTTTATATTTTCTAGTTGAACTTCTCCTTCCTTTTTTTCATTTGCTATTTATTTTATTATAATTTAATACCTTTACAGCAAGTACCTTGTATTCCCATTTATATTTTATCAAAATTTTTAAAATATTTTTTTATTAATATTTATTAAATTGTTTTTTTAAATTTTTTCAACAACAATTATAACAATGTATAATTTTACCTATAATTTTATTATTTGAAAAATAATTC
>JAEEGI010016704.1_pt1 | contig 15138 bp, 9 predicted proteins | sample 8958751 | NCBI WGS metagenome assembly JAEEGI01 (sample SAMN16246545, study PRJNA631951) | gut metagenome | biome: gut microbiome; feature: rumen; material: KS-attached | host: Bos | place: Iran: Karaj | collected 2018-10
AAAGATAGCACGGGACACCCAAAAATCCAAATTTTCAGGAACTTTTCTACTGAAAATCAGCCATTTATTTTTTTAGAGGTCAAAAGTGGCGAAAACAGGAGTGACACGGATTCTCACGTTTACTTTTCCCGCATTTCATCGGGATATAGCCACCGCTCGCCATCGGCTTCATTTCCTGTAGTAAACGCCGTCGTTTGCCTATTTTGATTCCGTCGTTGGCGGTGAAAACAGCGTCGTTTGCTCCGCCAGGCAAGCCCCCACGGCAGCATCTTACAGTTCTGACAGCTGACAGTAAGATTTTAATGTAGGGGGTACCCCGAGTAGGGTAGCACGGGGAGACGCCATCTTACAGTTCTGACAGCTGACAGTAAGATTTTAATGTGGGGGATACCCTAAGTAGGATAGAAATAGAATTTATAATTATTATATATATGTATATTATTATATATATATTATATATGTATATATATTATTTATATATACATTAATAATTTAATATATAAAGATTCTTCCATGATTCTTTACCCCTACCCTTTTGTTTTCTAACTGTCAGCTGTCAGAACTGTAAGATTGTAAGGCGAGGGGGGTGTGGAATCTAACTCCAACTAAAACCAGCAAGAAAGCGGGGCACACCGTTGTGGTGTACCCCGCTGACATTTGCTTGAGGATAGCTTCTGCGAAGCTTACTTCACGATGACCTTCTGGCCCTCGATGATGTAGGCACCGTGCAGACCTTCAACGCTTGTAGCCTGGCTACGCACCAGCTTACCATCGAGCGTGTAGATGTCGGCAGACTTCTTGGTGCTGACGAGGCTCTCGATAGCGGTGAACTGTCCAGCGTTGCTGAAGATGAACACCACGGGCTTCGACTCGGCACCGTTGGGATAGACGGCGCTGACAGCGAAGACGCTGCTGGTGCTGGCACCCTCCAGCTCGATGCTGGTCTCGGTAGTGCTCTCGGCCACCTCGCCATCAACCCACACGTTGTAGTTGGCAACCTCGCCACCACCAACGCTGAAGTTGAAGTCGGTCACGCAGATGGCCAGCGACGAATTGCCGTCGGTGATGTTGCGGATGGCGAAGTAGGTAGTGCCCTCGGGCAGGTCGTAGCTTACCTGCTTCCAGCCAGTCTGTGACAGAACCTCGCCACCAACCTTCACAAAGTCCTCAATGGCCTTGCCAGAGGTAGAAGCATACACCTCATAGCTCTGGGGACCATACTGCACGCTCAGAGCCTCTATAGCGAAGGTGATGGTCTGTGCCACACCAGGCAGAGCGGGCGAAATGAGCCAGTCGTCGTTGTCGGGATAGCTCTCGCCTTCGAGGTTGTAGCCCGAGAGGAGATAGGTCTCGTCCAGCGAGCCGTTAGGTCCAGCGAATGCAGAATTTTCGATACCCATCTCAGAGGGACGAATCACGATGAATGCGGAGACCTTATTGTCGGAAGCCAATGCGAAGTCGCTGAAGAGAGCACCCTTCGTGGCGCCATTGTTGTTGATGGCAGTCCACTCGCCAAAGTCGGTGATGTTGTTGGCCTCCAGGTCGGCAAAGTCTTCAACCACTTCTTCGGTGGCGTTGGCGGGAGCATCCCAAGTGAGCTTCACGCCGTTGTCGGTCTTCTCACCCTTCAGGTTCTCAGGAGCAGCAGCGGTGCTCTGCTTCACGGTGCACACGGTCTCAGCCACGTTGTCGTCGAGGTCAAGGTCGTTATCGAACTCCACTTCAGCACGCAGTGCGATGTCGCCGGGCTCGTCGAAGATGGAGGTCTCGATTTCCTTAAGCACGGTGAGGGTCTCGTAGGAGACGAGTGGCTCGGTGACTTCCTCTTTGAGGATTTCCTCTTCATTGGCAAAGAGCTTCACGGTGAAGTTCTTGGCGGGCTTCTCACCGATGTTGCGGACGGCGATAGCCACCTCTGCGTTCTGTCCGGCCATCACGCTCTTCGGAGCCTCAATGGTGGCGGCGAGGTTGTACTCAAGCAGGTCGGTAATCTTCAGAGCGTCAATCCAGATGCTGCCCTCGGCCTGGAACTCTTCGCAGAGCGCCACCTTGATGAAGGACTCTTCGGTATAGTCGGCCAGCGACACCTTCACGGCCTGGAAGTCGTCGATAGGAGCAACGGTCTTCACCAGTTTCTCCTTTCCGTCAGGAGTGATGACCTTCACCTGGAAGCGGTTCTTCTTCGAACCCTCGGCCTTCACGTTGATGACCAGCGTGGGATTACCCTCGCGCATGGCAATCTTGCCGCTCTCGAACCTAACAAATCCCTCGCCACCATAGCCGCTGAAAACGATGCTGGTGCCATCGTCATCGGCACTCACATTGTCATACTTTCCGTCCACACCATTGTAGTCAAGGATCCATTTGCTCAAATCGGTGAAGCCTTCTTCAAAGGGCATCTGATCAGGAGCACCGGCGAAGAATACAGCATTAACGCCAGAGGTCTCACCGATTTCGTTTTTAGCCGTGACGCACAGATATTCCAGATGTTGAGCCACGGTGTTGTCGTAGCTGACAACTGCCATAGTCTCGTTGGTGGTGGCAACTATATCGTCCATAACGATGAAGTCTCCCCATCCAGGAATGCTTTCTATGTGTGCAGTATAAACATTGTATTCAAGACCATCTTTGTCGATGATACCACCGTTGGCACCAACAGCAGGAGCATCCCAATTGAGCACCACGCCCATGACGCTTTCAGCTACCTTCAGGTTTGCAACGTCTGCGGGTCTGTCAAGACCGACATAAGTCGACACGACCTCGCTCTTCACGCCACGGCCACCATCAGCATTGTAAGGAATGGCCTGATACTTATGAGTACCTACAACATTGTAGTCGACAAACACCTTCGTTGCTTCGGGCTGGACGTTCTCCCACTCTTGCACAGCCTTGCCATCGCGATAGACCACCAGCTTGCCAATGTTGCTGAGTGTGCTGCCATTGGCTGCGAGGCGAGGAGCGGTAACGGTGACCACAGCCTTGTGTGCTCCGTAAGGATCGGGCTGAACAGCCACCTTGGGAGCAGCGGGAGCGGTGACATCAAGACCGGCCTCGATGGTGATAGAGCGAACCTTGAGGTTGAACATGTCGGCATCGCTGATGGCATGAATGGCGAAGAAGTAGTTGCCATCCTCCTCAACAGAGATCTCCTGCTCGTAATCAGCAAAATCGTTGGTGTCGAGGACGGTCTCACCAATCACTTGCTTCGTCAGACCTTCCACGGTTGCCTCCTTGCCCATGAGCACCTCGAAGCGCTCGGGATAGGCAGAGCTACCAGCGGCATTAACGATGAAATTGTAGGGCTTGCCGGCCTTGAGGGCGATAGGCATGGTGACGAGATAGTCGTCGGCACTATTTGAGGAGCTGTAGCCATAGTAAGCACCATAGCTGGAACTCCAACCCCAAGTCTTGCCGTCTTCGTTGGCATCGATGATATTGAAGAGTTCCATCATGGAAGAATCGGTGAAGTCGGCAATGAAGGGCACCTGGATGATAGCGCTGATGAACTCAGCAACCTCTGCGCTCTTGACACCTTCGCCAAATTCATTGGCAGCAACTGCCTGATAGATGTGGGTGCCGAGTGACACCGTCTCGTCTTTGTAGACTTCCTTAGTGCCAGGAGCAACATCCTCGAACACTTTGAGGATTTCACCGTCGCGGAACAGCGTCACTGTCAGGTTGTCGGTGAGGGGATCACCGTCGATGTTGGTGGCGGGAGCGGTGAAGGTGATGGTGGCAGCAGCTGTCACGCCATCCGACTCAACGCTGAGGTCGGTGATGGTTGCAGGAGCAAGCGAATTGATACCTTCGTTCACCAAGAAATTGTCGACATTAAGATAGTATTCATCGTAGTCGCTGATGGCGTGAATACCAAAGTGGTAGTAGCCTGTCTCTTCCACTGTGAACAACATATTCTCCACTGCCTGGGGTTCAATCCACGTGATGTCGGTGGCCTCGATGATGGTCTGGGTCATGGCCGAAGCAGCGGCCTTCACGCCCATCATCACTTCAAGGCGTTCAGGAAAGCTGGCTCCTTGAGCCCATGCGTCGATGGCAAAGTGGTAGTTAACACCAGCTTCGAGCTTGATGGCGGGCGAGAAGAGCCAGTCGTTAGCATCGTTGTTGGAGTTCCATTTATACCGGTAGTAAGAGTTGTCGGTACCTTCAGCTACATCCCAAGTAGAGCCGTCCCCGTTGGAGTCGACGATGCCAAAGGCACTCTGCTCTTCCTCGGTGTCGAAACCATTGGCATAGGGAATCTCGTCAATGGGAGCGCCAGTCTCAGCCACTTCCTCCACATCGCTCGGACCCTTCAGGGTGAGGTTGCTATACCACGACAGATAGTAGATTCTGTCGGTGGCAGCATTGGCCAGCACATCGTTGAGGGCAGTCAGCTTGTTGGCCTCAGCGTCGTATGTCATCATGAAGTCACCCAAGACGTAGCCATCTTCCACCTCGTCGTAGGTGGCGCCAAGCAGCCAAATGTCATAGGTGCCATAGGCGCCAAGATACTGGAATGCGGGGAAGTTGTAGATGTTGCCATCCTTCGTACCCTTAATCCAAGTATTGGGGAAGTCGCCGAACAATCCCTGCACATAGACATTGTCGCCATCGAAACCGACGTTGCACTTGCCACTGACAGGCGAAGCGCCATTCTGGCTTTGGGCCATTGCATTCATTCTGAACTCTACAGTCTCCAGGCCATCGGGAATCGTCACTTCCTCAGGAGCCTCATAGTCAGGATCGTAGGTGAACACGGTTTCGTAGTCGCCATAGCCCGAGAAGGTGTTGTCGTCAGTATAGAAGAGTGCCACGAAATTACCGCCTTCTTCTGGGTCGCCAGTGCCTTCGAGAGTGATGTTGCCTTCAGCATCGACGGTGAGCGTGACATTGTCGGCAGCAACTTCTACGAATGCATCTTCAGCTTCGTTGTAGGAGCATACGCCAAGGCGCAGGCCATAACCATAAGTAGGCATGAAGTAGACCACCTGATTCATGGGGATGGTGATGGTATTGCCTTCAATGGTGCCCTTCACCCAAGTGCCAACACCGGCAAAGCAGATGAAGTCTTTGATGTAGACTTCGCCATCGGCTGTCTCCACCATCGTGGTGACGCCTTCCTGAGCGTCAATGTAGAGCTGCTGATTAGAAACATAGAAGCCATAGCCCGAACGGTTGTAGTACTTTTTCTCGCCTTGTGCGGGAGAAGTGATAATGCCGTACTCGTCGATGGTTTCACCAGTCTTGCGCATGTCCAGGTCTTTGGCCTGATAGAATACGGGTGCATGGTTCGTGCTGAAGGCCATGCTTGAAGCATTTCCATTAAGCTTCCATGTCAGGCCCTTTGGAGCACTTGCGGGTTTTCCATCGCGCTGCTTCTCGAGGTCAGCAGCAGCAGCGGCCTTCTTCTGCAGGTCGGGAGAAAGGAGGTCGACAATGTCCTGCGATGTCCGGACAATCTGCTTGACGTACGTGGCTGCGATTCTTTGGGCGTTTGGTGTAGCCTTCCGAATCTGCTGAGCCTGTGCGGGTACTCCCAGCAGCACCACTGCCAGGGCACCTAAAAGAAACGAAGTGATTCTTTTACTCATAATGTTAATAAATTGGTTAATATTAAAATGATTTATCGTATGTACATTTTACGGCATAATCGGCTGCAAAGTTAACTAATTTATTTCTAACTTGCAAGAAAAAATAACATTTTGTTGTTAATTCTTAAAATTTTCCGTTTTTCCCTTTGGCCTTTGGGCGGAAAAGCGTATTTTTGCACTATCCACGCGCGAACAATAGATAGACCATGCATCCACTCGAAAAGTTTCGTTTTTGCCCTGTCTGCGGCAGCGCAGACTTCGCAGTAAACAATGTGAAGAGCAAACATTGTGCCCACTGCGGCTTCACCTATTATGCCAACCCCTCGTCGGCTACGGCGGCATTCATCCTGCGCTCCGACGGCTGTCTGTTAGTGGCACGCCGAGGCAAAGAACCAGCTCGCGGCACCCTCGATCTGCCTGGCGGCTTCGTCGACATGTATGAGACGGCTGAGGAAGGCATGCGCCGCGAAATCATGGAGGAGACGGGGCTGGTGGTAGGGCCGCTGCATTATCTGTTCAGCCTGCCCAACCTCTACGAATATAGTGGCATGACCATCCACACCATCGACATGTTCTATCGCACGGAGGTGCCACAGGATGCCCAGCCTCATGCCGACGACGACGCTGCCGAGCTGATGTGGCTGCCAAAAGAAAAAGTGCAGCCCGAGCTATTCGGACTGCACAGTGTTCGCAAGGCGGTGGAACGCTTCCTCGCCAATGGCGATTGAATGATACAGACCCCCTTTTCCGATGGAGCGAGCGTGGCTTGGAAAAATCCCACGCCCTGGGACAAAAATTTGGCGTTGACTTTTTCGAAAAAGTCAACGCCAAATTTTTGCGGGGAGCACGCCCTTCTATTTCAACCGTTTAGTTGGTCATAGAAAGTGATGTCTATTCATGCTTTTTGGGGGTCGATAGATGTTGTTGCTTACATGTAGCCCAGCCAGCGCAGGATGTCGTTGAGGTTGGCCACCACCATCAGCAGGATGAGGATGCCGAAGCCCACGTATTCGGCTCGTATCATGAACTTCTCGGAAGGCTTACGCCCCGTGAGCATCTCGTAGAGCAGGAACAGCACATGACCTCCGTCGAGAGCAGGGATGGGCAGGATGTTCATGAAGGCGAGGATGATGCTGAGGAAGGCGGTCATCTCCCAGAAGCGGTGCCAGTCCCACATCTCGGGGAAGAGGCTTCCGATGGCTCCGAAGCCGCCCAGCGACTTGGCACCCTCGCTGGTGAAGACATACTGCATGTCGCTGACGTAGCCCGACAGCTTGTGCCATCCGTAGCTGATGCCGGCGGGTATGCTCTCCCAGAAGCCATACTTGAAGGTCTTAGGTTCGTACTTCGACAGGGTGACAAAGCCCAGCTTGAGGTCGCTGCTCAAGGTGACTTGGACGGTGTCGCAAGCCCCTACTACGGCCACTGAGGGAGCTTCTATCGTTTCAGACTGCGGGTCTATAGTTGCCCCTTCGGAGACTGAAGGGAGGGCTTGGGGGACTTCTTTTTGTGCCCTCCATATCACCAATTCCACGGTGCGCACTTTCAGGCTGTCGGCAGGTGTCTTTGCCGTGGCCAGCACGTCGCTCAGCTTATCTATCTCGTCGGTGAACTCGTTGTAGCTGCCAATGGCCTTCTTGTTGATGGCCAGGATGCTGTCGCCCTTCTGCAAGCCAATCTCTGCGGCGGCGGTGCCCGGAACGACGCTGTCGACCAAGGCGGGGAGCAGCGGACGCATGAACATGGGCGTGGCCTTGAACATGTTGAGCAGGTTCAGGTCGGTGCCATCGGGGATGTTGATGGTGACGGGCTGCCCCTGTCGCAGCACGTTCACTTGGCGGGCCTTCGACACTTCGCGGAAGAGGTCGTCGTCGAACTTCTTCAGGTCGCCTCGGTCGGTGGAGAGCAGGATGTCGCCATCCTGGAATCCCAGCGCCTTCGCCTCCTGGTTGAAGCGCATGCCATCGGTCATCTCACTCACGGGAACGTAGGTCTCGCCCCAATGATACAGAATCATCGAATAGATGAACAAGGCGAGCAGGAAGTTCACCAGCACACCGCCAATCATGATGAGCAGTCGCTGCCAGGTGGGCTTGGTGCGAAACTCCCATGGGTGCGTCTCCTCCGAGAGTTTCTGGTTGGTCTCGTCGATCATGCCGTCGATGGCGCAGTAGCCGCCCAAGGGCAGCCAGCCCAAGCCATACTCCGTGCCGACGTACTCTTTTTCCGGTTTTTCTGGTTTTTCTGGCTTTTCCAGTTTTTCTGGAGATTCCTGAGATTCCGGCTTTTCCGGGGTCTTCGTGGGCACCACCTCGGGCTTCAGGTGCAGCAGTCGGCGCACCCATGTGTCGTAGGTGCTGAGGATGTGGAACTTGGGATTAAAGAAGAGGTAGAACTTGGTGACGCGCACCTTGAACAACTTGGCGAAGGTGAAATGGCCCAGCTCGTGCAGCAGCACCAGCAGAGAGATGGCCATGAGAAACTGTAACAATCTGATGAGGAATACTTCCATTTTTGGGGGAGTTAAAGGGAGTTAGGGGGAGTTAAAGGACGATAGTTTTGTTAAGGAGTTCAGCGGCGATACGCCTTGCCTCGGCATCGGTCTGCACGTAGACATCGTAGTCGGGGCTGGCTGAGAAAGTGGCGCGCTGCATGGTTTGGGCGATGATGTCGGCCATCTGCGGGAAAGAGCAGCGGTCTTCGAGGAAGGCGCGGTTGACGATTTCGTTGGCGGCGTTGACGATGCAGGGCATGTTGCCTCCCTGCTTGATGGCCTCGAAAGCCAGTGCCAGACAGCGGAACTTCTGCAGGTCGGGGCGGAAGAACTCCAGCTTCTGTGCCTTGAAGAGGTCGAGGCGCTCGCTGTGGAGCGTCAGTCGTTGTGGGAATGACAGGGCGTACTGGATGGGCAAGCGCATGTCGGGCACGCCTAACTGGGCTTTCACCGAGCCGTCGTGGAACTGCACGGCGCTATGGACGATGCTCTGCGGATGCACCAACACCTCAATTTGGCTGGCATCGACGCCGAAGAGCCACTTGGCCTCGATGACCTCGAAGCCCTTGTTCATCATCGTGGCGCTGTCGATGGTGATTTTGGCTCCCATGTCCCATGTGGGGTGGCGCAGCGCGTCGGCCTTCGTCACGGTGGCCAGCTGCTCCTGCGGCATCAGGCGGAAGGGGCCTCCGCTGGCGGTGAGCAGAATCTTCTCGATAGGGTTGTCGCCCTCGCCCACCAAACTCTGGAAGATGGCAGAGTGCTCGCTGTCCACAGGCAGGATAGGCACGTGGTATTGCTGCGCCAGCTGCAGGATCAGCTCGCCCGCCACCACCAGCGTCTCCTTGTTGGCCAGCGCGATGGCCTTGCGTGCCTTGATGGCGTGGATGGTGGGACTGAGGCCGGCGAAGCCCACCATGGCGGTGAGCACCATGTCGATGGGTTCGGCCTCCACGATTTCGTCGAGGGCACGTGCGCCGGCATAGACCTTCACATCGGGCAGGTCGGCCATCAGACTTTTCAGCTCGTCATAGCGCTCCTCGTTGGCGATGACCACGGCGGCTGGCTTGAACTTGTGGGCCTGCTCGGCCAGCAGCTGCACGCGGTTGTTGGCCGTGAGGCAGTAGACTTCGTAGAGGTCGCTGTGCTCCTCGATGACCTGCAGCGCCTGCGTGCCGATGCTCCCGGTGGAACCCAGTATGGCTATTTGTCGTTTCTTCATAGGTTGAGCAGCCCTTCGGGCAGGGCCATATATATTTGTTTGTTTTCTTGGTCGATGTTGGTGATGAGCTCCTCGGCGGCGGGGACGAGGGTTCCGTCGTCCAGCTCGAAGAGGATGTTCTGCGTGCTGTCGTCGACGGCTGCGATGCGCCCCACGGTGTGGGCGGTGGTTGCTTCGACTAAATCGAAGCCTACGAAGAAGGCCCAGGTGAGGTCTTCTTCGTTGTTGTCGGCCATCCGCCGCAGGAAGAAGACGTCGCAGTTGGTGAGCTGGCGTGCCTGCTCCACGGTGTCCACGTCCTCGAACTTGATGAGGGCGGTGGTGTCGGTGCGGAAGCGATACTCCTCCATGTAGAAGGGCACGAGGATGCCGTCGACGCGGAGCACCAGGAACTCGGCGTCGACGCGGTCGAAGACATCGTCGTCGACCTGCATGGTGATTTCGCCTTTCACGCCGTGGGGCTTGCCTAAGCGGCCAATGCGGTAGACTTCTTCTGGTTTTATCATTCTTTTTTTTTCTCCGGTTTTTCTGGATTTTCCAGAGTTTCTGGATTTCCTGGAATTTCCGGAGATTCCGGGCTATCCGGACTATCCGGATTATCCGGGAGCTCCGGCTTTAGGTCATGCGGGTGATGCTGGCGCCGAGGGCGTTGAGGCGGGCTTCGATGTCCTGGTAGCCGCGGTCGATTTGCTCGATGTTGTCGATGCGGCTGACGCCACGGGCGCTGAGGGCGGCGATGAGCAGGGCGATGCCGGCGCGGATGTCGGGGCTCGACATACGCCCGCCACGCAACTGCAACTTGCGGTCGTGGCCCACGACGACGGCGCGGTGGGGGTCGCAGAGGATGATTTGCGCACCCATGTCGATGAGCTTGTCGACGAAGAACAGGCGGCTCTCGAACATCTTCTGATGGAAGAGCACGCTGCCGCGCGCCTGGGTGGCCACGGTGATGAGCACGCTCAGCAGGTCGGGCGTCAGGCCGGGCCAAGGGGCGTCGGCCAGCGTCATGATGGTGCCGTCGATGAACGACTGAATCTCGTAGTGGCGCATGTGGGGTATGAAGAGGTCGTCGCCCTCTTCTTTCACTCTGATGCCCATGCGCCTGAAGGTGCTGGGGATGATGCCCAGGTTCTTGAGCGACACGTCCTTGATGCGTATGCCGTTGCCCACCATGGCCGCCATGCCGATGAACGACCCCACCTCGATCATGTCGGGCAGGATGCGGTGTGTGGTGCCGTGGAGTCGGCCCACGCCCTGGATGGTGAGCAGGTTCGATGCGATGCCCCTGATGCGCGCTCCCATGTTGTTGAGCATGTGGCAGAGCTGTTGCACGTAGGGTTCGCAGGCGGCGTTGTAGATGGTGGTGGTGCCTCGCGCCAGCACAGCGGCCATCACGATGTTGGCCGTGCCGGTGACGCTGGCCTCGTCGAGCAGCATGTAGCAGCCCTTGAGCTGGTGGCCCGACAGTTCGTAGACATCGCGCTCGGGCACGTGGTTGAAGTGTGCGCCCAGGCGCTCAAAGCCCAGGAAGTGGGTGTCCAGTCGGCGGCGCCCAATCTTGTCGCCCCCCGGCTTGGCTATCACCGCCTTCCCCATGCGTGCCAGCAGCGGGCCAATCATCATCACCGAGCCACGCAGCTGTGCGCATTTTTGCACGAATTCATCGCTCTGCAGGTAGGACATGTTGATGTCGTCGGCCTGGAAGGTGAAGGTGCCGGAAGCCCCCCCTACGGCCCCCGAGGGGGCTTCTGTAGTTTTGTCATTGGGAGACGAAAGGGCTTTAACTTTCACCCCGATATCCTTGAGGAGCTGTATGAGGTTGTTTACATCGCGTATGTTGGGGATGTTGCTGATGGTGACGGGCTCGCTGGTGAGCAGCGTGGCACAGATGACCTGCAGGGCTTCGTTCTTGGCACCCTGCGGCACGATGGTTCCACTGAGCGGATGCCCGCCCTCGATGATGAATGATGCCATTCTGTGTCTACGCAATCACTGTTTCTTTTTCTTTCCCTTTTTGCCTGTTGTGGGCATCTCGTCGAATGGCACGAAAGGCTCGAATACGAATGTGTTGAGGTCGAGCTGTATCTTGCCGTCGGTGTAGTATGCCAAGTCGTCGGCCACCTTCTCGTCGTCGATGGAGCCGTGCCCCCACACCACCAGGTCGCGCTTCATCTGGTTGGCGGTGTGGCGTGTCAGCTCGTCGCGCTCTGGCCCTTCGGGCATCTCCTTCAGGCGCTCCCACAGCTCTTCCACCAGCCGGCCATAGTGGCGCAGCCGTATGCTGGTGTCGGGTCGTGGCATGGGCTGTGGCTTGGTCAGTATGCGCTCTGCCTGGCTCACGTCGAAGGGCCAGTCGATGTCGAGCTGCTTGCCGCTCATCAGGTACAGATGGTCCCACAGCGTCTGCTGGTAGTTGGAGTTGTCGCGAATCTGTGGCACCTTTGTCTCCATCAGCTTCACGATGGTCTTGGCGCAGCGCAGCCTTTCCTCGCGCGAAGGCAAGCTCACGGCGTGGTCGATCATCTTCTGTATCTCGCGCCCATATTCAGGCAACAGCAATGCTTGGCGCTGGGTGTTGTAGTCTAATCCTTGTATATTCACCTTATTTATTATTGCGGTTTAACGGTTTAACGATTTAGCGGAATAACGATATCACGTTATAACGGGATAACGGCATGGCGATTTATTGCTGGTTCAGCAGGTTGCGCGGCATCTTCGCCACGAAATCCTTCAGATAGAACGGCTCATAGTAGGCCACGTCCTCGGTTTGCCCGTTCAGCAATCGGCGCTCTGCCAGGGGCTGCATCCACTTGGCCAGCGGCTCTATGCCTTCCACGAGGTGTGCGTTGGGGTGGCCTATGGCCTCCATGCACTTGGCGGCTCCGTTGCCGAGGAAATATACGGGCCTCTGGTCGAGCCATTGGCGATAGGTGTCGGCCTCCACCACGTCGGCCTGTATGGGTCGCACGGGTCGGAGGGCACGGTCGTAGAGTGCTGCATATACCTCCATACGCCGAGCGTCGAGCATGGGGCATAGCAAGGCGTCGTCGGGCAGCTCGTCGCGCAGCAGCAGGGGCACGCAGAGCAGCTCGAGCGTTGGCACGCTGATGAGCTTCAGCCCACGTCCGCAGCAGATGCCCTTGGCCATCGACACGCCGATGCGCAGCCCCGTGTAGGAGCCTGGCCCTCCGCTGACGGCTACTGCGTCGAAGGGTATGGCATGGCTGTCGGTGAACGACATGGCCTCGTCGACCATCGTTGCCAGTCGCTCGGCGCTGGTGCCTTTGCGCTCGGCCCGTTGTTCATCGTGGAAAATCACCTGTGAGTCGTCGCTCACGGCCACCGAGCACACATCGGTGCTGGTTTCTATGTGCAGAATGCAAGACATGCTTTCGTTGCTTTGTTCACATAATGGGGTGCAAAGTTACGAAGAAAGCGGCGAAACACCAAATTAATTTGCACTTTTAGCTTACTTTCACGCTCACAGGCGGCGCTCATCGCCGGCGAGAAGGCCGGCGCACGACGGCTCGCCGCAGATGAGACGGGCGGCGCACAGCGGCAGAAAGAGCGGCTGGAAAGCCCCTGCGGGAGCCTTCCAGCCGCTCGGGCTATAGATGCCATCGGCGCTATTGGAACTGGAAGTCGAGCATGGTGCCCAGCGACTTGCCTTTCTCCTCGGAGTAGAAGGCGAAGAAGAGCGCGTGCTTGCCGGTGAACTTGCCCAGGTTGGGCAGGTCTACCACCAGCTCGGTGGGCTCCTGCGGCATGTCGGCCTGCAGGTCGATGAAGGCGAGGATGTAGCCACCCTGCGATGTCCAAGGCCTGTCGAGCAGCACGGTGATGGTTCCGTTGATGCCGCCGGGGATGAAGTTCAGCAGCAGCTTCGCGTCGGTACGGCCCTGGGTGGCCGAGAAGTTGAAGTACTTGTATCCCACGATGGAACTGTCGGTATTGTTCACCACGGCGTTGGTGTTGTTGCGCAGGGCATAAGGTGCCTCAAAGCGGTCGTCGGTGCCATAGCCCCTGTCGACGTAGGAGCCGAAGAAGGCGTTGTTGGGCCATTCGTGGATGGCCACCTTCGGCCCGGTATACCAGCAGGCCAGTCCTGCCGAGTGGCGCTCCATGGGGTCGAGGCCATCGAGTGCGAAGCCCTCCGAGTTGTATTCGCCCTCCGAGATGGAGACCTTGCCGCCGGGGCCTTCCTCCACGTCGACGGTGATGGGTGCCACCATGGCCTGGCGGGCATACTCGTCGGTGCCCGTCTGGCGGTGATAGAACACATACCATTGTGCGCCCACCTGGCAGATGCTGCCGTGGGTGTTGCCGTCGGGGGTGGCCGAGGCGATGACCTCACCCTGCTCGTTCACCTCGCGAGCGCGACCGTCGATGATGGTTCCGCCATAGGTCCACGGGCCCAGCGGGTGGTCGCTGTAGGCATAGGCCAGGGTGTAGTTGGATGTGGGCAGCCCAAACTCGCCATCGGCGGTGAAACGGCTGTAGATGAACACATACTTGTCTTTGATTTTGCGGATAGACGACGCCTCGAAGAAACGGAAGACGCCCTTCTGCTCATGGCCGCTGATCATGTCCTCCACCACCTTTGTGCCAGGCTTCACGGTGGCCATGGTGGCGGGGTCGAGCTCGGCGGCATAGGAGCGGCCGAAGCCCCAATAGCCATAGACGCGGCCATCGTCGTCGACGAAGACGGCGGGGTCGAATGCCAGCACGCCATCGGTGGCAAAGGGGTTCTCCTTGCTCCAGTTGCACACCTCAAAAGGTCCGTCGGGCCTGCTGCTCTTGGCCACGAGGCCGTTGCGCCCGCCGTGCTGGTCGTTGGGGTACAGGTAGTAGGTCTTCGTACCATCGGGGGCCGTGGCGAGGGTCACGTCGGGTGCGAAGAGCACGTCGGCCTGGCCGTCGTTGTTCACGGGGTCGCCATTGGCATTCTTGTCGACACGGAGGATGACGCCGTCGTAGCGCCAGCGGTTGAGACTATCGACGCTGGCCGACCACACCACCTGGTCGCGCCCGCAATAGGCGGTGAGCAGGTTGTCGTGCGAGCCATAGACGTAGACGCGATACTTGCCCGGATTGTCGGGGTCCTCAAACACGTAAGGCTCGCCATCGGGGATGTGCTCCCAGAGGGGCATATAGGGGTTTCCCACAGTGTTGAGCGTGGCGTTGGCCTCGTCCTGTGCCGTGGCGGCTTTCTTGTCGGCACACGAGGCGGCCATCAGCATGCCGCCGGCAGCTGCTATCATCAGGCAGAATGTTTTTGTATTCATGATGTAAAGAAAGAAGTGCCCACTCTCCTTGTGCGTGAAGGAAGAGCGGGCAGGGTTGGTGATGATGTGTTTATAAGGCGTATTCGAACATGACCATCGAGTAAGAGGCAAGCTCGCACTTGAACTTCTTCTGCGCCTTCAGCTGCTCCTTCTGCGGGGCGATGGGCTGCTGGTCGAAGTTGTTCTCGTCGTTGGGCTGTCCTGCGAGCACGGTCTTGGTGGCCGTCTTCTTCAGCGGGAATCGGCCCAGGTTCACGTTGGCCGTCTTCGGCTGGTCGCTGGCGTTCACCATCTTCACATAGAGTCGGCGCGTCTTCACGTTGAGGATGACCGACTGTCCGTAGTGGCTGTTCTCCACGGGCTGGCACACGCCGGCGGCATCGCCCTCGAAGCTGACGCAGTCGCCATAGTAGTACTGTCCGCTGCTCTGGCCAAACAGCTGCTGCACGTAGTAGCTGCAGGTGAGGAATGGCCGCTCGTTGTCGAAGTAGATGAGGTCGGGGTTCCAGTTGGTGGCGTTCTTGCGGGCGAAGAGGGGGGCGTAGC
>JAEEGI010016706.1_pt1 | contig 15137 bp, 9 predicted proteins | sample 8958751 | NCBI WGS metagenome assembly JAEEGI01 (sample SAMN16246545, study PRJNA631951) | gut metagenome | biome: gut microbiome; feature: rumen; material: KS-attached | host: Bos | place: Iran: Karaj | collected 2018-10
AAAGGGCAGGGGAGATTCTTGGGATTGAAGGCCTCGAACTCGTCCAGGGCGGCGCGAGGGATGTAGCCGAGCAGCTTGCCATCGGCCCGGACCACCGCCTGCGCCCGCGGATCGTGCGCATTGTCCGGCTCCGCCCGGACCACCCCGCTGATGGGCCCGATATCCACCAGCGAACAATAGTACCGCAGTCCCGCGATCTCCACCTCCATCGTCTTCCGCGCATTCGTCCACGGCTCCGGCCTCGGCGCCGAAGCCGGCGCCTGCTTCTCCGCCAGATACTGCCGCTCGCTCCCGCTCCGCTGGTCATACCTCCGGTCATGGTCATCCCGGAAAATGAGGAACAGCGCGACAGCAGAGACGAGGATTACAAGGATGGTCAGGAGCATAGGGGTGGAGGGTTAAATGGAAGGAGTAATGAGAACGATCCAGCTATTGTTTTTGTCGCGGGCTTCAATATAGCCTTTTTCTTTCAAGCTGGAAAGGAGCCGCTGGACGGCAGATTTATTGATGCCGGTAACCTCTCTCAAACTGTCGATGGTGATGGACGGTTGCGTCTGGATGGCACGAAGAATCTTGGCATAGTTGGGTGTCCGGAACTCCACGCGTTGGCCGTCATACCACCAGACATTCTCGTTTGGTTCAGTCAGAAAGCGGACATCGTTGTAAATCTCTTCCGCAACAAGCGTAGAGAAATAGCGAAGGAAAGGACGGATATGATCCAGGCCTGCATGTGCGCCAACACAGGGCGTGGGCCCCACATCCAGGTCTGCTTGGTGAAGTGCTTCCAAATACTCTTTTTTCTTGCGGCTGCGCACCACGATCATCGGGTATTCATGCCGAGCGAGGATGTAATTGGAAAGAAGGCGGGCAATCCGGCCGTTGCCATCCTCGAACGGGTGGATCCTGATGTAGCGGTAATGGAAAAGAGCGGCCAATTCGACAGGAGAGAGTTTTCCCTTGGTTTCTTCTTCGTTGTACCAGTTGACCAGGTCGCTCATGAGAGCCGGCGTCTCTTCCGGGGAGGCATATTCAAAACGGTTGCCATATCGCGTGATGACACTGTTGGGACGTGTCTTGTACTGGCCAGCGTGAATAACATAGCTAGCCTGCTGACCGCCAGGCAGTTCACGGAAAACGGTGTAATCTTCCCGGAGCAGCGCCTTGTGGAGTTCCCGAATAAAGTTCTGCGTGAGAGGCATGTCCTTGATGACGGCCTGCTCCTGCATCATCTTTAAGCCGACGTTGCTTGCTTTCATCTCTTCCAGGTCTTTCATCTCTGCTTCACCGATAACTTTGTCGAAGAGCAGCAGCAACTCTGTCTGGCCGTATGTCAGCGTATTCCCTTCGATATGGTTGCTGTTGAAATTGAAATCAACGGTAAACTTACGGCTGAGACGATTCCGGTCCCGGTCGGAAAGAGGCTGGATAGCTTTCCAAGCGGCAATTGCTTTGGGTACAGTCAGGTACTTCATCCAAAAATGTGGTCTATTTGGTGGTAAATATACCACTTTTTTTGAAACATTTATAGAGAAATCCGTACTTTTCGGAGAATTGTTCAAAAAGAGCAACCACTCTATGTCGGCAGGATCTTGTCGATAGGTTTTCCTTTCGCCAAATCATCGACAAGCTTGTCAAGGATCCGGAGGTCGCGCATACGAGGATCCTCGATCTCCTCGACCCGAATGCCGCAAATCTTCCCCTTCACCTGAAATCGCGCCGGATTCATGCACGGCGCCTTATCCAGGAACTCCCCATATGTAGCTGAATCGCTACTCAACAGCGCCCGCAGTTCCGACTCGGAATAGCCCGTAAGCCACCCCGTCACGGCAAACACCTCTCCCTCCGTGCGCCCCTTCCTCACCGCCTTGGCGATCAGCAAAGGAAACACCTTGGAGAATTTCATTTCGAATACGTCCATAGTGGGTCAAAGATAGTGAAAAAAGTGGGGAAAGGGATGATGTGACGGGAAGGAGCTTGGTGTCGATTACCGGCCGTTCTTTCTATTCAGGTTCTTGTTGATCGTCTCGAGTTCCCGGGAGGTCGAGTACTTGGTGCGGTTGAGCAGAGTCACCATTTCGTCAAAGTAATCAAACTCGATGACAAGCCTGCAGAAAGATTCCAGGGATATTTTCCCCGTCCTCTCGAACCTTTCTATCGTCGGGGCCGGAATGCCGGTAAGACCGGAAAGCGTCTTCCTGCTATATCCCTTCTCCAGCCGTCTTGCCCGACAATTATGGGCCATCCGATCCATCAGTAATTGAGGATTTCGGGAGTAATTATCCAGTCGATATTCCATAATATAGTATTAAAAATAGCGGGTTTTTCTGCGATTTGGCATATTATGTTATGTAAATCTAGTGAATTCAATTCACATAAACAACAATACTGGAACGGGAAGGTTGCCGGGCGGCGGGGATGGGACTGCGGAATGACGGATTTCAGCTATTCGCGTAGGCGGGAAGGCGCTTGACGGCTAACTCCTCCCTTTTACGGGACCGGCGAGCCGGTCCCGTAACGGTCGTCAAACACACGCCGTCATCCCTGCGGGACCGCTGCCTTCCCGCCTGCTCACTAGCAGCTGAAATCCGGATTCCGCAGTCCCATCCCCGCCGCCACGATCGAATCTTCCCGAAAGGGAAATGAAAAGCGAGTAAAAGAAACCTTTTTTCTCTTTACTAGTATTTTGGGTAAAAGCACTAACTTTGCAATGAGCACCAGTGTTTAAATGTCTATACTCAGTCGCATATTTGGCGAAAAACGAAAATCTGCAGACAAACCGTCTGTGGAAGCGATCATTACTCCAGAATATCAACGGTTGCTTGATTTTGGAAAGGCTTTGAACCGCTTGCTGAAAGGGGATGAGTTTATCGCAAGAAGTGACTATATTCCTATTACAGAGGAATATAAAGACACACGGATCTTTTTTGAAAACCTTCATAATTCCGACCTGCTTTCCATGTATTGCGAAAAGAATGGTCTGGATGAAAAGCGAATCAAGAAAGCTTTGAATCTTTTTAAGGATCTTGCTAATCTAAAACAATCCCCGAGCCTCATCAAGAAGCATAATGAGGAGTTCATTACAAGACACCTGGAATCTGACAAGGATTATTTAGACACCATACTTTCCGAAGTAGATCCTAGTATTTCTTTGGACGAAGAGCAACGCAAAGTTGTCCTTTCTGACGAGGATTTCACACTTGTTGTGGCGGGTGCGGGCGCAGGAAAAACGACAACGATGGCCGCCAAAGTGAAGTACTTGGTGGAGAAGAAACATATCGAACCTGAAGACATTCTGGTTATATCTTTCACGAACAAAGCCGTGGGAGAATTAGAAGATAAGATCTGCAAAGCTCTTCATATCAAGTGCCCCGTTTCAACCTTCCATCGGACAGGATACACCATCCTTCGGGAGCAAGATGCTAAGAAGCGTAACATTAAGGACGAAGGTTTCATGTGGAGCGTCATTATGGATTATTTGAAGAATGATGTTCTGAGGAAACCCGAGATGGTGGAGAAGCTCATCCTCTTGTTTGGGACTTATTTCGATGCCCCCTTTGATGGTAAGGAAATGGCATCTTTCTTCAGCTATATTTCGAAATCTGACTTCGCCACGATGCGTGATATCCTGTCCGAGGATAGCCAGCAGATTATCGACAAAAGGACGAAAAAGGCGATTACAATCAACTACGAAACACTTCGTTCTTCCGAGGAAGTTATGATAGCAAACTTCCTGTATCTCAATAAGATCGATTACTTATATGAGAATCCTTACCCGTACAATTTCCCGAATTCCCTCAGACCATATACGCCGGATTTCACCATCATTCAAAACGGAAGGACCATTTACATCGAACACTTCGGCATCACTGAGAGCGGAACCCATAGTCGGTATTCTCCTGAGCAGCTTGAAAAGTACAAGTGGTGGATCAAGAAGAAGGTTCGCTTCCATAAGGAGCACAACACAGAGCTGATATATACCTTCTCCAAGTACAAGGACGGTCGCTCTATGCTATCTCACCTTCAAGAGCAGCTGGTTAAGAAAGGAATTATTCTAGAACCACGCTCTCCTCAAGAGGTGTACGAGAAGATCGTCTCGACCGAAGAGAATAAGTACATTGCCAGATTGGTGAAGCTTATCTGCCAATTCATCCATAATTTCAAGGCAAACGGTTTCTCTACCGATAAGTTCCGTGAAATGAGGCAGGAATCCAACAATGTCCGCACTCAGTTGTTTTTGGATGTCTGCCGCCAATGTTACATGGAGTATACCCAGAAACTGGATGACGCGAACGCTGTCGATTTCGAGGACATGATTAACGACTCGGCGAAAATTCTGCAGAAGGAGAGAGAAGAAGGGGCCAAACTCAACTATAAATACATCATAATAGACGAGTATCAGGACATTTCCCGCCAACGCTTCAATCTTGCAAAGGAATTATCCGAGATTAGTGATGCAAAAATCATTGCTGTGGGAGACGACTGGCAGTCGATTTTTGCCTATGCGGGCTCGGACATTTCTCTTTTTACCAAGTTCTCTGAGATAATGGGTTACGGAGAAGAGCTGAAGATTACTCGTACATATCGTAACTCGCAGGAAATTATTGATGTCGCAGGAAACTTCATTCAAAAGAACGAAGCTCAAATCAAGAAGCATCTTGATAGTCCTAAGCGAATAGATATGCCGTTCATCATCGAAGCCTACTCTGAAGAGGTGGAGAAGAAAGAATCGGAGAATAAAAGCAACAAACTACAACAACTTGCAACGGCGGTGGATAGAGTGATCGGGCAAATCGTCGAGGCAAATGTTGTCGAAGGTAAGCCGGCGACCTCGTCTATACTCTTGATTGGCCGTTATGGCTTTGATGCTTACAATTTGGCAAGAACCGGTCGGTATACTTATGACGAGAAGACAGGTATTGTCAAGTCAATGGCCTTCCCCGAAGCGAATATTACATTCTTGACCGCACATCGCTCCAAGGGTCTTGGTTTTGATAACGTCATAATTATCAATGCAATTAACGGGACTTACGGCTTCCCGTCGATGATAGAAGACGACCCTGTTATGCAATTGGTCATCCATAGCGACAAAGCCATAGAATATGCCGAAGAAAGGCGTCTTTTTTATGTGGCGATGACCCGCACGAAGAACCGCGTATACATCGTTGTCCCCGAAGATCGTCCGTCTCGTTTTATTGCCGAACTAATCCAAGATTATCCGAGCATAACGGTCCATGGAGAACTGAAACTTGATAAGTTAGCCGAGCCGGTTATTGCCGTTATGAAACGATGCCCCGTCTGCGGTTATCCTCTGCAATACAAGTACAAACGTAATTTCGGGCTCAAACTATGGATTTGCACGAACGAGCCCGAAATGTGCGACTTTATGACCAATGACACTCGCGGCGGCATCCTGCCCATTCTCAAGTGCGACCGCTGCAATGATGGCTATTTGATTGTCAAGCCGGGCAAGGACGGTTCTGAACCATTCCTGGGTTGTACAAACTACAAGTACGATAAAACGGGTTGTTCAAGGACGATGACTAAGGATTACTATCTTAATCATGTAAGGCAGAATTTGTTTGATCCCATCGATTAGTTGTTTTTTGGGGTTTTTCGGGCCGCTGACGTATTCCGGACTTAGCCGGTCCATGCCCGCCGCCACGATCGAACCTTCCCGTAATCAATCTTTTTTTGCTATTTTTGTAACGTCACTATGCAACGTTACTATTATAGCGAATCGGTAGCCGAGTTTCTTGCTCGGCCGGCGGAGGCTATACTGGGGACCATGGATCAGGTGAATGAGTTCGACTTGACCATGGATCAACGAAATGCGTGGTTGGAGGAGTTCGATATCATGAAAAGCGCGCTGGAAGCGTTGCGTGAGGACGGTCAAATTCTGTTCGAGTATACCATTCCACGTCTAGGGAAACGAGTCGATGTTATCCTCCTCATGAGGGGTGTGGTTTTCGCCATCGAATTCAAGGTTGGAGCGGAGGCGTTCTTGGTCAATGACAAGGAGCAGGTCTGGGATTATGCGCTGGATTTGAAGAACTTCCACGAGGAGAGTCGGGATCGAATTATCGTTCCGATCCTTGTGGCGACAGAGGCGTCCAAGCGGGATTGTTCAATGGGACAGGCCATCTTCAGCTATTACGATGACCACGTCTACTATCCGCTATTCAGTAATGCGGAAACGCTGTTGCCCATCCTTCAGAGAGTCCTGAGCGAAATAGAACCGCAACCGGCCTTGGACGCGCACGAATGGACCATCAGCCGGTATAGCCCGACCCCGACGATCATCCAAGCGGCATCTGCTCTGTACATGAATCACAGCGTTGCAGATATCACCAAGCATGAGGCTGATAAAGCCGGAATCGACAGCTGCACGGCGTTCATTCTGGACATTATCAAGCAATCGAAGGAAAACCACCAGAAGAGCATTTGCTTTGTGACTGGAGTCCCCGGCGCGGGGAAGACGCTCGTCGGTTTAAACGTTGCAATCCAGCAGGAAGAAGGCGATTTGGCGGTTTATCTTTCCGGTAACGGACCGCTTGTGAAAGTGCTTACCGAAGCTTTGGCTCGAGACAAGGTTCAGAAGGAGAAAGATCGCGGCCGCCGATGCACAAAGACCGAAGCAGAACGTCAGGTAAGCCGATTCATCCAGATCATTCACCGCTACCGGGATAACATGCTCGGAAAGCTGAAGATGCCCATCCGAGACGGACAGATTGAACTTGACTCGGCAAAGATTTCCAAAGCGGCCGAAAAGAGCGCTGCGGAAGTGGAAAACGTGGCCATTTTCGACGAGGCGCAGCGCATGTGGGACATGCGTCACCTGTGCGCCTGGCTTGCCAGGAAGAAGGGCGTGAACGATTTCCCTATGTCGGAAGGAGAGTTCCTCATCTGGTCTCTTGACCAGCATAAAGACTGGGCTACCATCGTCTGCCTGGTGGGTGGGGGACAGGAGATTAACTCTGGCGAAGGCGGTATTGGTTTGTGGATCGATGCGCTTAACCATCAGTTCCCCGACTGGCAGATTTACATCTCGAACCAATTGACGGAGAAGGAATATGCTGAAGGAAATGTCAGCGCCCTACTCGCAGAGAACCCCAACGTTCATCTCCGTTCTGACCTGCACCTTGCAGTCTCTCAGCGCTCTTACCGGGCCGAGACACTTTCCTTATTTGTCCACCAATTCTTGGATCTGGATATCGCCGCTGCCCGAAAGACTTACGACGATATCAAAGACCGCTACCCCATCGTCCTGACCCGCGACTTAGCAAAGGCTAAAGCATGGCTCCGAGAGCACGCGCGTGGTTCAGAACGCTACGGAATGCTCGTCTCATCCAAGGCCTTCCGCCTGAAGCCCCTTGCGATTGATATCCGTTCTCAGGCCGATATTGTCCCCTGGTTCCTGAACCCCATCACAGACATTCGTTCCTCCCTCTTCCTGGAAGACGTCGCCACCGAATTCGACATACAAGGCCTGGAACTCGACTGGACCTGCCTCGTCTGGGACGGCGACTTCCGCTACGATCCCTACCGCCACTGCTGGCAACACTTCAACTTCCGCTCCGACCGTTGGCAAAACATAAACATTGCCGAAGGCCGCGCCTATCAACTCAACGCCTACCGCGTCCTCCTCACCCGCGCCCGCCAAGGCATGGTCATCTGCGTCCCTGAGGGTAATCCCGATGATGCTACCCGGTTGCCAGAGTTTTATGATGGGACGTATGAGTTGTTTAAGGATTTGGGGTTGATGGAGATTTAAAATCTTGGAGAAACGAAGATGTACGATCTTCGCTGAGAAGTTATTATTTTGTTGTTTTTTTTATCTAAAACGCCTTAGTGGCAGTTTTACCAGGTCGCGCAAGTTTTTCTTGCTCGCAACTTTTATGATACTTCTCTATTGCATCGAAAAGGGGCTTGATCCGGGGATCTTTTGTGACATCTGGAGCCGCTTGGGCGAACTGGTCGTTCCATAGCTTCGTGCTTCCGTTTCGTATGAGTTCCTCATAGTTCTCCGGAATGAAGAACTCGGCTCTTTCGCCGAGGACGCTTCTGAAAGAGTCAATGTAAATCTTAAGCCCACCCTTATCCAGGTCTCCGAAATGGATGTAATGGTTCGAAATTCTTTTGAGCCAGTCGATCCATCGCCCGTAAGAATCCTTACTTCCCGTGCTCCGGTAGGTGAAAAGATAAGGCTTCCCATCCTGGAAGAGGTGTGCGTAATCCTTGATTCGCATGAAGGTGGCGTAGTTCTCCACGCCAACGACGATGATCTCGGGGTCGACATCTAGGTGTGCCTGCTCGTCAATCTCGACGCATATGCCAGGGAGAGGGTCGATGACAGATTCCTTGCCTTCATAGGAGACGGTGACGGGTTTGATGGTGTTCAGCCGGATGCCCCTCATGACGTCGGTCCCGAAGGCCTTGGAGTTGTTGACCAGTTGTGCGGCTTCCGTTCGGCTGGGCTTGATTCCGGCCTGTTGGCCCTCCAAGGCGGAGAGGTATGAATCCAGATCGTCTGTCCCGGCAAGCCGCTGGGCAAAGCCCCGGACCATCTCGGGGTATGATGTCCTGACGATATACGAACGTCCTTCCCGTTTGACCGAAACGAGATGCTCCTTTGAGAGTGTCTCCAGCAGCGGTTTCGAGATCGCCGAACCGAGGATGCTTCTCTCTTCGATAAGCGTGAGGAGACTTCTCAGGTCCTTAAGATTCAGCTTCTCTTTCATCGGGTGTATCCATTTGAGTGAAGGACAGAATATTGGTGGCGTTCGTGAACTCGGAGCCTTGGCGTTTCCAGAACGTATAGCCGTAGCGGAAGCTCTCCTCGGTTCCGTTCGGGAGCTGGGGCGAGTTCGCGAGGATATAGACCCCCATACGGTTGGCCAGGCTCATCAGGCTGTTGAAATTGCTCGGCGAGAGGGTCGCCTGCTCGTCGATCGGACAGTGAACCATGAACCCCTGGCCCTCGCTGGCGCATCTCTTCCTGATGCTCGTGAGGAGCAGGAGATACAGGAGGTTCTTGAAGATGGTATCGATGCCGTTCGACCCCATGTCCTTGATTTCGCGCCTGCGGCCGGAGCGGTTCAGGCCCTCATCCACCTCGATGTAGAGGGTGAACATGTCCTCCAAATTGAGCTGCTTCCGTTCGCTCGTGGTCAGGCTGGACGCGATGTCCTGGATGAAGGCGACGAAGGTCTTGTTGCCGGACGACCCGTCCAGGAAATTCCGGTCGCCATCGCTCTCGCCGCAGTAGTCTTCGTGGATCTCGATGGACCGCTTGACGAGGGCGATCAGGTCGGATCCCACGTCCTCGACCGACAGCTCGATCCGCTTGATGACGTCGGTGAAGTTGTATTCGCGGAACAGGCGGTTGATGCTGCTGACGGTCTCGCGTACCTTCTTGATGTCCGTCGCGTACTCCGTCGCCTGGTAGGCTATACCGCTGACGAAGGGGACGGCGGCGGTGTTCCACGCCTTGCAGTGTTCGGCGATGAGGTTCTCGGTGATGAACTCGTAGACGTCCTGCTGGGCGCGAGCGTCCTCTCCTATCTCCTGGCAGGACGACGCGGAAGGGAAGAAGCGGTTGATGCCGAAATCCCCCAGGTTGCTCCAGAAGGAAGACCAGCATAGATTCAGTACGTTGACGGCGTTTTCGATCCTCTGATCCGCGCCCTTGCCGGATTTGACGATCTCCTCGGCAGTTTCGTCCGTCTCGATGGGCTCCGCCGCGGCATAGTCGTCCTGGCGGTTCCCGGCGAAATAATTGTCAACCTCGTCGATCTCCACCTGGGCCTCCGCGATCTCGCCGATCCTGTCCTGAACGACCTGGTTCATCTCCCTGGCCATGCGGTCTTCCTCTGCGACCTTGGCTTTCTCGTCATCCTCGTTTTTGCGGATGGATTCCGAAAGGCTTTCCAGGGATGCGGCCCAGATGCCCTCGTTGTCAAAGTAGTCCGCCTTGTCCTTGAGATAATCGTGATAGTGCTGCTTGTTGGCCTCAATCTTCTTCACATCCTCTTCAAGGGAGGCGATCTCCTTCTGGAGCGCTTCAACGCGGGCGGCGTCCACCCCGTTTTCCGACAGGGCCTGGGCCAGGTCGGCGTCGATCTGTTTCAGGTCCTTGTCCAGCTGCTCCTTCTCGGTCTTGAGGATGCTCTCTTGACCTTCTTTGTAATCATCGAACTCCTTTTGTATCTTCTTCTGCAGTTCTTCCTTACGGGTCTTCAATCCCTCGCAGAAGCGGCGATAGCCTTCGTTCTCCTTGCCTATCTCGCCCAGGACGGACTTTAGCTCTTGGTCATTGGCATCTATCTCCTTCTGGATCTTGTCGGCCTCGCTCTTGACGATCCGCTTCTCCTCGCTCGTCAGGGATTCTATCTGGGCCCTGACGACGTCGAGGACGCCGCCCTTCTCGGTCTTTTTCTTTTCCAGCCCTTCCTTCTTTTCCTTCGCATCGGAAATCAGCTTCCCGATTTCGTCGGTTTTCTGCTTGACGGCCGCTTCCTGCCGGTCCTTCTCGTCCTGAAGGGCTTTCTGCGCCTTTTCACATTCGAGCGATGCATTGTCCAGCCTCTCCTTCAGGAGAGCGGGGTCGGTCTCGGTAGGGGAGAGCCGGGTGAGGTCGAGCTTTACTCCATACACGGAATCCGTCTCGTCGGAAGTTTTCTCAGGAGAGAGCCCCTGGTCGAAGAGAACCTTTTCTGAAAGGACCTTGCCGAGGGTCCGGTTCCATCCCTCGACGTTTTTGCTGAGCCATTCGGCAAGCGAACCATCGAAAGAGCTCAGCTTCCGAACGAGTTCTTCTCTCTTCTTCCCGGCGGCCTTGAGGGCGTCCTCCTTGTCACGGATCGACCCTGAGAAACCGAGCCGGATGGCCGCCGGCGCAGTCTTCTTCTCGTTTTCATATGTCTGGATGGAGTGTTCCAGTTCAAGGATATCTTTCTCGATCTGCCGAATCTCCCGGGAGAGCTCTTCCTCCCTTTTCGATAGTTTCTTCACCTCGTCGCCCTTCGGGTGCGAGTGCTCGATCCGCTGCTTCTCTATCTTGCCGTCGTTGACGAGCCTGGTGAAGCGGTCCTTCTTCTCATTCAGCAGGTCGATTTTTTCGCTGTGCCGCTTTTCCTCAGCGCTGCGCTCCTCCTCGACGGTGTCCGACACGCCCTTCTTTCGGTTGGTCGCTGCTGTCTCTTCCTGGGCTATTGCGGCATCAATTTCCGCCTTTCTGACGTCGTACTTCCCCTTCAACTCATCCTTTTTCGCTTTGAACTTCACGGTCAGGGAATCCGACTGCCCAGTCAGGTCCTGAAGCCTCTCCGTTGCAAGCCCCAGCGCCTCCCGTTTCTGGGGCTCTGCCTCCATCAGGGGGATGAGGGGAATCAGGTCGAGGTAACGTTTTTTCTTGTCCGCGATCTTGTCATAATCCCCCTGCAGCCGCGAACGCCGGTCCTTGAGGCCGGCGATGAGCTGCTCCACTTCCTCCCGTCTTTCTTTTATGGCCTTGTCGTAAGCATCGAATTCGGCCTGGGCCTCGTCCCGTTCCTTCGAGATCTCCCCGATTAGTTCGACGTAATGGTTCCTGGCGTATTTGGCCTTTCCCGGGAACAGCTCGAAGATGATCTTCTCCTTCAGGTAGGTCTCATAGGTCCTCTCGAACTGCTTCTGCCTGGCGAGCATGTTGGGATCCGATGTCCAGGAGCGGATGCAGTTGTACTCCCTCATCAGCTGGGAGGCGCGCTTCTGCTCCCTCTCCACGTCGAAGGGCTTCGCCGTGGATCCCATGGTGCTGACGATCATCTCCTGCAGGACGTCCCCCTGGACCTTTCCGAGGTTCAGGAGCATCTTCAGCAGATTGGTAATCTTCTCGTGGGGGCGGTCGACGCCCCGGCAGAAGGTGAGGGAGAACTTCTCCCAGCTGCGCATCTTCCCGACGGTCCCGTCCCTCCAGCCATAGAGGATGTCGATGTACTCCTTCCTGCCCTTTGCCTGGCGCATGTCCAGTCCGGGATGCCGCCGCTGGGCCGCATTCTTGACATTCTCGAGGTTGTCATACGCGACGCCGTTCCCGTCGACGAAGATCTCTTTCGAATAGGGGCAGTCGAAGAACTGGAAGGTCGGCCAGTTGCTGTTCTTCAGGAAGACCAGGAAGCAGTCCTCAGGGTCGTTGGAGCGGCGTACCTCGTAGATGATGTAGGAGTTGTTCATCTTGAGGTTGTACTGGGCGAAGGGGAGCTTCCCGTCGCCGATCCCCAGGGCCTTCGCCGAGGAGTCGCCGGTGTAGAACAGGGTCTCGATCTGAAGGAAGGTGGTCTTGCCGGAACTGTTGTCGCCGGAGATATGGGTGTTTCCGTCCACTTGGACCTCCGCATACTGGAAAGTGGAGGAATTGATGAGGATAATCCTTTCAAGCCTTTTTTGTCCCAATAACTTTTCCATGGCGCGATCTACTGGTTGTCAATTTCATCGAACAGAGAGGACTCGGGGGTCTTCTCGATGGCCTGCTCGTCTTCCTTGGATATGAACTGGATGCTCTCGACGAAGGTGCGGTAATAGTCGAAGGCCTGGGTGACGAGGTAGCGGACCTCATTGCGCTCGTTGTCGAGATAGCTGCATACGATCTCCATCTTCTTCTCGAGGATTTCGAGGAGCGCCGTCGCCCACTCGTCTGTCGTGTTGCTGTTGAACAGGTTCCGGCAGATTTCCTTGGCCGGCGGGCACATGTCCAGCCTGGATAGGATCCATGTCCTCGTGATGAGGTGGCCGACCCCGAAGGACTGGTCCAGCTGGAAGAGGAGGTTCAGGATGGAGAGATACTCCTTGTAGTCCGAGGCCATCGCCTCGAACGACTTCCTGTCCCCGGAGACCCTTTTCCGGAAATAATAGTACCCGTCACCCCGGGCCAGGTCCATCCCGGTGGTCGTCAGCCACGCCTTCGCGTAGTCCTCCCAGCCGGCCTCCAGGGCTTCGTACCAGTTGCGCTTCTCGTCGTCCATCGACGTCGCGCAGATGAAGTGCCCTCCGTTCAGGTGCCGGAACATCTGGGCCGCGTATTTGAGATTCGTGATATCCATGTCAGCGGTTGTTTGCGATTTGGTACTCAAGGGAGATGCGCTTGCCGGAAAGCGGCGAGGTGTAGATGTAATGGCCCGTCTTCCCGGCCGGGAAATCGAGCGTCCTCTGGAACTCCGGGGAGGCGCAGTAGTATGCGAACAGCTCGATGCGCTGCCAGACGGGAACGTCCGTCCGGAAATCGTAGTCGATGAGGAACGAGAAGAGGTCCTTCCCCTGGGCGCTGAACGAGCGGAACAGCTTCCGGTAATCCGGCCTGTAGGGGATGCGCTCCTTCTCCGGACGGGCCTCCGCCTGCTCGAAGTCGATGGCCGGCGCCGTGCGGTTGACTTCCTTCCCCAGCAGCTCGCCGGAGGCGATGAGCAGGAGCTCGTCGGTGAAACGCCCCTCTTCCACGAGGGCAGGCACGTCGACCTTGCTGACCTTCACGTAGGTCTCGCTCTTCCGGCCGGTGTCCTCATACTGTTTGATGACGTCGAGGAAGGTCGTCTCGGTCTCGAGCGTCCCGTAAGAGATCTTCTTCGCGAGAAGGTGCGCCCGCTTGGCCACCCGGGTCGCGCGCTCCACCTTCGAGATGTACTCCTGGAGGCGGCGGGTTACCTCGATCAGGGATTCGGAGGAGTCGTGGAGCTGGTTCTTGGCGCGGGCGAGGACGTCCGATATCATGAAGGTGTTGGTCTCGGGGTCCCTCAGGATGACCGTCCGGAGCTTGTGCGTCTCGTCGGACAGCAGGCTGTGGCTCTCGTCCAGCAGCTTCTGGATCTGCTTCGCCCGCTCGGCGAGCGCGTTCAGCTTCGCCCTTTTCAGGGAGAGGCTGATGGCGGCCTTGTAGTCCTCCTCCATCATCCGGGTCAGGTCCCCGATGCTCTGCTCGAGACCAGAGGGGATCCGCTCGAGCACCTGATAGAGCTCCGAGATGAGGTTCCTCTTGTCCAGGACGGACTCGCAGGCATCCCATTCGTTGCAGAGCTTTTCCACCTCCGGACGAATCCTCGAGACCGCCTCGTCGCTGAGGAGGATGTTGGAATGGAGGACCTTTTCGTAAACGTCGCGGAGGAGGGGGTCCAGGATGATCCCCGCATCGGTTTCCAGGCCGAGCCTCTTGGCCGAAAGGAATGTCTTCAGCTTGGCCTCCCCGTTCTTCTCCTCGCCGCCGCAGAGCTCGAGGGCGGATTCATAGGGGATGCCGCCCAGGTTCCTGTGCTGGTACAGCGCTATTATCAGGTCGTCATAGCGCCTCTGGAGGTCGAGGAATTCTTTGAGGCTATCAATTCTCATTCGTTTGTGTAATCAAATTCTTGATCAATGTTGCGTTTAATCAGCTTCAAACATGCACAAGTTATAAAAAATCAAATAAAAAACATAATAAAACCATCTTCGCTTCAGAAGGACCGAATTCTGTCACTATTTGATATAAGGTCAGTAGGGTAGCTTGCGGGATTGTATGTCAATCTTGACAAAGATCGTGGTTCGTTGTGCCAATGTAAAGCACGACGATTAGAATAAAGCAAAGTTTTCCTTGTAAATCTTCGTCGGGGGCCGGTGTGCTCCTGCGGCATTCGGATTTCAGCGACAGGGGAGCAGGCGGGAAGGTGCGGTCCCGGCAGGGATGACGCCGTTTGTTTGAGCGCTAGTTAGGCCCGCTTGCGGGACTAACTGAGCGAGTTCGGCGTCAAGCGCCTTCCCGCCTACGCGTACCGGCTGAAATACGTCATGACGCAGGAGTGCACCGGCCCCCGCTGGGGGAGTTACAGCGACTTCTGTTCCTTTTTTCTTGTTTTCTTCTTGTGGGAATCATTTAAATTCGTAACTTTGTCATTGTCATATAATGTGACGATTTCAAAGCACTTCAAAGGCATCTCAGCCCAAGTGAGATGCCTTTTTTGTGTCCTTTTTGCTCGATTGCGAGATGCCCGATCAGGTCGGGCATGACGGTAGGGGTTGGTCGGGCATGACGGTGGGGGGCGGTCGTGCAGGACGGTCGTGGGGGCTGGCAGGGCGGCCGTAGCACCCCCGGTACACGGGTGGCGAAGAACGGTCAAGTCGCTGATACTTAATTG
>JAEEGI010016713.1_pt1 | contig 15135 bp, 12 predicted proteins | sample 8958751 | NCBI WGS metagenome assembly JAEEGI01 (sample SAMN16246545, study PRJNA631951) | gut metagenome | biome: gut microbiome; feature: rumen; material: KS-attached | host: Bos | place: Iran: Karaj | collected 2018-10
TGTTTCTCTCGCAAAAAGTGATTAACTTTGCTCAACCTATTCAATTCACACTATCATGCAAGTCATCTACGAAGACAACCACATCATCATCGTCAACAAGCAGAGTGGCGAACTTGTGCAGGGTGACCGCACTGGCGACCAGCCGCTTGTCGAGCGCGTAAAACAATGGATCAAAGAGACTTATAACAAGCCCGGCAACGTGTTTTGTGGTGTAACTCACCGCATCGACCGGCCCACCTGCGGGCTGGTGGTCTTTGCTCGCACCAGCAAGGGACTCTCACGCATGAATGAATTGTTCAGGAATGGCGACGTGCACAAGACTTATTGGGCTATCGTCGACCGACGTCCGCCCAAGGATGCCGATACCCTCACGCACTACCTCACGCCTGTTGAAAAAAACAACAAGACCTATGTGAGCGATACACCTCGCGAAGGCGCCCTCAAGGCAGTGCTCAACTACCGTCTCTTGGCCAGTGGCGACAACTACCATTTGCTTGAAGTGGACCTGCTCACGGGCCGCAAGCACCAGATCAGGGCCCAGCTCGCACACATCGGTTGCCACATCAAGGGCGACCTCAAGTATGGGGCACACCGCAGCAACCCCGACGGCGGCATCTCGCTCCAGGCCCATCGCATCTGGTTCGAGCACCCCGTCTCGCACGCCATCGTCGATGTTACCGCACCCCTACCCCAGGAACCTCTGTGGCAGCAACTTGCAGCATTGGTCAAGCCAGCCGAAAATCACGAAGACTGACCCAGCGTCCCCATTCTTTATCGCATTTTGTTTCGTGATTTGAACTAATTTTTGTAACTTTGCCATTCAGCAAAAAATCATAACAACATAATAACTTTTCACTACACTTATGGCTAATTTTCCCGAATTCAAGTATGCACCCATGTTTCAGTTGGGTGAAGACAACACACAGTATCGACTCCTGAGCCGTGAAGGCGTGAGTGTGAGCAGTTTTGAAGGTCACGAGATTCTCAAGGTCACACCCGAAGCACTCACCCTGCTCGCTCAGCAGGCCTTTCACGATGTCGAGTTCCTGCTGCGCCGCGAGCACAACGAGCAAGTAGCTCAAATCCTGCACGACCCCGAAGCTTCAGAGAACGACAAGTATGTCGCCCTCCAGTTCTTGCGCAATGCCGAGACTGCCGCCAAGGGCATCCTCCCCTTCTGTCAGGACACCGGCACAGCCATCATCCATGGCGAGAAAGGCCAGCAGGTGTGGACTGGGTTTGAAGATGAAGAAGCACTCTCGCGCGGCGTCTACAACACCTACACCACCGACAACCTGCGCTACTCACAGAATGCACCCCTCAACATGTACGATGAAGTGAATACCCGCTGCAATCTGCCCGCCCAAATCGACATTGAGGCCGTAGAGGGCGCCGAATACCGCTTCGTGATGGTAGCCAAGGGTGGCGGTTCGGCCAACAAGACCTACTTCTACCCCATGACCAAGGCCACCATTCAGAACGAGGGCACACTGCTCCCCTTCCTGGTCGAGAAGATGAAGAGTCTGGGCACTGCTGCCTGCCCGCCCTATCACATCGCATTCGTGATTGGCGGCACCAGCGCCGAGAAGAATCTGCTCACCGTGAAACTGGCCTCCATCAAGTACTACGACAACCTGCCCACCACAGGCGACGAGACAGGGCGTGCCTTCCGTGACATCGACCTGGAGCAGAAACTGCTGGTCGAGGCTCAGAAGATTGGCCTGGGGGCTCAATTCGGCGGCAAGGCATTTGCCCACGACATTCGTGTGGTGCGCCTGCCACGCCACGGTGCCAGCTGCCCCATCGGCATGGGTGTGAGCTGCTCGGCCGACCGCAACATCAAGGCTAAAATCAACCGCGACGGCATCTGGCTTGAACAAATGGACCAGAATCCTACCGAACTCATTCCCGAAGAACTCCGCAAGCCGGGCGAAGGCGGCAAGGGTGTGGAAATTGACCTTGACAAGGGCATCGATGCTGTGCGTCAAGAACTTGCCAAGTATCCCGTGAGCACCCGCGTGAACCTGAAGGGAACCATTATCGTGGCACGCGATATTGCTCATGCCAAACTCAAAGCCCGCCTTGATGCTGGCGAGGAGATGCCTCAGTACTTCAAGGATCACCCCATCCTCTATGCTGGTCCCGCCAAGACACCCGAAGGTTATCCTTGCGGTTCAATGGGCCCGACTACAGCCAACCGCATGGACCCCTATGTCGATGAGTTCCAAGACCATGGAGCATCGCTCGTGATGATTGCCAAGGGCAACCGCACACAGGCCGTGACCGACGCCTGCAAGAAGCATGGCGGCTTCTATCTGGGCACCATCGGTGGCGCTGCTGCAGTGCTCTCGCAGACGAGCATCAAGAGTATCGAGTGCGTCGAGTATCCCGAGCTGGGCATGGAAGCCATCTGGAAAATCACCGTCGAAGATTTCCCCGCATTCATCCTCGTCGACGACAAGGGCAACGACTTCTTCCTCCAGATTGGTCGCAACTGCGCTTGCCACTAATCGCTTGTTAATCAAAGTCAATACGAGTGCGGTCGTGTAGTGTCACGGCCGTACTTGTTTTGTACTGTTTCACACGCTACCGGCGCAAAACTGGTTTTACCCTACCTTTTCACATAGCATACTCAACCCAAATCAAAGCATATTCAGTCCGAACAGCACATCCTGATTCATTGCAAAATTTTGTTAAAAAACACTATTTTTTGCCCCTCCACTCTTGACAAATCGCGAAAAAGCAGTACCTTTGCAGTCGCATATCGCGGAGTGGAGCAGTGGTAGCTCGTTGGGCTCATAACCCAAAGGTCGCAGGTTCGAGTCCTGCCTCCGCCACTTAACTCAAAGAGGCTGAATTAGTTCAGCCTCTTTTTTTGTTTATCATTCAGTATGTTTATGCTCCCTGTCTGGCCACATAATATTCTCACGGCTCGTGCATCGGCATCTCAGCATTTTTCACTAACTTTGCAAAAACTTTTATCAACACATGGATAATTTTGCCGCCATCGATTTCGAAACAGCCAACCAGCACCCCACCAGCGTGTGCAGTGTGGGCCTGGTCGTTGTTCGCAATGGCATCGTCTCCGACTCGTTCTACTCGCTCATCCAGCCTGAGCCCAACTACTACACCTACTGGTGTCAACGGGTGCATGGGCTAGGTCATAGCGATACCGACTCGGCCCCCGTCTTCCCCCATGTGTGGGCGCAAATCGAGCCACTCATCACTGACCTCCCTCTCGTGGCGCACAACAAGCGATTTGACGAGAACTGCCTGCGGGCCGTGATGCGGTGCTACCAGATGACCTACCCCGACTACACTTTCTCGTGCACCCTTCAGGCTGCGCGCCAAAGGCTCAAACACCTGCACTTGCCCAACCACCAGTTGCAGACGGTAGCTGCTGCCTGTGGGTTCGATCTCACACAGCATCACAACGCTCTTGCCGATGCACAGGCATGCGCTGCCATCGCCATGCAACTGCTTTAAACAACCGATAGGTTTCAGCAACAGTTTTTTAATCTTTAGCTGGCTTTTTCTTAAAAAAAGTCACAAAATTGGTAGTATACCATTTTTAAGCTATCTTCGCAGCCTGAAAACACATAATTAATTATTATTGCTTATTATTTATCGTTTATGAATATTTACCGAAATCTAACCCAAGACGAAATCAATATCCTCACCGCCAATGGATGTCTAGCTCAAGATTGGAACCTGATTAAGGTTACCAAGGGATTCAACCCTCAGCACTGCCATCGCGTCAGTTTCTATGGTGAGGCGCACATAGGCAGCACCGAAGGCTCCATCGAGGTTTCCGACGGATTCATCAAGCGCTGCGGCATTACCAACGCCACACTGCGTAATGTGCGCATTGGCGACCACTGCCTCGTCGAGAACATTGGCAACTACATCAACAACGTAACCATAGGCGACCACTGCTATATAGCCAACGTGAGCATCATCAACACCCGCGACAATGCAACATTCGGCCAAGGGCGACTCATCTCTGTACTCAACGAGGTAGGCGACGGCAATTTGCTGCTGTTCAGCGAACTCAACAGCCAGTTGGCAGCGCTCATGGTCCAGCATGGCGATAACAAAAAACTCATGCAGCGCCTCACTCAAATAGTGAAGGATCATGTCGAGGCCACAAAACCTGAGCGCACCACCATTGGCAACCAGGTGCGCATCGTGAGCACCAACGAGATTTGCAATGCATTGATAGGTGACGGATGCTTCATTGGAGGCGCCTCGCGCATCTATGAATCCACTATCGAAAGCAATTGCAACAACCCCATACACATTGGCACTGGTGTCATTTGCGAGCACTCGGTCATCAGCGGAGGTTCGAAGATTGCCGGCAGTGTGAAGATTATCGACTGCTTCGTGGGCGAGGCTTGCGAACTCGCCAATGGCTTCACTGCCGCCAGCAGCGTGTTCTTTGCCAACAGTTATATGGCCAATGGTGAAGCGTGTGCCGCCTTCTGCGGACCATTCAGCGTGAGCCACCACAAGAGTTCGCTACTCATTGGCGGCATGTTCTCGTTCTACAATGCCGGGTCGGCCACCAACTTCAGCAACCACGCCTACAAGATGGGGCCCATGCACTACGGCACACTTGAGCGAGGCTCAAAAACCGCCAGCGGCGCCTATCTGCTCATGCCTGCCAACATTGGCGCATTCTCGGTGTTGTTCGGCAAACTGATGTACCACCCCGACACGCGCGACCTGCCCTTCTCCTATCTGTTCCCGCACAACGACACCATGTATCTCGTGCCTGGCCGCAACTTCGCTACCGTGGGCCTCTACCGCGACATCCGCAAGTGGCCACTGCGCGACAAGCGCAAGGGTGGCGAGCGCAAGAGTTGCGTCAACTTCGACTGGCTCAGCCCATTCACCATCAGCGAGGTGCTGCGAGGCAAGAAGATTCTGGAACGACTGCGCGAAGCCTCGGGCGACAAGGTGAGCACCTACAACTATCACGAGTACGTCATCAAGGCACCATTGCTGCGCAAAGGCATCGAATACTACGACCTGGCGTTGCGCATCTACATGGGGGCCGTGCTCAAGCGTCACAGCCTCACCGAACCCATCACTAACGAAGGCGAAGGCAACTGGATTGATCTTTCGGGTATGCTCATGCCTGAGAATGCCGAAAAACGCATCATCGACGACATCATCAACAAGCGCCTCAACACGGTTTACGACATCATTGCCCGTTTCCGCTCCATTCACAACAACTACAACGAACTTCGCTGGAGCTGGAGCTACAATATGATTTGTGAATACTACGGCATCGACCGTATTACTGAAGACGACGCCGAACGCATTCGCAACGACTATGTCGAGGCTCGACGCAAGTGGATTGCACTCATACGCGAAGATGCCGAGAAAGAATACGCTCTGGGCGACGTGGAGCCCGAACTGTTCAACGACTTTATCGACAAACTCGACCACGAAGTCGACTTCGAAAACCAGCGCCTCTACATGTAAACCGAATACTTTTTTCCGAATCATGCAAGAGATGGTAGTCTAAATCTCACTTTTTTACCCACATTTAGACTACCATCTCCACTCTAATTACCCGCGAAAGCACAAAAACACCCGTACACAGACAAATTAGTTTTCCCAAAGCACCTCGTGGTTCCCGAACTCCAGGGCGCTTACAAATAACCGCATCTTGCGTGCTATCACCATTTCTATTCTTCGCCGTAGCCCTTAACTTCGCTCATGTGCCCACACGCACATGCGTTCTTTGACATTTTTACCCCTGCCACCCACTATCGTTTGCGGTACAAAAACTCACGGTTGCGGTACGGAAAACCACGAACCCCGAAGGGCTCGGGGAGATGGTGCAGCATAAGTCGGCCACCAGGCCGATGTGCGGTGCCATTAGGCATTGCGACTTTTCTCAAATTTCTCAAATTTCCCGTTTTTCCCAAAATTCCCGCAATTCCCACGCTTCCCATCCATCCCCATAAAACAAAAAAACCGGCGTCAGTCAAATAAAAGATTTGCCCGATTTGTCTAAGATTTGCAAGATTTCTCGCGCGTCAGCGCGACTCCAAATCACCGGTGCCAGCCGGCTTTGCTCAAAAAATATGCTCTTATGTTCTTCTTTCTAAACATCTTTGTCCTTCTGTCTAAATATCTTATGTCCTTTTGTTCTTATGTCTAAAAACCTTTTGTCTTTCTGTCCAAATATCTTATGTTCTTCTGTCTAAATATCTTTTGGCCTTCTGTCTTAAACCCCTGACCCCGTCAATGCAGCCTAATAAAGATTTGTTCTTATTTCCCGGGCAAGGCCCGGCCCTTAACTCTTGCGGCGCAGGGTGCGCAAGTAGGCCTTTTGCTCGGGGATGATGCGGTAACTTTCTACCGCCTTTTGAATCGTCTTGTTGTGTACCCAACGGTTCAGTCGAAACTGCCCGTCGTCATCGGGCAGTAGATAGGGCATCGCCGCTTCAGGTTGCTTGGCAAGTGCTGTGGCAAAGTACCATGCCTGCATCATCTGCACATAATATTCGTCGCGGTTCACTTGCGCCACCATCTCCAGAAATCGCGGTTCAAAATCATCGTCGAGATACAGCGCCATGAGCCGGCCCATGCCATAACGCACCGTGTAGTCGTGCGGCGATGCCAGCCACGCCGTGATGCGCTCCAGCAGTTCGGTCTTGTGTTTGGCCAGCACCTTGGGACTCAACTGGTCGCAAGTGGCCCAATTATTCACATAAGGCAGGAAATGCTCCAGCGCTGCCATGCACTGCCCATAATCACGCATGGCCGAGATAATGAACGCATGCAACTGATTCTCGTCATGATACTGGTGAGGCACATCAGCCAGAAACTCCTCTACATCGCTGCGTTTCACCAGTTCCTTGGCCATATTGCGCAGCACCGGCGTGCGAATCGCCAATATGCGGCTCGAATCAATCGTGGGGAACAGTTTGCTCACAAACTCCACATTTTTATCGTCGCGCAGTGCCACAAGGCGCTGCCTGATTTCCTGAATGATGCTCATCTTTCTCGATTGATTTGTTTTCACAAAATTAATCAAAAAACGGGAACTTGGGGCATCACTATTCGTGATTTGACGAAAAAAGTGTAACTTTGCCTTCATATAATCCCAATTTCGGGCATTAGGGTTTGACTAATGTAACTATAGGCATGAAGATTTTCAGGAGCAAACGCATCCCCTTCAAGGGTTTCGCCGCAATCAACCTCTTCGGGTTCATTGTGGTGCGCCGCGGTGTCTTTGCCAGCGAGACGCTCATCAATCACGAGCGCATCCACACGGCACAGATGCGCGAACTGGGCTATATCTTCTTCTATATCCTATACGGACTTGAGTGGCTCATCCGCCTCCCATTCAAGGGCAATGCTTACCGCAACATCACCTTTGAGCAAGAAGCCTACGACCACCAGAACGAGCCCTCTTACCTCGAAGTGCGTAAACACTATGCCCCCTATCGCTTCTACCTGTGCAAGCGCAAGAAGAATAAAAACAAAAAGAAACGATACAAAACCAAACGCTTCGACCCTACACTATGAAACGACTACTGCTTTCCTGCATCGGGCTCTGCGCCATGTTTATGGCGAATGCCCTCACTCCCGACTCGGCTCAGATGGCTATCGACACCTTTGCCCTGCACCCCGACATGCAGCACGCATCCATGACCATCGCTGTCGCCGACATCAAAACTGGCCAGATCATCGCCAGCCACAACCCCGATCTCTCGTGCATCACGGCATCAACCATGAAGACGGTCACCAGTGCCACGGCACTCGAACTGCTGGGCGGCGATTACCGCTTCAAAACACGGGTTTATGCGCAAGGCGAAATCAAGGGCAACCGACTGAAAGGCAACCTTGTGATTCAGGGATGCGGCGACCCCACACTGGGTTCGGTCTACTTCCCCAAGAACGCCGACATCGTGCAAGAGATACTGCTTGCACTGCAGGAACGCGGCATCAAGAAAATAGACGGGCGCATCATTGTCGACCAGTCTATCATCCCCTACCCTGCCTACAACGGCTGGTGGGATGTGGGCGACCTTGCCTGGGACTACGGCATGGGCATCCACGGACTGAGTTACAGCGACAACCGCACTCACCTCAAGTTCAACGCTCTTAACGGCAAAATCGACAGCGTCATGCTGGAACCTCCGGTACCGGGTCTGACCGTCATCAACCGCATGTCGAGCGAGAACCGCGACAATGTGAACATAGGGCTTGAATATGCCACTCCCGCCGCTGTGCTCATGGGCTCGGCCGCTAACCAGCACTACGACTTCACCATTGCCAACCCCTTGCCCGCCAACATGCTCGTCGACAGCCTGCAACGCGTGCTCAAGACCAATAAAATCAAGGTCAAGAACAAGGATGTCAAGCACATCGCACCCACAAGCACACTCATAGTCGAGCATCTCTCAGAACCCCTGTGCGACATTGTGCGCTCACTGCTCGACCGCAGCGACAACATGTTTACCGAGGGACTGCTCCGTGCCGTGGCACACGAAACCGGGCATAGGGCCACTGCTGCCAACGGTGCCGCTGTGGTCGACAGCCTCTGGAAAAGTCACGGACTCGATACCTCACCCCTGTTCCAGTACGACGGCAGCGGACTGGCACGAGCCAACAAAAACTCGGCCCGCTTCTTTATACAGATGCTAAACTATGTAGAGAACAACATGCCGCAAACTGCCAAACTGAGCACCCTCATGCCCACTGCAAGCAAGCGCATTGGCAAACTGCTGCCCGAAACGCCGCTCGCCACCGACATCGTGCTCAAGTCGGGTAGCATGACAGGCGTGCAGTGCTTTGTGGGATACTATCCTGCCCATAATCCGCAATACACCTTCGCACTACTTGTCAACAACTGGAATGGCACGCGAGCCGATATGCGCGACCGCATGGACAAGATGCTCATAGGCATTTTCGGCAAATAATTTTTTGCCGTTTCAAACAAAATGCTTATGTTTGTGCCAATAAATGAACTATATTTTAAATAAACTATATATTTCTTATGAACTCCTCAATCGCTAAACTGCTTTCACAGGTATATGAATTAGAAGGGCTTCTACTGGTTATCGACAAGCATGGCGCCGACACACCTGATGTTGTCTTCGACTCCATTCGCCGCAAAACGGCTGAACTCGACGACATGGCCCGACTGCTCGAGAAACCAGAACAACCTAAACCCGAGCCTGAGCCTGAAGTTCCTGCCATTCAGGAACCTGAAGAGCAATCATCTACCGATGAACAGACTGCCGACCACTCACTGCCTGATGACGACTACGACAAGGAAGACACCTGGCAGCACGACAACGGCGAGGAGTTCAAGGAGATTCTCTCGGGCTTTGACTATCAAGAGCCAGAGCACAAACCTCTGAAAGACAACGACAACGAAGTCGAGAACGATATAGAAGAGCCACCCGTGTTCAGCAACAACACCGACGACCAAGCCGACCAGGAACTGCGTGTTGACGAGATTCTGCATCGCAACCTCTCCAAGAATCTGCGCAAGGCTTTCTCGCTCAACGACCACTTCCGTTTCCGTCGCGAATTGTTCTCTAACAGCGAGGCTGACATGAATGACGCACTGAATCTCGTCGAAGCCATGCACTCCTTCGACGAGGCCGAAGAGTATTTCTACGACGACTTAGGATGGGACCGCGACAACGAAGACGTAGCCGACTTCATGGAAGTAATCAAGAGACACTTCCTCTAAATCATTCACACACATCGAATAATGGCTGGCAAACTCTACATAGTACCGACACCTGTAGGCAATCTCGACGACATGACGCCGAGAGCCATTCAGGTGCTACAGCAAGCCGACGTGGTACTGGCCGAAGATACCCGCACCAGCAGCGTGCTCATGAGGCACTTCGGTATCGACACCCCAATGCGCAGCCATCACAAGTTCAATGAACACAATGCCATGCCAGCACTTGTCGACCAACTGATGGCTGGCACCATTATAGCCCTGGTAAGCGATGCCGGAACACCAGCCATCAGCGACCCAGGGTTCCTGCTCGTGCGCGCTTGCCGTCAGCACGGTATTGAGGTCGAGACACTGCCCGGTGCTACAGCATTTGTGCCTGCATTGGTCAATTCAGGCATTCCATGCGAGCGTTTCACTTTCGAAGGCTTCTTGCCGCAAAAGAAAGGTCGCGCTACCAGGCTTGCCGAACTGGCCCAAGAACCACGCACCATGATTTTCTATGAGTCTCCGCTGCGTCTGGTCAAGACCTTGCAGCAATTCTGCGACACCTTTGGGCCCGACCGCGACGCATCCGTCAGCCGCGAAATCTCAAAAATACACAACACCACCCACAATGGAACACTACTCGAACTCAAAACCTACTTTGAAGCCAATGCTCCTCGAGGTGAGATTGTGATTGTAGTGGCAGGTGCTCCCGTCGAAAAGGAAAAGGTCGACAAATATGCGGCTTTCAAAAACAGCAATAAATTAAACAACAATGATAATTATGAAAAAGTTTAGTATTCTTTTATTGAGTTTCGTGGCTCTTACTGCTGTTGTAAGCAGTTGTAACAAAAATGGAGCTGACGACAACAACAAAGTTAACCAAGACTCTATCAACAACATTGCCCTTAACGACTCTCTCGCCACCGTGCGTGCCGAGAAAGACTCGCTTGCTGCACTCATGACCGAAGTGAGCGACGGCATGACCGAAATCATGGATATGCAGCAACTGGTTACGGCTGCCAACCTCGACATCGAGTCGCGCGACAGGAAAGCCGAAATGCGTAGCAACATCGAGGCCATCAAGAATGCCATCCAGAACAGGATTACTCGACTTCGCCAGCTCGAAGACAGACTACGCCAATCTACGACCTACTCCGACGAGATGAAACGCAGCATCGTGAGCCTCAAGAAACAGCTCGACAAGCAGCAGTCTATCATCGACGACCTCAACGGCAAATTGGCTACCGCACAGGCCACCATCACGCACCTCAACACCAGTGTCGATTCGCTCAAGACCGAAAACAAGGTCGTCACACGAGAGAAAATCAAGGCTCAAGAAGAGTCTAACCGACTCACCAACGAGGTCAACAACCTCAACGAGTGCTTCTATGTGGTGGGAACCAAGAAAGAGCTGAAACAACAAAAGATTATCGAGACCGGTTTCCTGCGCAAGACCAAGGTAATGGAGGGCGACTACACCAAGTCCTACTTTACCAAGGCCGACAAGCGCACCCTCAACACCATTGCGCTGCATAGCAAAAAAGCACAGGTGATGTCTAAGCACCCCTCCGACTCCTATGCCATCGAAGATGCTGGCGGGCAGAAGGTGCTTCACATTCTCAACCCCAACAGGTTCTGGGAACTTTCAAACTATCTGGTCGTGAAAATCGATTAATTCATCACAATCATTGCGGTAGGAGTCGTTTCCTGCCGCTTTTTGTCATGTCATGAAGATTGTTATCGCTATCGATAAATTCAAGGGTTCGGCTTCGTCTGGACAAATAGCACAAGCAGCAACACGTGCCATACTTCAGGTGTGCCCACAGGCTACCACTGTCACTGTTCCGGTAGCCGACGGCGGTGAAGGCACTGTCAATGCCATTGCCGCAGCACTGCCCTACCTGCGAAGTGTGACCTGCGAAGTAACTGCGCCTCTTCTGGAACTTGACCCCGTACAGGTAGAGTATCTGGTTGATGACCAGAATGCCACAGCTTTCATGGAACTTTCGGCGGCTAGCGGTCTGTGGCTCGTTCCTGAACCTCTGCGCAACCCACTCATGACTTCAACTTTGGGTACAGGCGATATGATTCTTCATGCCATTCAACAAGGTTGCAGGCACATCGTGCTGGGCATAGGCGGTAGCGCCACCAATGATGGAGCAACGGGCATACTCGCAGCGCTCGGCTTCGAGTTTCTCGACAGCGACCAATGCCACGTATTTCCTTGTGGAGGTAACCTCGAGCGCATCGCATCTATCGACGCCAGCGGCGTGAGCCAAGAGGTGAAAGACACTCGATTCACCATCATCTGTGATGTCGACAACCCGCTCTATGGCAAAAACGGTGCCGCACACATCTATGCCCCGCAAAAAGGTGCGTTGCCCGCCCATGTAGAACAACTCGACCAGGGATTGAAACATTTTGCCACATTCATGCCCAATGGAGTTGCAACCACACCAGGAGCTGGTGCTGCAGGCGGTGTGGGAGGCGGACTCATGGCTTTTCTCAACGCCACCCTCACACCCGGCATCGAGGCCGTACTCAGTGCCTTGAACTTTAACGACACAATCCACGATGCCGACCTCATCATCACCGGCGAAGGTCGTATCGATGGCCAGACTGCCATGGGCAAGACCGCAGGTGGAGTGCTTCGTGCTGGCAAGAGAAATGGCACTCCCGTGGTGGCCATATGTGGCGCGCTCGATACTCAGTCGCAAATCGACGACATGGATTTCGACGGCATCTTCTCCATCGTACAGCAACCCTGCACCCTTGAGCAGGCTATGGACACTACTCAATGCCTGCACAATGTGGAAGTTACCGTGAGGCAAATCATGAAACTTTTCTTGTCACAAAACAAACAATCATAATCTATGAAACATTTATTCATCTCGCTCATAGCCTTGTTCCTCACCATCGGTAGTTTTGCCCAATCCAACGATGTGGTCGAGGCCCAGAATCTTGCAGCTCGACTCTCTCCTCGACTGGCCGAAAAAGTGGTTTTCCAGAAAATCAAATCGCCCCAAAAGGGTTGCGACGCCTTTTCAATCCAAAACAAGGGCGACAAAGTGCTCATTGGTGGCAATAACGCCAACTCTATGGCAGTGGGCCTCAACCGATACCTGAAAGAATACTGTCATACCACCGTGTCGTGGTATGCCGATGTACCCGTCGAGCTACCGGCAGTGCTGCCGCAGGTCGACCGTGACGAGACCATCACCGCACGGGTGCCGCAGCGCTTCTTCTTCAACTATTGCACCTATGGCTATACCATGCCTTTCTGGGACTGGAACGACTGGGAACGCATGATCGACTGGATGGCACTCAACGGCATCAATATGCCGCTCGCCATCACCGGGCAGGAATCGGTGTGGTACAATGTGTGGACCAAACTGGGCATGACCGACGAGGAGGTGCGTGGCTACTTCACCGGTCCCGTATACTTGCCCTGGCACCGTATGGCCAACATCGACGGCTGGTGCGGACCGCTACCCAAGGAATGGCTCGAAGGACAGACCAAACTGCAACAACAAATCCTGGCTCGCGAGAGGGCGCTGAACATGCGTCCTGTACTGCCTGGCTTTGCTGGACATGTGCCAGGGAAACTGCGGTCACTCTTCCCGAACGCCGACATCAAGCCGCTGAGCACTTGGGACGAGTTTGAGCCTCAATACCGCACCTTCTTCCTCAACAGCGAAGACCCGCTTTATGCCAAGATACAGAAACTCTTCATCGAAGAGCAGACCAAACTCTTTGGTACCGACCACATCTACGGCATCGACCCCTTTAACGAGATGGATCCCCCCAGCTTTGAGCCCGAATACCTTAACAAGGTATCGAAACACATCTACGAGAGTCTCAAGGCGGTGGACCCCAAAGCCGAATGGATGCAAATGGGCTGGTTCCTCTATTACCAGCGCAAAGACTACACCCCCGAGCGCGCCAAGGCCATGCTCACCGGTGTACCCAAGGGCAAAATGACCATGCTCGACTACTACTGCGAGTTCAAGGAGATGTGGCGCGACCTCGACGGTTTCTTCGGACAGCCCTACATTTGGTGCTATCTGGGCAACTTTGGCGGCAACTCACCCATTCAGGGCAATGTGAAGGTAGCGGGCGAGAAACTTGAGGCTGCTCTCAAGGAGGGTGGAAAAAACCTGGTGGGAATCGGCTCTACCCTCGAAGGACTCGAAGTGCAGCAAATGCCCTATGAGTACATCTTCGACAAGGCATGGAACCTGCAGCAGACCGATGCTCAGTTTGTAAGTCAACTGGCAGCACGCCATGCTGGCAACAAGAACGAATCGGCGCACAAGGCATGGCAAATCCTCTTCAATGAAGTGCTCAACATCAAGCCATCTACCTTTGTAGGCCCCCTCCCCGTTTCTTATCCCATATTAGGCGAAGAGTACAAGCGAGCTGCCATCAAATACAATCCCGAGACCCTTTATCGGGCATGGAGTCTGCTGCTCGATCAACCTTCAGTAAGCACCGACGCCATGACCATCGACCTTGTGTGGACCGGACGCCAACTCATTGGCGACCTTTTCAACTACGAGAAGCAGCAATTCGACCGTGCTATGCAGCAGCACGACATTGCCGCCATGAGACTGCGAGCCACAATCATGCAGGAGATTCTGCATGACCTCGACGTGCTCAATGCCGCTCAACCCTTCTGCACCATTGGCAAGTGGATAGAACAGGCACGCGACCTTGGCCAGGCTCCCGAAGTCAAAGACTACTACGAGATGAATGCACGCCGACTCATCACCACATGGGGCGGCGACCTCAACGACTATGCCTGCCGCAACTGGAGCGGACTCATGGGCACCTACTACGCCAAGCGCTGGCAGTTCTACATCGACGAAGCATTCCGCTCAGTGAGTGCGGGCGAGGAATTTAACGACAAGGCGCGGCGTGAAAAGACCAGCGAGTTGCAGAACGCATTTGCCGTATCTACCGAACCTGTGCCGCAACCCACTTGCTACGATGTGCTCGGTTTCTCACAGATGCTTCAAAAGAAGTATGCCGATGAACTGACTACCTTCTGCAACTGGCATAAACAGCAACAACTCAATCAATAACCTTATAAACAAACTCTTATCACTATGAACGAATTTTCTATTCTCAAACCTGGAGTTCCTGTGGGTTTGTGCAGCGACCACGCAGGGCTCGACACCAAACTAGCCGTCATCGACTATCTTAAAGAACTAGGCGTTGAATACAAGGATTTTGGCACCTATACGCCCGACAGTTGCGACTATCCCGATTTTGCCCACTTGTGTGCCAACGCCGTGGAGAGCGGCGAGTGCTACCCGGGCATTGCCGTGTGTGGCAGTGGTGAGGGCATCAACATCACTCTCAACAAGCATCAGGGCATTCGCTCGGCACTGTGCTGGATTCCAGAGATTGCACAGTTGGCACGC
>JAEEGI010016715.1_pt1 | contig 15133 bp, 6 predicted proteins | sample 8958751 | NCBI WGS metagenome assembly JAEEGI01 (sample SAMN16246545, study PRJNA631951) | gut metagenome | biome: gut microbiome; feature: rumen; material: KS-attached | host: Bos | place: Iran: Karaj | collected 2018-10
ATTGTCTCATATAAAAAAAATTTATTTTCTTTTTTGTGTTTTTTTTTATTATTTTGATTATCATTATTAATATTTGTGATTAAATTTTTATTTTTTTCATTTTCAATTCCTAAATTAAAAGCATTATCAATTATTTCAAAAACTAAATTTTTAATTTTTAAATTTTTATTTTCATTATCTTCTTTTTCTTTTTTTTTCTTTTTTTTCTTTTTTTTTCTTTTCTTTTTTTCAAAATCTTCAATTAATTCATTATCAGAAATATTATTTTCCATTAAATCTTCTGCAATTTTTTTAGAATAATCATCATAAATAATTTGAAAAATTTCTCTACAAAAAAAATCATCATAAGTAAATAATTGTGTAATATGAATAAAAGAAATCATTTCAATTAAATCTTTATTAGAAACTTTAAAATATTGATTTATTTCATATTGTATTTCTTCTAAAGTATAATTTCTATTAAAATAAATAGGATTACTTACTAATTCATTATTTGCATTTTTTTTAATAAAATTATCTAAATTTTGATTATTATACATTTCTTCAATTAATTTATTTATATTAAAATAAGAAAATTTATTCCTTTCATTAATTGAATTTAAATAATTTATCATTATTTTTTTTCTATCTAAAATTTCTTTTAAATAACAAGAAGAATAAATTTCATTTAACTCTTTTAAATGATAATATAAAACAAATCTAACAGAAATAACTTGTTCAAATAAAGCACAAAAATATTCATTTAATGTAAAATATTTATCTGAATTATTTTCATTATTATTACTTATCCAATTTGGAAATTGAAATATAGGAATTTTATTTGAAGTATTATAATTAATTTTTATTGGAAATTTAAAAGAATTTTCATTACTAATTTTATTAAAATAATCAATAAATAAATTTTCATTTATTAAAATTTTTTTACTTAAAGTAAAATAACTATTATAAATATCATAATTATTTATTGAAGATTCACTTTGATAAAATATTATTTCTTCAAAAAAAGATTCAATAAAATTATTTTCTGGACTTTCTTTATGAGGTTTTTTAGAATAAAAAAAAGAAACATTTTCGTCATCTTTTAAAGTTATTAAATCTTCTTTTATTATAAATTTTGTATTATTATCTTCTTTATGATATAAATATAGTTTATTTAGTATATTTGTAAATTTTTTATTTTCAACACAACAAACTAACATTTTATTTTCTAAATCTAAAGAAAAAAACCAATCTAACAGTTTCTTTTTAAAATTTATTAAATTATTTTTGTTCTTATTAAATTTTGTTATTGCTATTGAATATTTTGATATTAATTTTTGATAATATTGTATTTTTTCATTAGATAAATTATTATTTATAAGATACTTACATGGAATATTCATTTTTTATATTCCAAATAATTATTGTTTTGTATTAATCTTGTTAATAATTAACTAAAAAAAACCAAAAAAAAATAAAATAAAAAAAATAAAATTTATTTTATTTTAAATAATTCAAAAATGAAAATCAAATAATAAAGAAAAGAAATGTGATAAAATTTAGAAATTAAAAACAAAGAAAAATAAAATAGAATATTATAATATTAGAATTGATTGATTAAATATTTAATTTTTCTAAAAAAGATTTTTTAATTTCAATTGTTTTAAAATTCAAATAAAAAAATAATTATATATATAAAATATATTGAAATCTAAAAAAAATTTTTTTGATTTAAAAATTAGATTTTACAATTCTAAAACTTCTAAATAAGCACTTTGACCTTTTTTAAAATTTTGGACAGAATTTAAAACATTTTTTTTAAATATTTTATCATAATCTTCTAATTGAAGCTTTTCTCTGATTTTATCACTTTTAATTAATAAAATTTTAATAAACTCTTGAGCAACAATAGGATTATAAATCATAAATTTAATAAAAAAATGATTATTAATTTTAGTTAAAGCACAATTACAAATTTTATCACAATAAACAGTATTATAATAATTAATAACTTTACTTTCATATAAAGTAACTTTTTTATTTTCATTATTAATATAAATAGAATTAATTAAAAATTGACTAATACAAATTTTTTCATAAAAATTAGTTTTTAAATATAATTCACTAACATCATAACCAAATAAATCTTTAATATCACAACTATAAATAATACCATCATTTTTATTTAAATCATTATCAAATTGAGTAATTTTAAATAATCTTTCACTAAATTCACTTCCTTTTAAAATCATATCATTACATTCATTCTTTATTTCACAATGAAATGCAACAATTGTTTTTTTTGATTGTGCTAAATCATCAAAAGTATTATATTTATTATTACAAAAAGCATTTAAACACTTTTGAATATTTTTTCCTATATTAATAATATTATTATCTGAAGTATAATCTTCATTTTTTAATTTGTAAATTCCTTTAAATTCTTTTTCTTCTTCGAAAATTAAATTAAATGAAATTGAATCAAATAAAGTATCAATAAAAATAATATTACTTTCATTTGTTGTTGAATATAATATTATTCTAACTTTTTCTTTACTTAAAATAAATAAATCAAAAACACACATTATATGTCTTATTTTTAAGTTTATTGATTTTTGCATAAAAATTCCAATTGGATTTTGTGATATTCCAAATTTAAAATTATTATCTTGATTTCTACAAGAAATATAATTAACTAATAAATTTCTTGAAAATTCTTCTATTGTTTTTATATAAGAAAAAATTTGGTAAGTTTCAATAGAAATATATAATAATATTTTAGAAATAAAAGATTCTAATTTTGAATAATCAAAACTTACTTTTGAAATTTGTTCTAAATTTTTTTGTTTTAATAAAAGAATATTAATTCCTTCTTCGTTAGGTTCTAACTGAATATAATATTTAATATCTTTAATATATCGAATTCCAATAATTTTTTTTTTTACATTAATATTATTTTTATTTAATTGATTAAAAAACTGAATAACATCAAATTCTTCTTTTTGAACATTAATCATTTCAGTACTAACTTTACATTCATCATCAATAAATTCAGAAATATAAAAGTTTTCATTTAAATTATTATGAGAAGAAGAAACATAAAAAGTTTTACAAACATAATCATCATTATTTTCATTATTTAAAGTAATTGAAACTTGAGGAGGTCTATCATTTATAGTTTGAAAAAATGTTTCAGGTTTATATAATTGTTCTTCAGTGTTTATTATTGATATTTTGGGAATTATTTTAGAAAATGCTTTTGTGAATTTTAAATAACCTGAACTTTTTTCTTTTTTTTCATTTTTATTTTCTTTTATGTTTAATTCTTTTTCATTATTTTTTTTTTTATCTTCTAATGATATTCCTAATATTGTTTTTTTAAATGAAAATTCTTCTTTTTTTTCTTTAGGAGATTCTGATTCATCATCTAATAAATTTGTATTATTTAATAAATTTTCTTTTAATTCTTTTGGAGAAATATCATTAAAATAAATTTTATTTATTTGACTATCAATATTTTTTTTTGAATTTTTTAAATCTGAATCTTCTTTTTTTTCATCATTACTATTTGAATTATCTGTTGTTGTTGTAATATTTTTCTTCTTTTTAATCATATTTTTAATTTCTTTTGTTTGTTCAATTAAAAATTTTTTATCTTCTTCTTTAATATTTTTTCCTTGAAATTTTTGACCAATATTTTCTAATCTATATAAAATTTTTCCTAATTTATTTTCAAAATTTGAATCACTATCATTTGAATCTTCATTTAAATTATTTAATATATTTTTTTCATTTTCTGATTCTGAAGAAGAATATTTGTAATTCCTATTTGTTTGATTTGAAGAAAGTAAATTTATTTTATTTTGATATTTTAAAGTTAAATGATTTTCATCACCTAATAAACATATTGAAAATTCATATCCTTTTTTATAAAATTCTTTAGCTTCATTTATATTATTTTCTTCTTTTTCTTTAAATAAAGCGTAATTATAACATGTAAATGAAATTAAATTTATTATATTTTTATCAATGTTTTTATCAGAATAATATAAATTTTTATTTTTCATATTATTAATTTCTTCTATTATACATTCTTTCCATAAATTTAAATATGATTTTATTTGTGATATATTTTTATTTTTTATTTGATTATATACTCTAATGTAATTATTATAAAAGATTATTTTATCATAATTTGAATTTAAGTATTTTTTACATAAATCTAATTCATTTAAGCTTTTTTCATATTTTTTTTCTTTTTCATGAATGGAAGCTAAATTATTCCTTATTGCATATAATCTTAAAATCATATCTGGATGTTCTCTATATAAACTTGAATCTGTAAATTTAATTCCGAATTTACATAAAAATTTAGAAAAAGCTAATTTTTCAAGAAAATAATAATGAGATATATATTTTGTAATTATATTTAAAAATTTTACTGAATTTTCTAAATTTATTTCTATAAATAATTTTTCTGATTTTTCCTTATATAAATTATTTAATGTTTTTAATAGGAATTTACCATATTTATGCTCTAGTAAATTTATTTCAGAAATGCTGTTTAAAATTATTAAATGCTTTAAACAACATGATCTTTTAAAATTTGGTAAAAATTGCTTTTGACAATCTTGAATCATTTTTTTAATAAATTTTCAACTGAATAAACAATAAATTTAAATAAAATAATTTTTATATAAACGATTATTTATTTTTTATTATTTATCTAAATGGGAAAAAAAGCTTTAGATAAAATAAAAAAGGAAAAAAAAGAAAATTCAAAAATAGAAAAAACAAAAGAAAAAAGAAAAGAAATTAAAAAAAGAAAAAATAAAAAAAATGAAAAAGAAGAAAAAGAAATAGAAGAAGAAATAGAAGAAGAAAATTTAAATATAATATCAGAAAAAGAAGAAAAAGAAATGAATGAAGATTTAAATGAAAAATATTTAGAATATCAAGAAAAGTTAAAAAAAGATTTAATACCAAATTTAAATAAAAACTTAATAAAAGAAACAATAAAAGAATTATCAGAATATATAAAGAAAAAGCAAAAAGAAAATTTAAATATTTTATCAAATGAACAAGATGAATTTTTATATATGAAAATTGCTTTAGATAAATTTCCAAAAAGATTTTCAATAAGACCATTAATAGTAAATTTAAAAAATAAAATTTATGGAGAAAATTATTCAACGAATGTTTGTTTAATTGTAAAAGATTCTAAAGATGATTTTAAAGAATTAAAATTAGAATTTCCTTTTAATTTAAAAGTTATTGATATTTCAAAATTAAAATTAAAATATGAAAGATTTGAACAAAGAAGAAATTTAATTAAACAATATGATATTTTTTTATGTGATGGAAGAGTTTATTTTATTTTAAGAAAATTATTAGGAAAACCTTTTTATTCACAAAAAAAATATCCTTTACCAATAAATTTAGATTATAATAATAAAAATGAAGTTAAAAATAATATTATTAATATTGTTGAAAATAGTTCTATTTTTTATTTAAGTCATGGACCTAATTACAATATTAAATTTGCAAGAGTTGTTATGAATGAAAAAGAAAAAATCGAAAATTTAAATGATGCTATTATTAATATGATTCCACATGTTTTAAAATTCGGAGTTGATTTAAATGAATTAAAGTTAATTAGTATTAAAGGAAATAATACAATTGAAATTCCTATTTATAATCATATAAAAGAAAGTGATTTAAAAATATATTTTGAATAATTAAATAAATTTAAAAAAATAAATTAAAAATAAAATAAACCTTTAAAAAAAAATCTTATAAAACAAAAAATGTATAAAAGAATATATAATAAAAACTATATTCATCCAAATGGAACATTAATACATAATTGGTTTGAAGAAGAAGAATTAAGAAAAAGAACAGGAACAACACGTTCAATTCCAAATCAAAATTTTCCTAAAAAAGCAATGGACTTTGAAAATCCAATTACAAATACAAATCCAAGAGATGATACTTTTAAAAGAATAATAAATGATGAACATAAAGGTTATTTTAATACTACTTATAATACTTATGGTAATTTTAAATTTCCAGAAAAAAAATATATGCATGAAGGAGTTAGAGAAAGTAATTTTAATAAATTTTTAGATGAAGAAATTGATCGACAAAGAAAAATTAAAAGTGCTTTAAGACCACAAAGATTATTAGATAGTACTAATAAAAATACTATAATTCCACAAAAATTTAATTTTGATAATGATAATAATAATAATATTGGAGAAAGATTAATGTTAACTCAAGATAGATTTCCTATTCCTAAAGATAAGGCTAAAAAAGTATTAGAAGAAAATAAAATTTATTGGGAACAACATATGAAAAAAATTGGAAATAAAGTTAATCAAGGTAAATATCAAAGTGCAAATTTAGGTTTTCAAGAAGAAAATAATAATTTTAGATATGGTGATCAAGGAAGTTTTAATAATAATAATAATGGACTTTTAAGTTTTGATCCAAATAATTATAAAAATAATGGGAATTATAATAATAATGTTAATTTAAATTATAATAATGTTTTTCAATCTATGCCTTTGAAAAATGAGCCTTATTCTAAATATATTTATAATATTGATAATATTCATCAAAATTATCAAAGTAATAATAATAATAATTATAATGATAATGATCTTAATGAAAATAATTATATTAATAATCTAAATATTTATAAGAATGATTATTCAATGTTAGAAATGAGAAATAAATTATTAAATGATTTAAGAAAAAAAGGATGGACTGGATTAAGACAATTTAAAATGTATTTACGTTCATTAAAAGGTTACACAACAAATTATATTGAAAAAACAGAATTTAAATATTATTCATATAAATTTGGAGTAATATCACTTAATGATTTAGAATTTGATTTAATTTATAAATACTTTGATCATAAATGTAATAACACAATAAATTTCATTGAATTTTTAAATAGTCTTCATATTACAAATAATGAAAGAAAAAATTTAATAAATTCTTTATTAAATTCTTTTAGAATAAAAAATAACTGTGTAAGTTATAAAGAAATACAAAGTAAAAGTGATATGAATCAACATCCTGAAGTTTTAAGATATGAAAAAAATAAAAGTCAAACTGAACATGAATATAATAATACTTGGGATAATTTAAAAGAAGATGATTTTATTCCTGTGAATAATTTTATTGAATATTTTGAAGATATTAGTTGTATGTTTGAAAATGATAGAGAATTTAAACAATGTTTATGCTCTGTTGGTTTAAGAAATTAAATTTTTTTATTTTTTTTATTTAAATTTTTTCTTTTTGAAAAATATTAATTTTTTTTATTTAATATTTTAAGAAAAATATTTTAAAGAAATAAATAAATTTATGAATTCAATTCCTATAAAAGAGAAAAGAAACAATATTTTTGTTAATAATAAGATTAATAATATTATTACACCAAGCTCAAATATAAAAAATGAAAAAAGAAAAAGAAAAAAAAAATTATATTATGAAATAAATGAAGAAAGAATAAATTATATTAAAAATTCTAAATTAGATAATACTCCAAAAAAACAAAATATTAATTTAAAATTAAATATAAATGACAAAGTTAATAATAAAAAGTTATTAATTAATAATAGAATAAATTCTTATAAAAATGTAAATAATTTTTGTTGTAAATGTTTATGTCATAAAGATAATATTTCTCAAAGTAATATTTTAGATACAAATGATAAATTAAAGAAATCAAAAAAAAAATTAAATAATTCTCAAATTATATTATCAAACAAAGATTTAAATTATATTGAAAATAGTAATTATTCTAAGAATAATTCAAATAAAAAAGGTTTTTATCAAGATAATATAAATTTAAAAAATGAGAAAAATGAATTTAAAGATTTAAATATTGTTTCTTTTAATAAAAAAAATGATGAAGAAACAAAAGAGGAAAGTTATAATAATATGAATAATAATATTATTTTTAAAGGAAATAAAAAATTACTATTAAGAGCAACAAAATTAAGAGAAAAAGTTAATAAATTAAATTTAAAAAAAATATTTTATAATGAAGAAGAAAACAATAAATTAAAAAGTGAAAATTCAAAAGAAAAAGAATTTATTATTGAAGAAAATAATAATTTATTAAGTAATAATTTAGAAGAAAATAAAAAAACTTTGTCTTTTAAAACTGATGATTCAAAAAAAAATATTATTGAAATATCAAATAATTATTTAATAATAAATAAAAATAAAGAAAAAAATAATTTAGAAAATAAAAATAATAATGAAAATGATAATAATGAAAATAATTTAAATTTAACACCTTCTCAAATAAAAAAATATTTTAAAACTCATAATGAAAATATTTCTCCAATAATAGAAAATAATAAAATTAATGAAAGTAAAACAAACGAAAATTTTTTTTCAGATAATGAAAATAATGAAAATCAATTGTTAAAAAATATAGAAAGTCCAATAAGAGAAAATAAAAAAAAGAAAAATTTTATTTTTAATTCCTATAAAAAAGAAGTGGAAAAATTTAATACAAATTATATTAATTTAAAGAAAAATATAAAAGGAAGAAATAATTCTTTACCAAATAAAAAAAATAGAATTCTTCAATCTTTAAAAGAACAAAAAGATATAGAAAATTTTTGTAATGAATTTAAAATTTTAGATAAAGAAATTAAGCATAAAAAAATTAATAAATCAAATTCACAAAAATATTATATAAATAAATCAGATAATTTTAATGATAAAGAAGACTCTTTTTATAATTCAAAAAATAATGAAAAAAAAAGTAAATTAAAAAAATTATTAGAATTAATTCCTCAACATTACGGTAATAATAATATAAAAGATGAAAAATTAAAATTAATTTGTTTTATTAATAAAACTAATAAAATAACAAGCTTATCTCAAGTTTATCCTAAATATTTAAGTGAAAAAAAGAACAAATTATTTAATCAATATAATAATTTTAACAAATCCATTATGCCTCCAAATAAATATGATTTTATTGATACAAGTGAATTTTCTTATTTTTAACAAACACACAATAAATAATAAATAAATGTAAATTTGATTTTAATAGAATTAAATTATTTAAGAATAGCATATATTCAATTTTGAAAATAATTTTTATATATTATCAATAATATTAAACTTTTTTTTAAATTAAAAATGTATTCCTATTAAACAATATTTTTATTAAAGTTAATAATCTATATTTCTTAATTTATAGTAAAGACTCTAAAAATTATTTTATTTATTTTATATTTTTTTAATTTACAATTTTTATTTTAAATAAATATTATTTAATCTATTAAACCATATTCTTTCAAAAATATTAATATTTTTGAAAAAAAGTTTAAAAAAAAAAAATAAAAAATTAATTAATTATTTTGATTAAATAATAATGGAGCCTGCTCCAATTAATATAGAAGATAAAATTGAATTAGGAAGTCAAAAATGTCAAATTGAAAATCATAATCAAAATTTATTTATAGGATTTTGTATAGATCAAAATTGTAAAAATAGAAATAAATTATTATGTTCAGAATGTATATTTGATGAACATTTAAAACATGATATGATAAGAATTAGGGAAATTAATCAAGAAATATTAAAAAATATTGAAAAAGAAAATCAAAATATTTCATTGATTAAAGAATTTAATGAAGAAATAAAAAAATTAGAAGAAACATATCATTTAAAAATTGAAGAATTAAAAAAAAATATTATTTTAATAATTGAACAAAAAATAAATTCATTTATTACAAATAATTTAAAAGCTTTAAAACAATCATCTAAAATGAAATTAGATAAAAATTTAATAAATATAAATGAAAATTATCCCATTAATTCTTTAGATAAACAAATTAAAATTTCAAATTTAATTAATACAATGAAAGAAGAAGAAAAAAAAATAAAAGAAAAATTTGATAAATCATATATTCAAAAATTAATTGAAGCAAACAGGGAAAATTTTATAAAAAAAAAAGAAAACATTGAAAAAATAATAAGTACAATAATAACAAATAATTTAAATGAAAACAATATTTTAAAAGCATTTATAGAAATAAATAATCCATGGACAAATACTATATTTAAATATCCAAATAAATTTCTTTACACATTAAAAGATAATAATAATTTAATAGAAAAAACAAGTGAAGCTGATTTTATTCATATAGTAAGAAGTCAAAATGAATTAAAAGAAGGGAAAATTTATAAAATTGAATTTTATATAAATTATACAAAAGGAAGTGATTTAGACGTTGGATTTGGAACTATTAATTTATGTGAAACAAAAGGATGGTTAAGATATGAAGAAGGAATTTGTATATGTAATAAAGGTTTATTTATTAATGGAGTTAATTCCATTAATAACAATTTTATTGAAAAGAATGTTAAAATTATTTTTATACTTAATTTTAAGGAAAAAAAAAAATCCTTTGAAGTATATAAAAATGAAGAAAAAATTGGAAAATTTGATTTTGATTTAAAAAATGTTTATGCTCTAGTTGCTATTAGAAATATTGGAAATTCGGTTAAAATAAAAACTTTTGAAGAAATGGAATTTTAATTCAAAATATAAACTTCAACTTTAATGTATTTTAATTTTTTATTGTTTTTTTAAATATTATAATATTAAAAAAAATATTTATTTTTTCTCTGGTTAAATAAATTAATCAAAATGTATTAAAAGAATAAAATTTTATTAAATATATTATAAATTAAATAATCATTAAAAATATCAATCTTCTTTAATATTTTTATGTTTTTCTTTATAATCTCTCCTTAATAAAAATATTTTAACCCAATAAGGAGTATTAGAAAAAGAAAATCTTAAAATAATAATTAAAATAACAATAGCATGTTCCCAAATAGTAAAATTGACTAAAATATCATATTTATATTTATAAATATAAGAACTAAAATAATAACTAAAAATAAGATTACTAATAATTGAAAGAACAGAAATAACATTAATAATATTTTCCCAAGCTCCAATATTTCTTTTTCTAATAAATTGAGGTCTTCTTAAGTTAAAACCAATAGAGATTATATCACTTTTTAATTCAATAAAATTTGAAAAAAATAAAATTAAACTTGCAAAAGGAAAAAATTCAGAAAATAAAGTTAAATAACCAAATTCAATAATTATTGGTAAATAATCATTATATGTATTATATTCAATTAATTTTTCTTGTCTTAAAACTTCTTCTTTATCAATTTCTTTTCCTAAAAGAAATTTGTCTTCGTCTCCTCCTTTAAAAAATAATATTAAATAAACATTATCAAAAATAAATTTTTCTATACTTGGAATTAAAGTTTGAGAAACTAATCTTTGTATTTCACTAAAATAAAATAATCCTTTTAAAGTACTAATAGTTGCTTCAATATCTTTAACAATGAAAGCTAAATAAAAAATATTATAAAAATTATTGATAAATTCAAAACAAAATCTTTTATAAATTAAACTATTATCAAATGTTGATTTAACTTTATGATTTTCCATTTCTGTTGTTTTAAGAGAAATTGAATTATATAAAGAATTTAAAGTTGAAATAAATATTGGTTGTAAAAAAGAAATACAATTACTATAAAAAGTTCCTTTTTCAAAAATTTGATTTTCTTTAGTTAAATCACTTAAAAATTTAATATGAAAAATACTATTATCTTCATCTTTGATAGAACCAATTAAATTTAATGAAATAATATTAAGTAAAATAGCTAAAAATAAAATAGGAATAGAAATAATGAAACTATCAATATATTTAATAAATCTTTTAGTTCTAGAAAAATGAATTTCATATTCTCCAGTAATTAAACTTTTACTCCATTCACCTTTAAATTCCTCTCTTCTATTTTCTCTATCATATTCTTCAGTATAATTATTCCATTTAATTTTTAATTCTTGTGTTTTTCTATTCCAAAAAATTATAAATATATTAATCCAAATTGACATTAACATTGCATAAATGAAACTAGTATTTTTAATTGAAAAAATTTTGTTTGAAATATAAAGTAAACAATTAAAAATTGAAGGAATCAATAAAAATCTTGTATAATAATCAAACCAAGCAAAATATAATGCAACTTGTTCATTAAAATATGATCTTATTAAAGAATAAGGACAATAAATACTATATATTGTTTTTCTCATTATTTTCTCTGTAAAATTACTTATATGTAATGGAAAATGATCTTTTATTATTTTTGTATATAATAATGTTTTATATAATGAATTTTTTTCTATTAAATATTCATTTTCATTTATTTTTAATTCTGGTTTAATTTCATCTATTAATTTTTTTAATTCTTCAACATTTGGTATTATTATATTTCTTAAAATAGTTTTTTCAATTGATAACATTTCAATTTCTGTAAAGATATCTAAACCAAATCTTTTTTGATTTTCTTGATTTTTATTTAATAAAGTATCATATAATTCTTCATAATGTTTATCAGGAATAAATTTATCTTTTTCTTTAACTCTAAATGGTTCTTCTTTTTCTAATTCTATTATTTCTTTTGGTAAAGGTAATTCATTTAATTCTGGATTTAATATATTTGTTTTTTTTCTTATTCTTAATTTCTCTGCAGTTATTAAAAACATTTTTTCATTTGTTTGACTTAAGCATAAATATATATTTTTATTCTCTGTAAATGATTGAACGTCAAAATTATTTTGTTTTAATATTTCTATAAAATAATTTACAATTTTTAGATATTCTTCTGGAAAAATAATACAATAACGATAAAAGAAGGATTTTTCTTCCATATATTTTTTTATCTTTTTATTTTTTTTTAAAAGAAATATTATTTAATTTGAATTAAATTATTAAAATAAAATTTGGGAATTTTAAACTTAAAAGTATTTTAATTTAGTCAAATTATTTTTAATAAAATAAATAATAAATGAAATCATTACAAAAATTTGTCAGGAAAAAAATAAGAAAATTATCATATTCTCAAGGTAGAAAATATACAATAAGAATCGTAGAATCAAAATTTATAGAAAATTTAATAAATGATCATGTTCGTAATTTAAAAAAAAAATTAGAAGATAATAAAAAAAATCAAAATAATAAAGTTAACATAAACTCAATACCATTTATAATAGATGATCATACTGAAAGAATAGTAGAATATATATTTTCAAAAGGGAAAAAAAATTCTAAAGAAATAATATTCATTCAACATTATTTAACTTGTTTCTCACATTTAGTAGATGCAATATTTGAAAAAAAATTAATGACAGAACCTAATTTTTTATTATGGCAAATAGCAAAATTTTTAAAATATGAAACTTATTCAAATGATGAAATAATTTTTAGATATGGTGATGAAGGAGATAAATTTTATATGATTTTTACTGGAAAAGTTGCTATAATAATTCCAAAAGAAAAAAAAATAAAAATGACTTTATCAGAATATATAAATTATTTAAAAAAATTAATGTTTTTGAGAGAATATGGTTTAATAGATAAAATAATAAATAAAAATTTTGATATTTTTTTCAATGAACAAATATCAGAAATAAAACATAATTTAATTGATGTTTCTCAAAATCAAAAATTTAAATTAAAAAAAGTAGAAAATAGAAGATATTCAATAAGATCAAATTTCAATGAAAAAGAAAAAGTAAAAATAGAAGAATATATAAATAGAATAAGTCCAGAAATAAATCATGATAAAAAAAATGAAAATAATGAATTTATAGAAAAATTAGAAGAAATAAAAAATATAATAATATATGAATATATAATAGTAACAAAATTAAAAGCTTATTCAACTTTCGGTGATGTTGCTTTAGGAGGAAATTTTCATAAAAGAACAGCAACAATTTTTTCCATTGATGATAATTTAACAATGGGAACTTTAGATATAAAAACTTATAAAAAATGTGTTAAAATTAGTCAAAATTTAGCAAGAAATAAAAATATTTCTTGTGTTAGAAATTTACCTTTTTTTCAAAAAATTACTCCTGAATATTTTAATGAAAAATTTTTTAATTTCTTTAATTTAATTAATTGTAAAAGAGGTGATATTCTTTTTAATGTAAATAGTAAAAGAAATAAAGTTTATTTTATTAAAGAAGGTGAAGTTGAATTAATTATGAAAGGTTGTGTTAAAGATATAAATAATATTTTAGATATTTTTGATAAAAAAGATTATCAAAAAAGAAATTTTTTATTAATGAAATGTAAATATGAAGAAGATACTACTTCACATTTTTATATTAATGATAATTTTATTAATGTTTGGAAAGTTTTAAAAGTTTATAAACAAGATGTTTTTGGATTAGATGATTGTGTTTATAATAATGTTTATTTTGTTTATGCTAAATTTTCAAGTGAATTTGGAGAAATTTATGAAATTGATTATGAAATTTTTAAAAGAATAGTTTCTCATGAATTTATTTCTAATTTATTTGAACAATTCCAAAAAAAAAAAATTGAGTTAATGAGTGAAAGATTAAAAAAAATTAGAAATGCTTATATTCAAATAAAATATAGAGATAAAGAAGAAAAATATAATATTAACTTTAATAAAAATAATTCTTGTGGAGATAATGAATTAAGAAAAGAAAATATTACAAGAAATAAAACATTTTCATTAAGAAAAATTAAATTATCAAATGAAAATATAAGAACAATGGAAATAATAGGTAATAGAAATAATAAAAAAATTAATATAACTAATAATATTCATTATCAAAATAATAAAATTATTTCTAGTTATAATAATATTTCTCATTCAAGATGTTTAAGTTCTGATAGTAATAATAATAATATTTTTCTTACTTTAAATAAACCTTCATCTACTTTTCATACTAGTCAAAAATCATTTGATAATCCAAAAAATTCGAAAATTAAAAGTGTGAAAAATATATCTTATAAAATAAAGATAAATAAACCTCAGAAAAAAAAATATTTTTCAAAAGATAAAATTTCATCTCTTATTAAACAATATATTAAAAATGAAAATATTTTACATAATGATATATTGCCTCATAGATTTAATGAAAAATTTGTTATTAATACAAATATAAATACAAATATTAAAAATAAAGAAGAAAATATAAAAGATAATAATTATTCTAATCATAAATTTAAACTTACATTAAGTGGAGTAAATTTAGGAATTC
>JAEEGI010016727.1_pt1 | contig 15123 bp, 11 predicted proteins | sample 8958751 | NCBI WGS metagenome assembly JAEEGI01 (sample SAMN16246545, study PRJNA631951) | gut metagenome | biome: gut microbiome; feature: rumen; material: KS-attached | host: Bos | place: Iran: Karaj | collected 2018-10
ACCTTGTGGATCTTGCCCGTATAGAACAGGATCCGCTCGGTCGTCGTGGTCTTGCCGGCATCGATGTGCGCCATGATGCCGATATTGCGTGTCAGTTCAAGCGCAGTATCCCGCATTACCAGCGATAGTGTGCAAACGCCTTGTTGGCCTCTGCCATCTTATGGGTGTCTTCCTTCTTCTTGACGGCGTTGCCCTGTTCGTTGCAGGCATCCATGATTTCGCCCGCAAGGCGCTCCGCCATCGTACGCTCGCCGCGATTGCGCGCATAGCTCACGAGCCAGCGAAGACCGAGCGTCTGACGACGCTCCGCACGGATCTCGATCGGGACCTGATAGGTCGAACCGCCGACTCTGCGTGCCTTGACTTCGAGAACGGGCATGATGTTGTTCATCGCCTGTTCGAACGCTTCGAGCGCATCCTTGCCGGTCTTTTCGTTGATGATCTCAAACGCATCGTAGACCGCCTTCTGCGCGACGCCGCGCTTACCGTCCAGCATGACCTGGTTGATGAGCTTGGTGACCACTACGCTCTTGTAAATCGGATCCGCAAGAACTTCTCTCTTCGGAATAAAACCTCTTCTCGGCATATGTGACCTCCTTACTTCTTCGCACCGGACTTCGGACGCTTCGCACCGTAGAGCGAGCGAGCCTGCTTGCGGTTTGCAACGCCTGCGGTATCCAGAGCACCGCGGATGATGTGGTAACGCACACCGGGCAGGTCCTTGACACGACCGCCGCGGATGAGAACCACGGAGTGCTCCTGCAGATTGTGACCGATACCGGGGATATACGCGGTACCTTCGAGACCGTCGGTCAGACGGATACGAGCAATTTTACGCAGTGCGGAGTTCGGCTTTTTGGGCGTCATCGTACGGACTGCGGTGCAGACGCCGCGACGCTGCGGGCACTGCTTCAGAATGGGCGCCGTGGACTTGTATTCCACCGGCTGTCTGCCCTTGCGAACCAATTGGTTAATGGTCGGCATTCAGATGTTTCCTCCTAATACTATTTCAAATAATCTATCAATCAATCCCTCTGCAACCCAATTCAGAGGATATTGTCCGGTGCTGCGCCCCCGCATCGTTGCCAAAACGGGGGATTGGCAATGCTTTTTCACAAGCACCGCCAAATAGTTAGTGTAACAGATAAAGCGAATCTTGTCAATCCGAATTTTCCGGATTTTCTTCGATTTCCACCGCCGGAAGCGAATAAACGCCGCTCGGTGCGGTGCCGAGTCCTCTCGCGATCGGTTTCCTGGTGAACGCGATGTGCGCTTTGCGGTCGTTGAACAGCGGCCGCCACCCCTTCTCCTCCATGCGGAGGACGAACGGATGCTCGCGCACGTCGGTGTACATCAGCGCGTCGTTTCTGCGGCGGTAGAGCCACGAAAGCAGCTTGCCGATCAGATATCCGCCGAGCATCGCGCCGATCGCCAGCGCGATCGGCAGCCACGCCGCCGTCGCCCGCAGCGCCTGCGCCAGCTTCTCGCTCATCACGAGCGGAAGGACGACGCACGTCAGCACCAGCGTTGTGACCAGCGGCATGTACGCCTCGATCAGGATCCGCCTGCGGCACTTCGCGCAGCAGGCAAACTGCAGCGGCACCATGAATCCCGTCGCCTTGCGGCTCAGAAACCGGCGCTTCGCGAGCGTTTTGGGCTCCTCGTGCGCCATGTCGAACACGGCATAGCACGAGGTCGCCCCCTTCGGCTCGTCTTTGCACAGCGTGCACGTTTTGCTCTCGAAGAGCTGCGCAACCGTTCCTTCCGGCTGCAGGTCGCAGAACTTCTGCAGATCGAGATGAATCTTCGGATCCGCCTCGCGGCCCTTGAGCGGGCACTCGTCGCAGGTGCGCATGTTCAGCAGCGCACAGGATTTCGTGCCGTACAGCGTGCATTCGGTATCGGTGAGATTGCGTGCTTCCATCGGCTTACTCCGCATCCAGCGGCAGGTCCGCCGCTTCGGACACCTCGACGTTGCGGTAACGCTTGAGTCCGATGCCCGCGGGGATCAGCTTGCCGATGATGACGTTCTCCTTGAGTCCGACGAGCGGATCGATCTTGCCCTTGATGGCAGCTTCGGTCAGCACGCGCGTGGTCTCCTGGAAGGATGCCGCCGACAGGAAGGATTCGGTCGCAAGAGCCGCCTTGGTGATACCGAGGAGCTTGCGCTTCGCCTTTGCGAGCATCGGCTCCGCCGGCTCTTCCGTGCCGTTCTCCTGCGCTTCGCCGAGCGCCGTCTCGTACTGCTCGATCAGCTTTTCGTTCTCTTCCTCGAAGCGGAAGATGTCGCAGAGCTCGCCCGGCAGCAGGTTCGTGTCGCCCGCATCCTCGATCTGCACCTTGCGGAGCATCTGACGGATGATGACCTCGATATGCTTGTCGGAGATCTCGACGCCCTGCAGGCGGTAGACGCTCTGGACTTCCTTCAGGAGGTAGGCCTGCACGCCCTTGACGCCCTTGATCTTCAGGATGTCGTTCGGGTTGACGGACCCTTCGGTGAGCTCGTCGCCCGCTTCGACATGATCGTCGTCCTTGACCTTCAGCTTGGAGCCGAACGGGATCAGGTAGTTCTCGGATTCGCCCTCTTCGTTGGTGACGATCGCACGGTGCTTCGCCTCGTCGATGCGGACCGTACCGGAAATCTCGGTGATGGTCGCAAGACCTTTCGGCTTACGCGCTTCGAACAGTTCTTCGACGCGCGGAAGACCTTGCGTGATGTCCTCGCTCGATGCAACGCCGCCCGTATGGAACGTACGCATCGTCAGCTGCGTGCCCGGCTCGCCGATCGCCTGTGCGGCGATGATGCCGACCGCTTCGCCGATGTCCACGTGACCGCCGGTCGCGAGGTTCGCGCCGTAGCACTTGCAGCAGACGCCGTGCTCGGTACGGCAGGTGAAGACCGAACGGCAGTAGACTTCCTTGACGCCCGCGGCTTCGATCGCCAGCGCCTCGTCATGGCTGATCATGTGATCGCCTTCGCAGAGCTGTTCGCCGGTTTCCGGATGGAAGACCGGATCGATCGCGTAGCGGCCCTCGATGCGCGCCGAAAGCGGCTCGATCATCTTGTTGCCCTCGGCGATCGCGGAGATCCACATGCCGCGCGGGGTGTCGTTGCGCTCCGCGAAGCAGTCGTTCTCGCGCACGATGACGTCCTGCGAGACGTCGACGAGACGTCTGGTGAGGTAACCGGAGTCCGCCGTACGCAGCGCCGTGTCGGCCAAGCCCTTACGCGCGCCGTGCGAGGAGATGAAGAACTCCAGAACGGACAGACCTTCGCGGAAGTTTGCACGAATCGGCACCTCGATGATCTGACCGGACGGATCCGCCATCAGACCGCGCATGCCGGCGAGCTGACGAATCTGCGCCTGGCTGCCGCGCGCGCCGGAGTCCGCCATCATGAAGATGGGGTTGTACGCGTCGAGCGAACCCATCAACGCCTTGGTGACGTCCTCGGTCGTCTGTTCCCAGACCTTGATCACGCGGTCTCTGCGCTCCTTGTTGGAGAGCAAACCCATGCGGAAGTAGTTGTCGATCTCGACGACCTTCTTCTCCGCTTCGGAGACGAGGGCTTTCTTCTCTGCCGGGACCTTGATGTCCTGGAAGCCGACGGTGACGCCGCCGCGCGTCGAGTACGAATAACCGAGCTTCTTGACGCGGTCGAGCGTTTCGCTCGTCTGCGTCGGACCGTGCTTGCGGTAGCACGCGTCGACGATCTTGCCCAGGTCCTTCTTCTTGACGAGAGAATCGATCTCGAGCTTGAACATATCGTCCGCGCAGTTGCGCTCGACAAAGCCGAGGTCCTGCGGGATTGCGTTGTTGAAGATCACGCGGCCGACGGAGGTATCGCAGATCTTGTAGATCGTTTCGCCCTGCCATTCACGCGCAAGACGGATCTTGACCTTTGCCTGCAGAGCGACTTCGCCGGTCTGGTACGCCATGATCGCTTCCTCCTCGGAGGAGAACGCCTTGCCTTCGCCCTTGACGCCGTCGCGCTGCTGCGTGAGATAGTAGCAGCCCATGACCATGTCCTGCGTCGGGCAGACGACGGGCTTGCCGTCCTGCGGCTTCAGGATGTTGTTGGACGCGAGCATCAGGAAGCGCGCTTCCGACTGCGCTTCGACCGAAAGCGGTACGTGGACCGCCATCTGGTCGCCGTCGAAGTCCGCGTTGAACGCGGTGCAGACGAGCGGATGCAGCTTGATCGCGCGGCCCTCGACGAGGACCGGTTCAAACGCCTGAATACCGAGGCGGTGCAGCGTCGGCGCGCGGTTGAGCATGACGGGATGATCCTTGATGACATCCTCGAGCACGCCCCAGACCTCGGTCACGCCGCGTTCGACCATGCGCTTTGCGCCCTTGACGTTCTGCGCAAGACCGCCCTTGACGAGCTTCTTCATCACGAACGGCTTGAACAGTTCGAGCGCCATCTCCTTCGGGAGACCGCACTGGTACATCTTGAGCTCCGGACCGACGACGATAACCGAACGGCCGGAATAGTCGACGCGCTTGCCCAGCAGGTTCTGACGGAAACGTCCCTGCTTGCCGCGCAGCATGTCGGACAGCGATTTCAGCGGACGGTTGCCCGGACCGGTGACCGGACGCGAGCGGCGGCCGTTGTCGATCAGGGAGTCGACCGCTTCCTGCAGCATGCGCTTTTCGTTGCGCACGATGATGTCGGGCGCGCGCAGCTCCAGCAGTCTCTTGAGACGGTTGTTGCGGTTGATGACGCGGCGGTACAGGTCGTTCAGGTCGCTCGTTGCGAAGCGTCCGCCGTCCAGCTGCACCATCGGGCGAAGCTCCGGCGGGATGACCGGCAGGACCGTCAGGATGATCCATTCGGGGCGGTTGCCGCTCTTCATGAACGCTTCGACGACCTCCAGACGCTTGACCGCGTTGGCGCGCTTCTGACCGCTGCTGTGCTCGACTTCCTCGCGAAGCTCGTTGTCGAGCTGTTCGAGGTCGATCTCGCAGAGGAGCTCGCGGATCGCCTCCGCGCCCATACCGGCACGGAACGATTTCTCGCCGAACTGCTCCTGATAGTCGCGATACTCTTTATCGGAAAGGACCTGCTTCTTGCGGAGCGTGGTCGTGCCGGGATCGACGACGACGTACGCCGCAAAGTACAGAACCTGTTCGAGTTCCTTCGGGCTCATGTCGAGCAGCATCTTCATGCGGCACGGGATGCCCTTGAAATACCAGATGTGCGACACCGGAACGGCGAGCTCGATGTGTCCCATGCGCTCGCGGCGAACCTTGGCGCGCGTGACTTCGACGCCGCACTTGTCGCAGACGATGCCCTTGTATCTGCCGCGCTTATAGCGTCCGCAGTGGCATTCCCAGTCCTTCGTCGGTCCGAAGATGCGTTCGCAGAACAGACCGTCCTTTTCGGGCTTTAAGGTGCGATAGTTGATCGTTTCGGGCTTTTTGACCTCGCCGTGGGACCACTCGAGGATCTTTTCCGGAGAAGCCAGACCGATTTGCAGAGCATCAAATTCCGTTAAATCAAACATTCTACAATTCTCTCCTTTCGCACATTATTCCGGATCCGAGTCGGGATCGCCGAGGTCGAGATCCAGATCGTCGTCGAGGTCGAAATCGTCTTCGATCAGCATGCCGTCCATATCGGAATCTTCGCTGTCGTCGAAGTCGTCGAACTCGTCCATATCGTCGAGGTCTTCGTCCTCATCCTCGACCGGGATGATCGGCGTGTCTTCCAGACCTGCGATGTTGATGTTGTCGGTGAAGCGGGTTTCTTCATCGTCGTCCTCGCCGATCTCGATCTCCTCGCGATCCTCGGACAGCACGCGCATGTCGAGGCCCAGCGACTGGAGCTCCTTGATGAGGACCTTGAACGACTCGGGCACGCCGGAGGGCTTGACATTCTCGCCCTTGACGATGCTCTCGTAGGTCTTGACACGGCCCACGACGTCGTCCGACTTGACGGTGAGGATCTCCTGCAGGGTGTTCGCCGCGCCGTACGCTTCGAGCGCCCAGACTTCCATCTCGCCGAAGCGCTGTCCGCCGAACTGCGCCTTGCCGCCCAGCGGCTGCTGCGTGACGAGGCTGTACGGGCCCGTGGAACGCGCGTGGATCTTGTCGTCGACCAGATGGTGCAGCTTGAGGTAGTACATGTAGCCGACCGAGACGCGGTTTTCGAACGGTTCGCCCGTTCTGCCGTCGTACAGGATCGTCTTGCCGTCCTCGTCGCAGCCCGCCTTGACGAGCAGCTCCTTGATGTCCTGCTCGGTCGCGCCGTCGAAGACCGGCGTCGCGATCTCGATGCCGAGCTTCTTGCACGCCATGCCGAGGTGCAGCTCGAGGATCTGACCGATGTTCATACGGGACGGAACGCCGAGCGGATTCAGAACGATCTGCAGCGGTGTGCCGTCGGGCAGGAACGGCATATCCTCTTCGGGGAGGATGCGGGAGATAACGCCCTTGTTGCCGTGACGGCCTGCCATCTTGTCGCCGACGGAGACCTTGCGCTTCTGCGCGATGTACACGCGCACCATCATGTTGACGCCGGGGCTCAGCTCGTCCTTGTTCTCGCGGGTGAAGACCTTGACGTCGACCACGACGCCGCCTTCGCCGTGCGGGACGCGCAGCGAGGTATCGCGCACGTCGCGCGCCTTCTCACCGAAGATTGCGCGCAGCAGACGCTCCTCGGCGGTCAGTTCGGTTTCGCCCTTCGGGGTGACCTTGCCGACCAGGATATCGCCCGAACGGACTTCCGCGCCGGGGCGGATGATGCCGTTTTCGTCGAGCTGCGCCAGCGCGTCTTCGCCGATGTTCGGGATGTCGCGGGTGATCTCTTCCGGTCCGAGCTTCGTTTCGCGCGCTTCGACCTCGTGCTCCTCGATGTGGATCGACGTGTAGACGTCCTCCTTGACGAGCTTTTCGGAGATCAGGACCGCGTCCTCGTAGTTATAGCCTTCCCACGTCATGAAGCCGATCAGGATGTTGCGGCCGAGTGCGATCTCGCCGCCCTGCGTCGATGCGCCGTCCGCGATGACGTCGCCCTTCCTGACGCGTTCGCCGTGCTCCACGATCGGGCGCTGGTTGAGGCAGGTGCCCTGGTTGGAACGGCGGAATTTCAAAAGTTTATAGCGATACGGTACGCCCGCGTCGCTGGTGATCTCGATCGTGTCCGCATCCACGTAGGTGCAGGTGCCGTCGCACTGCGCCAGCACGGTGATGCCGGAGTCCGCAGCCGCCTTGTGCTCCATGCCGGTTGCAACGATCGGCGCTTCGGGCTTCAGAAGCGGAACCGCCTGACGCTGCATGTTGGAGCCCATCAGCGCGCGGTTTGCGTCGTCGTTCTCGAGGAACGGGATCATCGCCGTCGCGACGGAAACCAGCTGCTTCGGGGACACGTCGATGTAGTCGACTTCGTTGTTCTTGACCTCGATGATCTGATCGAGGCGGCGCGCCACCAGACGGTCGCGCTTGAACCAGTGCGTATTCTCGTCGATCGGCTCGTTTGCCTGCGCGACGATCGCGCCGTCCTCCTCGTCCGCGGTGAGATACACGATCTCGTCGGTGACGATGCGGTTCTTCTTGTCGATCACGCGGTACGGCGCTTCGATGAAGCCGTACTCGTTGATGCGCGCATAGGTGGACAGCGAGTTGATGAGGCCGATGTTCGGACCTTCCGGCGTCTCAATCGGGCACATTCTGCCGTAGTGCGAATAGTGCACGTCGCGGACCTCGAACGTTGCGCGGTCGCGGTTCAGACCGCCCGGGCCGAGCGCCGAAAGACGGCGCTTGTGCGTCAGCTCGGAAAGCGGGTTCGTCTGATCCATGAACTGCGAGAGCTGGGAGGAGCCGAAGAACTCCTTGATCGCCGCGGTGACCGGACGGATGTTGATCAGGTTCGACGGCATGACCACGTCCATGTCCTGCAGGCCCATGCGCTCGCGCACGACGCGCTCGAGACGCGTGAGACCGACGCGGATCTGGTTCTGCAGCAGCTCGCCGACCGAACGGATGCGGCGGTTGCCGAGGTGGTCGATGTCGTCCGTCTTGCCGATGCCGTAGGGCAGGTTGATGAGGTACGAGATCGAACCGACCATATCGTCGGGCACGATGTGACGCGGAATGAGATCGTCATAGTGTCTGCGCAGGAAGTCCTTGAGCGCGTCGCCCTCGACGCCCTCCTCCGCCGCCTGCTTCAGCAGCGCTTTGAGCGTGGGGATATGCACGTCCTCGTTGAGACCGGCTTCGATCGGCTTGAACGGAAGGAAGCCTGCCGCGGACGCAAACTGGTTGCCGACGACCTTGACGCTGCCGTGCTCCTCGGTGCTGACCACGACGGCGTTGATGCCCGCGTTCTGGATCGCTTCCGCCGTCGCCTTGTCGATGCGCTGACCTTCCTCGACGAACACTTCGCCGGTTTCGGGATCGGTGACCGTTTCGCCGGCGATCTGGTCGCGGATACGCGCTTTCAGAGCGAGCTTTTTGTTGTACTTATAGCGTCCGACACGCGCGAGGTCGTAGCGGTTGTCGAAGAACAGACCGTGGAGCAGGTTTCTCGCGCTCTCCTCTGTCGGCGGCTCGCCGGGACGCTGACGGCGGTAGATCTCGACAAGACCGTCCACGACGGAACGGTTCGGATCCTTCGCGAGCGTCGCTTCGAGGCGCTCGTCGTTGCCGAGAAGGTCGAGGATCTCCGCATTGGTGCCGTAGCCGATCGCACGGAGCAGCGCGGTGATGAACACCTTGCGCTGACGGTCGATCTTCACGTACAGGATGCCGTTCGAGTCCGTCTCGTATTCGAGCCACGCGCCGCGGTTCGGAATGACCTGAGAGGAGAACAGCTGTTTGCCCATTTTGTCGGTTGCGGCGGCATAGTATGCGCCGGGAGAACGGACGAGCTGCGAAACGATAACGCGCTCCGCGCCGTTGATGATGAACGTGCCCTGCGGCGTCATCAACGGGAAATCGCCCATAAAGACCTCTTGCTGCTTGACCTCGCCCGTTTCCTTGTTGATCAGGCGCACGGTCACGCGAAGCGGCGCCGCGTAGTTCACGTCGCGGCTCTTGCTTTCCTCGATGGAATACTTGGGCTTATCCAGATCGATCCGGTGGTCCACAAATTCCAAAACGAGTTTTCCGGAGAAATCGACGATCGGAGAAATGTCGTTGAAGACGTCTCTCAGATCTTCTTTCAGGAAGTGGTAGTAAGAATTCTTCTGCACCTCAATGAGATCGGGCATTTCGAGAACTTCGGAAATGTGAGAGAAGCTCTTTCTGGTCCGTTTTCCCATTTTGACGTCATGCATCATTGCGTATACTCCTTGCTGATGGTTCACATCGAATGATATTTGGGCGTATCCCCCCGCCCGCGGAGGTGGCACATATTTCTTACCTACCGTGTCTTTTTGTCCCGAAACGGCTCGCTTTATTTCAATCCGCTCAGACATTAAGGGGCATATTACCACAGTATAGGCATCATAATGCAATATCGAATAATATCATCTGAATGTCAAGCTGTCAAGCAGTATTTTTCATAAATCGGAAACTTTTTTTCTGCCCCCGAAAATCCATGCATAGATTGGTATAGGAAACCGAATACGCGTCAATACTTCGGACGATACCAAAGGAGGTGAATACCCGTGAAAGACGTCACCAGAGGCTGGACCGACGAGGAGGATGCGGCGCTGATGAAGGCGGCCTTTGCCGCGCGCGAAAAGCATCTGCCGCTGAAGATTGCGTTCGACGAGATCGCGTCCGCCCTGCACCGCCGCCCCAACAGCGTGCGCAACCACTACTATACGCAGCTGAAGCCGGTCGAGCGCGCGGAGCCCGCGTTCCGTCCGTTCTCGGACGAGGAGACGGACCGGCTCTTGAGAACCGTGCTGCTGGCGCAGGCGAACGGACAGTCGGTGCGCGCGTGCACGCTTGAGATGGCGGGCGGCGACACGCGCCGCATGCTGCGCTATCAGAACAAGTACCGCGCGCTTTTGAAGGCGCAGCCCGAAAAGGTCTCGGCGATGCGGAAGGAGCTGTCCGCGCAGGGCTATGCCGTGCCGGATCCGTTCGTGCGCGATCCGAACACGCCGCATGTCGGACGCCCGCCGAAGGCCGCGCACGAGCTCGAACACAGCATCCGCGCGCTGCTCGACACGCTCTGCCGCAATCTCATTGCCTTAACGCAGGGCGAAACGGCGGGATAAACGGCCGTTTGAGCGAAAGGAGGTTCGCGCCTCCTTTTTTTGTTGTCGTTTCCTATTTAAGAATAATTGCTTTTTTGGTCGGAATACGGTATAATTCCGTCTGAGGTTATTGGCAATGACGATTCTGACGATTCTTCTGGTCCTGAGCGCGTGCGCGAGCGTTCTGCTTTCGCGCGTTTGCGGACTCTGCGCGATCTGGTGGCTGATCCTGCGCGCACTGCTGTTTTTCATCGGCGCGTTCGTCGCGCTGACGCTGCTGTTCTTCCTGGGGCTTCTGATTTACTCCCTGTTCATCGACAGAAACAAGCCCGTGACGAAGGCGCACCACGGTTACCGCCGGTTCACCGCGGAGGTGATGCGGTTCATTCTGCTGCTCGGACGCGTGCACGTGCATGCGGAGGGCGTCGAGCAGGTCGATCGCACCAAGCCGTTTCTGCTCGTGGCGAATCACCGCTCGAACTTCGATCCCTTCGTCGCGATGCGCGTATTCAGGGGCACGGAGCTGATCTACATCTGCAAGCCCTCGATCTTTCAAATCCCGATCGCCGGTCCGTTTGCGCATAAGTGCGGGTTCCTCTCGCTGAACCGCGAGGACAACCGCGAAGGGCTCAAGACGGTGCTGCGGGCGATCGAGATTCTCAAGGACGAACAGACGCCGGTCGCCGTCTATCCCGAGGGCACCCGCAACAAAACGGATGCGGCGCTGCTGCCGTTCCGCGCCGGCGCGTTCTCGATGGCGAAACGCAGCGAGGCGCCGGTCGTGATCGCCTGTACCGAACACACCGAGGACGTCGCACACCGCTTTCTGCTGCGGCGCACCGACGTCACGTTCAAGGTGCTCGGCGTGCTGACGCCCGAACAGATTGCAAACATGCGCACGACCGAGATCTCCGATCTCGTGCATGCGCAGATGGAAGCATATATCAAACGCAACGAAAGGAACTAACCCTATGGCAATCTATGTCCTGTACAATCCCTCGGCGGGAAACGGATGCGGCGAACAGACCGCGCAGAAGCTTAAGGACCTGTATCCGAACGACGAGCTGTTCTTCCGCAACGTCACCGAGATGGGCAACATCCCGGGCTTCCTGGACGCGCTCGGCGGCGAGGACCGCGTGATCCTCTGCGGCGGCGACGGCACGCTGAACCATTTCGTCAACGATCTGGACGGCTACGTGCCGCAGAACGAGATCCTGTTCTATGCGGCGGGCACCGGCAACGATTTTATGAACGACCTCGGCAAGCCCGCGGACGCCGATCCGTTTGCGATCAATCCATACCTTGTCGATCTGCCGACCGTCACCGTCAACGGCATGACGCGCCGCTTCATCAACGGCATCGGCTACGGCATCGACGGCTACTGCTGCGAGGTCGGCGACGAGCTGCGCGCCAAGAGCGACAAGCCGATCAACTATACGAGCATCGCGATCAAGGGACTGCTGTTCCACTATAAGCCCTGCGACGCGACCGTGACGGTCGACGGCAGGACGGAGACGTTCCGCCGCGTGTGGCTCGCCTCCACGATGTTCGGCAAGTGCTACGGCGGCAATATGCGCCCGACGCCGGATCAGGACCGCAGCAAGCCGGATCAGGTTTCCGTGATCGTCTATCACAGCTGCGGCAAGCTCAAGGCGCTGATGTCCTTCCCGGACTTCTCCGCGGGCAAGCAGGCGAAGCATACGGACATCATGAAGATCTTTACCGGCAAGGAAGTGACCGTGACCTTCTCCGCGCCGCAGGCGCTGCAGATCGACGGCGAGACCGTCCGGAACGTCACGACCTATTCGGTCAAAGCCGCAAAGTAAACAACGCCGTTCGGGAGCTGTCGGAAGACGGCTCCTTTTTGTTTACCCGTTCCGGCTCCGCACCGCCTGCACGTATCCCGCAAGCAGGTACAGCAGCGCGGCGTTGCTCGGCGTTTCGCCGCAGCAGAGCGCTTCGCGTTCGGGTTCCTCGCGCTGCCACGCAAGCCGGACCGCGTCGCGCATCGCGTGTTCGGCGCGGCTCTGCTTCCTTTCAAAACTCTCGCCGAGCAGCGGATACAGCTCGTTCGTCAATCGCATCCTCCGGCAGCGGTCGCCGTCGGACAGCAGCCGCGCGCCGTCGCGCAGCATCGCATAGCCCTCCGTGTGCGGCGTAACGCCGAGCGAAAGCAGCAGTTCCCCGATCTGCCGCTGCGCGTCCGCCGTCCGGCGCGTCGGCGCAACTGCCGTGAAAAACCGGTCGTTCATACCGATCCCCCCTCCCTGCCTCTATGATGCGGGATCGGACGCGAAGATTCAAGCGGCATCCTTTGACCGTCGGCGGCGCGTCTGTAACCTTTTCGTGAATAAAAAAACTGCCCTTCGGCAGTCTTACGCAAGCGTACCCATGCGGTCGGTCGGCGGCGGCGTTATCCCGTTCTGCCGCACGGTGACGGCAAGCCCGTCGGCGGCAAGCTTTTTCGCTTCCAGCAGAACGAGGCGCGCGCGTCTGCCCGAAAGCAGCAGCTCCATCCGCTTGGGCGCGAGGCGGTTTGCGTCGAGCGCGCGAAACAGCGCGGCAAGGCGTTCCGCCGGATAGCAGAGCGTCAGCGTCCCGCCGTTGTTCAGCGCAAGGAACGCCGCCCTGCACCAGTCGGAGAGCAGGTGTTCGTCCGCGTGCCGCGCTTCGGCGCGCCTGCCCGCATCGCCCTGCGTGAAGTACGGCGGATTCATCACGACGCGTTCGAACGTCCCGTGCCCGAATGCCTCCGGCGCGTCCTCGGCGCGCATGCAGTGAAAGCGGATCGGCTGGCCGTTGCGTTCGGCGCTTCTTTGCGCAAGCGCGATCTGCGCCGCATTCGTGTCGACGCCGGTGAACGTGCCGCCGTACAGCGCCTGCGCGTAGAGACACAGCACGCCGTTGCCGGTGCCGAGATCGAGCACGGTATCGGACGAGCGCATGCGTAAGAAATGCGCGAGCGCGATCGAATCCTCCGTGAAGCAGCCGAGCGCCGGATCCTGAAAGATGCCGACGCGCTCGTCTTGAAGCCATTCCCAGCGTTCCATGCTATCCCTCCGGATTCAGGTTCAGCGCGGATTCGGACGGATCCGGCGTTTCGTGCGTGATGTCGGGCAGCCCGTCGGCGCCGTAGACCGTGATCTGAACGTTCGTATAATAGTAATGCAGGATCTCCTCATAGGTGAAGCCGTGCTTCGCCATGCCGTTCGCGCCGTTCTGCGAGAGCCCCACGCCGTGTCCGTAGCCCTTGGTGTGGAAGACGGCGCCGTTTTCCGACCAGGTGATCGTAAACATCGCGCTCCGAAGACCGAACAGGCTGCGCGCCTGCTTGCCGGTGATCTTCGTCTTGCCGAGCCGCAGCGTTTCGACGCGGCCGCTCGCATAGGTCGAAACGATCTCGATCGAACTGCGGAGGTTGTCCGCGCTGACGCCGCTCTCCGGATACTTCGCCGCGATGAGCTCGACCAGCGCGTCCTCGCCGAGCTCGACGTCCTCCTGCCGCATCGGATCCTCGTACGGGCTGTCCACGCCGCGCAGATACGGCAGCGCGTTTGCGTAGACGTTCTCGGAATCCTCGGTCTGTCCGCCGGAGCAGGCGTGGTACAGCGCATCGCACAGCTTGCCCTTGTAGGTCAGCACCTCGCCCGCCGTCCCCATGACGGCCTGCGCAACGCGGTTGTAGTTGTTCGCGTAGTCGTTGCCCCAGGTGTTCTGCATCCGCTCGTGCGTCGAGAACGCCTGACAGCACTTGCTGTTGGTGCAGACGTCGGCGTCGGGATTCGTGTGGCAGCCGCCGTGCGCCATGCTGTAGAGCGTGTAGGTGCGCGAGGCGACCGCCTGCGCCTTCAGCGCTTCGAAATCGTAGTACGCCGGCATCTCCGCCGCGACGACGCCGACGATGTATTCCTCGAGGCTCATCGTAACGAGCTTGTCCGCCCGATGGTCGTAGACGCGGATGTTGTCGGTCGTTTCCGTCCAGTCGAAATAGGCGTACAGGTCGATCAGCGTCGGCGCGGGCGTATAGATCGGCTCCTCCGTGACGCGCGCGACGGCGCCCGGTTCGTCTTCCGACTTCAGCACGGCGCGCACAAGCAGGATCAACACGAGCAGCAGGACCAGCAGCAGCGCGAGCATCGCGAACAGTTTGATGCGGTTGATTCGATAGGTGCGTTTTCTCATGTCACATATTATATCGGGTTCGGCGGGAAAATACCAGCTATTTTTGGTCGTACCGAAATCTTCTTTTCCGTTGCAATCCGCGTCTTTTCCGTGTTATAATACGACCATGAATATCCGTTTTTCGCCCGATGCGGCGCGGCGCGAGATGACGCCGGTCGACAATCTGTTTTTTCTGCACTACATGCCCGAAGCGGACGGCACGTTTGTCAAGGTGTACCTCTACGGGCTGATGCAGTGCTATCACCGCTCGCTGACCGAGGTCCAGATCGGCGAAGCGCTGGGACTCAGCGACGCGCAGGTGCGCTGCGCGTTCGTGTACTGGCAGGCGAAGGGGCTTGTGCGCATCCTCGGCGACGAGCCTTTCTCGGTCGAGTATCTTTTGACCGAACAGCCCGCCCTGCAGGGAACGACGCCGCAGAAGTACCGCCGCCTGATCGATTCGGTGCACGCGCTGCTTGCTCCGCGCACGCTGGAGCTGCGCGAGCTCAAGGCGATCTATGACTGCATCGAGCTGTACGGGCTCGAGGAGGGCGCGGTGCTCGCGCTCGTCGCCTACTGCATCGAGCAGAAGGGCAAGCGCGTTTCGACCAACTACGTGCTGTCCGTGGCGCAGACCTGGAACGAACAGGACATCAGGACGCAGACGCAGGCGGAGGAATACGTCGCCGATTACCGCATGCAGAAGCACGGCGCGGCGGAGGTCCTGCGCCGCTGGAATCTGCGCCGTCCGCCGACCAGGGACGAGATGGCGCTCTACGACCGCTGGATTAACGAGCTCGGCTTCGAC
>JAEEGI010016732.1_pt1 | contig 15122 bp, 12 predicted proteins | sample 8958751 | NCBI WGS metagenome assembly JAEEGI01 (sample SAMN16246545, study PRJNA631951) | gut metagenome | biome: gut microbiome; feature: rumen; material: KS-attached | host: Bos | place: Iran: Karaj | collected 2018-10
TGTTTTCCTTTTTTATCTTCTTTTTTAACTTCTTCTATTTTCTTTTCTTCATAATTTTCATCATTAATCTAATTGTTATTTTCTTTAGCTTTAATTAAATCTTCAATTTCTTTTTTATGTCTTTTAATTCATCTTGTTTTTTTCTTATTTCATAATAATAAACATTATAAGAAGATTTTAAATTTATAAATTCTTTAATTTCTTTTAAAATAAAACCTAAAAAAGAAAAGAGTACAAATATTAGAACAATTCATATTTGTACTAATTGATTTATATATTCTTTCAATTTCTTTTCTAAATATTGGAGTTTATCTTTAAAGAATAATGAAAATGTTCTTTTAATTTTTCTTTTTCTGACATTTTTAAAATTGAAAATATTTTAATAAATTATTTAAGTATAAATTTCATTTGAATTATTTAGATTATTTTTAATTTGATAAAATTTTTCTATTATATCATTTTCGTTTGGAATTTCATTTATATCTTCTCTTATTAATCCAATAATAAAGGCTTTAATATATAAATTATCTATTAATTCTAAGTTATTTATATTTTGATTTTCAATAATTCCAGAAAAAATTTGAAGAAGTATATTTCCAACAATAATAACATCAATTTTTTTTTGTTTTTCCATATTTTCATCTTCAAATTGTTCTAATCCTAATATTTTCATTTTCATACTATTCCCAACAAAATATATTGTACCAATATTTACAAATGTAAATTTTAAATTATTTTCATGACAAATTTTTAAAGATAAAAGTAAATTCTCTGTAATAATTAATTTATTTTCAAAATCTAAAACATCTTTTTCAATAAAATTTAATAAGTTATTGGATATATAAGGGTAAATTAATAATATTTTATTATCTAAAGGAATATATCCTTGACATTTTAACAAAAAAGGTAATTTTAATTTTATTATTTGATATAATTGTTCAAAATATTTTTGGGTATTTTCAGTGAAATTTAATTCTTTTATTAAACATATTCTTTCTCCTTTTTCTTCAAAAATAACATATTTAGAATATTTAAATTCAGAATCATATTTTTTGATAACCTTATTATTTTCAATATTTGGGTTTTCATTTGATAAATTTATTATTTTATTATTATTTAAAAATTTTATAACAGAATCATAATCATAATTTATTTCAGAATTTGAAAAATTATTTTTTATATGACCTTTTAATTTATTTTTATCAATTATTTCATTAAAAGGAGTTGATATTGGAATTAGATTTTCTTTTTGAAAATCATCTTTATAATCAAAATTTGCTTGACAAGAATTCCCCATTTCAATTAAAATAAAAAATATTTTAATTTAAAAGAATAATTAAAAACTTCATTCAACATCAAATAAAAAGATTCATAATTATTTTAATTAAGATAATTTAAATCTTCAAATAAATTTAATGTAAAAAAATTTTTAATAAATAACTTTTTCTCCTTTATTTAAAAAAATTAATCTAGAAAAATTGAAAAATTTATTTCTTTGATTTTAGAAGAATTAAAAGATTAAGAATAATTTTTTATTCTATTAATTTTATATTAGATTTAATTATCACAAAAAAACAAAAATACAAAAATAAATTTTGATTCTTAATATTTAATATTTATATCTGATTTTAAATTATTTTGTTGTTTTTTTTTTATTAGATATCTATTATTGTTTAAATAATTCTCAAATAAATTTATTGAAGATGTATTTCTTTTATACAATTTAAATTGTGAGTTTTTTTTATTATAACTACAATAATTTCTATTAAATTGCTTTTGAGATTTACATTGAGGTAAAACATTCTTTTTATAATTTTCACTTAATTCTCTACTGTCTTGAACACATTGACTAAAAGTTCTTTGTTCTTTTTTATAAACAGGGAAAACTTTAAACAAATATTCATTATAAAGAAAGGGCTCATATGGAAATTTTCCAAATAATTCATTAAAAGTTGAATTACTTTTATTTTGAATATCAGTATTATTTTTATTATTTATACTATTTCTATTTTGACCTGTTAAAAAAATTTGTTGTTTTAACTTTAAATTCTCTTCTTTTTTCTTTTTATACAAAATATGTATTGGACGAATTTTAATATAATTTGGTAATTTTGGGACAATTCTTTCAATTGCTTTTTTCATTAAAGCATCTTTCGGATTATATTTTTTATTTAAATTTCTATTTAAAATACATAATGATTTAACTCTCCAAAAACCTTTTGTTGTTTCATTCATTTTTCTTTTAAGTAATTCATATCTTTTTTTATATATGAAATTTTCCATTTAATGATTATTTCTAAAAGAAAAAAAATCTAATAATTTTACTCTGAGAGCTCTTATACCTTTATGTTCTTATGTTGCTAATTTCAATAATATATAGACCCAGCCCAGGAGCCTCAGTCCCATGGGGATCAGCGCCAGCCTAGGCAGGTGCAGCTGACTCCGGGTCCTTCATGGCAATATCCGATTTTAATTATCAATTGTTTTGTGGAACATTTAATAATTTAATATGAATAGATCTTATGCTTTAGAACTAATATTAGTTCTTTTAATTTTGATGAAAGTATTAATAGAGTTATAAAGGGCATAGGATTATAAAAACGTTCTAAATATAGTGAAATGTGCTGTGAAAACCATTTGCCTCAATTAAAAGAAGAATATGTTTGGAATAAAAAGGTAATGAATCCGACATTGGAAAAAAAATTATCAAATTTAGAAAAATTATTAGATTTAGTAATTTTGTCAATTGACCCCTCTAATGTAATTTCTTTATTCAAATTATTAACTTTGTATTTGTTTCCATGGTTTACTAAATTTATTCTCAATATATTTTTAGAAAATAGGCTTCAACTTCTGTCAAAGTGAAAGAAGATGAAATTTGGAAAAATAATTTGATTGATGAATTAATTAATAATAATTATGAAACTATCATAATAAATACTTTAACAATTACAAAAAAATAAAAATATTAATTTTGATATTAATTTTTAAAAATATATAGTTATATTATCATAAAAATCATAAGTTATCTTAAAAGGAGTTCCTTTACCAGCAACCATTGAAGGAATAACTTCCTGAGTTACATTATAGAGAAAACCTGCGTTTTCATTCCATTCGAAATCCCAAGTATCATAACCTGAAAAATGAATATTAACATTATTTTCTCCTTTTCTTGGAACAAATGAATAATTAATATCTACACTATAACTACCTAAACAGCCACATCTAAGGCCTCTTCTAGAACCAGATGTTGCACTGATAGTTTCACTATTATTAATTTTATTTTGTGTTATCTTGTTCTTTATTGTTTCTTTTAATTCATTTATCATTTTTTATAAGTTTTATCATTTTTCATTTCATTAATCAAATTTTCATCAGCTGGAACAGTCTTACCCGATTTTCCCCTATAATGGGAAAGGGCATCAGTTACATTAGAAATTGAAGTTTTAGTACTACCTTTAATAAATATATTACATTTGAAGGACATTTACTTAAAAATCTATTCTTAATTTTATTTTAGATTTATAATTCATTCATTTTTAAAATAGTTAATTATTTTAAAAAAGTTATAAATTTATAAATTAGCTGTGTGTAATGTAAAAATAAACAAATCTCCAATACAAATCAGAGAAGATTATTAAAATTTTATAGTTTATTCAAAAACAATTTACAATGTTTTGGACAATATATGGATTGTCAAGGTTTTAATTCATGTATACAAGAAAAAATTAAAAATTTAATGATAGAATATGCATTAAATATAAAGCCACAATTGGTTAATAATAATATAGAAACTTATGATGATAAATATATATTTTTGAAAATGAAATGATAATTTAAAAATGGAAGGTATAGGAAAATATTATTTAAAAGAAGATAATGTTTTAGCTGAAGGACTTTGGAGTAATGGGGATCTCAAATATGTCAGAGTATTGATTCCAAATGGGGATATATATGAAGGTGAAATGAAAGATTCTAAATTAAATGGAAAAGGAAAATTAGTATATTTAAAAGGTGATATATATGAAGGAGAATTTTCAGAATGAGAAAAAAACGGAAAGGGGAATATATTTTTGAAGATAAAACTGAATGTGAAGGCCAATTTGAAAAAGGAAAATTTAAAGGAAAAGTAAAGATGAAATGGAAAAATGGATATGAATATAATAGAGATTTTAATGACCTTAAATTAAATGGATATGAGGTTCTAACAAACCATATTGAAGATACTTATAAAAGTATAATATTTAACTATTATTTAAATTTGAGTTTAAATTAATTAAATACTTTATTCAAATATTATTCTACTTTGATTACTTTACTATTCTTATAAAAGATTTATTTCATTTGAAATAGTATTAAAAAACAATAAAAAAACTGATGATTAACTATTAATTACAATTCTCTCTAAATAAAAATGAGGGAATGAAATAGTTTATTTTTAAATTCTTCTTTGATTTTCATAAATTCAACTAATAAAAAAAAAGATAAAGAGATAGTTTTTTTTTTCAACTAAGATGAAAAATCAACAAAAAATTTAAATACCATTAAATTAACTAAAATTAATAATTTTAATTATTTTGAATATAATATAATAAAAACAAATGAAGAAAAAAATTTCAAACAAATAAAAAATAATTCTGTTTTATTTATAATAAACAATTCAATCTATAATAAAAATAATATTTTTAATTAAATAACTCACTAAAACTTAAAAATAATTATAATAAAATAAACTTAAACTTTTAACAATTTTAAACTCTAATTTAAAATAATATATACAAAAAAAGAAAAAAAAAACCCAAAAAAAAAAAATATAATTTCTTAAACTTAAATTTTCTTATCACTAGAATACAACTGAAACAAACTTCCTTTTTTATTTTCATCACTCATTCTCATTTCACTCGTTTTACAAAATTTAGTGATCCATTTACTTTCTAAAACTTGAGTGATACTAATTCTATCCTCAGGTTTTTTTTTTAATAATCCATCAACAAATTCTTTACTTTCAACACTTAATTTATCCCAAATATGATCAGGAAAAGGAACAGGATCTTGAATAGTTTGTCTAGCTATTTCTCTTTCAGAATGTTCATCATCAAAAGGTAAAAAACCACATAATAATAAATATGCAATAATACCAATTGACCATAAATCTACTGTTTTATCATATGGTTTCCCTTTTAAAACTTCTGGAGCTACGAAACTTAAAGTTCCAAAAGGTTCTAAGCATTTTTCATTTGGTCCTATAATTTTACTTAAACCAAAATCTAATAATCTAATATCTGCATTTTCACTTTCATCTGTCATTAATATATTTTCTGGTTTTAAGTCTCTATGAATTATACCATATGAATGAAGGTAATATACTGCCATTGATAATTTATGTATTATATCTGCAGCTCTTTCTTCATTTAATTTATAATTTCTCTTTTCTATATATGAAAATAAATCTCCTCCACTACAATATTCCATTACTATATATATATAATCTGAATTATCAAATATATCGTATAATTTAACTATGTTTGGATGTTGACATATTTTTAATATATCTATTTCTGTTTTTGCTAATTCTAAATCTTGCTTTTTCATATTTTTCTTTGCCATTATTTTTATTGCTACTGGACGATTTGTTTCCTTGTGAATACCATATTTTACTAATCCAAATTTCCCTTTCCCTATTTTTTCCTTTATATTATATTGATCTAATAAACTTTTATAATTTATCGCTAAATTTAATTTTTCCATCCATTCTTTAAATTCATTTTCATCTTCTACATAATATGTTCTTTCTTTTTGAGGATATAATATTGAAAAAGTATAAAAATCTTTTCCTTCTATATTCACTTTATCTCCTTTTTTAATGTATATTCCACTTAAATTATGCATTCCTTTATGATTTTTATCATCTTTTCCTTTATAATAAAAAAAATCTTTTCCTATTAATTTAAAATAAACTTTTTTTAATTTTTTAGAATGAGAAATTTTATAAATAAAACCTTCATGAGTGACTAAAGGAGGAGAATATTCTTCATCATCACTTTCATCAGAAATAATATCTACATTATTATTATTATCATTAATTTCTTCATGTTTACTAAAAGTAAAAGCAGAAATTTTTGGAGTTTTATCTTCTAACATATCTAATTTTTGTCTTAATCTTCTATGAGGTTTTGTTTTTTCTTTTTCTAATATTTTATCATTAATATTATTATTTCCATTAAATATTTTTTTATTTTCTAAATCTTTTCTTTCAAAATTAGAATTAAACATTGAATTTTTACCAGAATATAAACTTAATATTGTTTTATTTCCCATATTTACAGTTCTTTTTTTTAAATTAGGAGAAACGAATTTAGAAGTTAATGATGGAGAAGCAATTTTATGAGGATTAATTTGAGGAGTTTTACTAAAATCAATTTCTTCATTATTTTTTTTTTCTTTAACAAATAATTCAATTGATTTATTAGTAAAAGGTCTTTTTTCCATTAAAAACATAAGAATAAAAATAAAAATATCACTATTAACATTTTCAATTACATCAATATATTCATTATAATTCATAACATTTTTATTACCAAAAGCAATATTTAAAATATGAAATAATTCATCTTGTGATTCAACTTGATCTAAATATTCATCTTGTTCTAATTTAGTTTTTTTAGAAGAAAATTTTTTATTTAAAGGAACATAAGATAAAACAACTCTAACATCTTCTCTTGAAATTAAACCATCATGATCAAAATCATAAAATTTGAAAATAAATTTGTATAAAGAATTAAAATCTTCTGAAAATAATATTTTCATTCCTCCTATAAATTCGGCAGGATCTAAAAAATTATTTTGATTTCTGTCAAAAACTGAAAATAATCTTTCACATATGATTCCAGGTAATTCATAATAATGACTAAAAGTTAATTTTTCTATTCCTTTAGCAGGTTCTGCTGAACGACGTGCTAAATCACCCCATATTCCTACTAAATAATTCTGAAAAGTATTTATATCTTTCACTTGGAAATCTTTTAAAATTTCGTTTAAATCTATTTTTTCTATTTCTTCTGATTTTTCCATTTTTTTTAAATAAAAAAAAAGTGAAAAATTTAATTTTTTATATAATATTTTTATTTTTATTATTGATTTTTTTATTATTATTATTATTATTATTAATTAAGTAATCAAAATGATAATATTATATAAATAATAATAATATAATTTGAGATTTATTTGTTATTTTTTTTATTCAAAATCTAAAATTTGAAAAAATAATAAACAAAAGATTACTTTTTTAGTAAAGGAGGAGGAATAGGAACAGGAGGTATATTACCTTTAGGAATTTCAACTTCATCTTGAATAAAATCTTTAATTATATCAAAATCAACAGCTGAAGTTCTTTCAACAATAAATTTTTCATTATCTTCTCTAAACATATTTTCTTCTTCATTTTCTTCAATCATTTCTTTATATGTATTTATTAATAAATTTATTGCTTCAGGAGAATTTTGAAGAGCTAATAAATCTTCTTTTGGCATATCCATTTCTCTACAAAGTAAAAATAAAAATTTATCATCAATATATTTTAAATTTTCAGGACAATTATTTTGACAATATTCTCTAATTGAATTTAATATATTATTATAATCAATTTCTTCTTTTTTATCTTCATTATTATTTTCTATACTTGAATCAATTTGTGATGTCCTTGTTTGTTGAATAATATTTTTTTTATTTGAAATTTCATCATTTTGACTTTCAATTTCTGAATTATTATTTATTGAAATATTATTACTATCTGAAATATATTTATTTGTAGATTTATCATTTGAATTTGATATTGTTATTTTTTCTTCTTCTTCAGAACTTTTTTTTTCTGATTCAGAAAAAGAATTTTCTTCTTTTTTTTCTTCACTCGAATCACTTTTTTCATCTCCTTTTATTTCCCAATTTTTTAATATACTTTTTGTAACATATAAATTCCTAATTGAATTTAAATTATTTTCAGGAGGAACTAAATTAAGTGCATTATAATTTAAATTTTTAATAGTTATTTTTTTAGTATAATCTTTTAATACATTAATTCTTGTTAAACTTGTCAATTGTAAATCACATAAATTTAATCTTTGATTATGAGTCAATGAATTTTTAAAGTTCATAGAAAAAACAATAGGAAAATATTTGTTTTTTTCATAATCTTCAGGTTGTTCTTCATTTAATTTCATAATTTGCTCAGAAGATAATTTAGTCATAAATAAAAAAAATTTTTCTAATTCTTGAACATCAAAAACTTTATCATTATTAATAGGTAGATCATTAATCATATTTAATATTATTTTTTCATTATCTCCTTCATCATTATTTTTCCCTCTTCTTAATTGTAAATTAGAATTAAAATCAGTTTTAGTATAATTTGAATTTTGTTCAATATATTCTCTTAATTCTTGAGCTTTTAATTGAAAATTTCTATCTGATGTATTTGATAATTCTCTTGATTCAATTGCTTTTTGTAAATATAAATAAGCACTTGCATAATTTTTATATTCTATATCAATTTCTGATAAAGTTTCATAAATAGTTGAAATTTGTAAATCATTTTTTTCTTTAAGTAAATCTCTTTTTATTCTTAATGCAGTTTCTAATCTTTGCTTTGCCATTTCATATTTATCTATTACAAAATTTATTAATCCTGAATTATAATTTGCACATAAAACCACATCAAATAAATTTTGTTTTTCTTTATTACTTAAATTATTACTATCAATTATAGTATCATATAATAAATGTGCTTTTTGTAATAAACCAAATTCAACATATAAATTTCCTAATAATAAATAAGTATTATAAAATATATATGGATCACCTGCATAAACTTCTTGAATCTTTTGAATATAATCTAATAAATATTTTTCATAAAATGAAAATTCTCCAAGTGAATGACCATATTTTGCAATGGTAATTAAAATTTTTAATATTCTTAAATATATTTCTTGTTCTTTTGATAATTTATCTGAATTTATATTTTCTTTTATTTTATTTGAATTTAATTCTACAAAAATATTAGTTACTCCTGTAAAATTATAAGTTTCCATATCTTTAATTAATCTATTTAATAATCTCCAAACTTCATCTTTTGTTTTAAATAATGAAAAAGCATTAATTAAAAGTAATATATTACAGAAATAATCTTCATAATATAAATAAGAATTTAGAATTTTATCTTTGTGATTTTTAATAACATTAATATCATGAAAAGGCAAAATTTTAAGTTGTAGTTCTAATCTTTTTAACATTTCATAATTAATTTGAATTAAAGAGTAAGTTTTTTCAATTGCATTAGGATAATCTTTTTTTCTTAATAATTCAATAATTTCTTTTCTTTGATTATTCCATAAAGGTTTATATTCAATTAAATCATTATAATTTTCTATTTTTTTAGTTTTTTGTAAAGCAGGACAATTTTTAGTATGTTGAGCCCATTCACTTATATGTTCATTAATTTCACAAATAAAATATAATTTACACATATTACATCTATATCTTCCATTTTTTAAACATACTGAACAATTATATTTAATTGAATCTATAGTTTCATTATTTTTTTCTGATATTGAAGGAGTTTTCTTACTTTTTTTATTTAAATTCTCTTCATTTGTTCTTATATTTTTTATGCTTATATTATTTTTATTTACTGTTTGAATATCTATTCCACTTAAACTTAAATTTGATTGTACTTTTTTTAAACTTTTTTCTGATTCTATTTGTAAGGAAAATATCTCTTTTGATGTTATAACCATTAAAAAATTAAAATTGGAAATTGTATATATTTTTGTTTTTAATATTCCTTTTATGTTTTTGTGATTTATTATATTTTGAGGTGTTGATAATGAAGGTAATTTAAACTCTAAAAAATCATTTTTTGTTGTTATATATAATATTTTATCGTAGTGATTTATACTTATTAATGAATTTTTCTTATCGGATTTACATTTATGTTTTGTTTTAGTTAAAAATTTTCCATTTTCTAAATTTTGATTGAAAGTCCAAATAAAACATTCATTTTCATCTGTAAAAATAAGAAAAGAATTATTAATATAATTAATTGGGGAATAATAAAAAGAATAAGAATAATTTATCGAATTCAAATCAACAAATATAGAAATCCATAAATTTTTTTTTTTAATTTCTTCTGTGAATTGATTCATATCATAAGAAGATTTAACTTCTGATAAAAGCACATAACCTTCCATTTTACATAAAACACATAAAAAGCAATAAACATTGTTATTTGAGGTATTAAAAAATTTATATTCAATATGAATAATTTCTTGTTTAAAAGATTGAATAAAAATAACATTTAGAAAATATTTTTTTATTTTCCAATCTTTATAAGCAAGATATAAATCTGTATTATTAACTGAGATAAATCCTATATAAATATTGTTATTTGTATCTCTTAAAAGACATTGTTCATGAATTGAAATGTTATTACAATTTGCAAGTGTAAATTTATTATTCATATTTATTATAACTTCTTGTTGTGTATTTGATTCAATATCAATCACATATATTTCATTTGTATAATATACTATAAAAACATTATTTGAATTAATTGCATCAATGGTTTTAATTTCTTTTTTATTTTCTAAAATTATTTCTTTATAAAAATCAGCACTATCATTTTTATCATTTATCAATTTAAATATTGTTAAAACTGAAGAAGATTCTCTAATAATTAAATATTCATCAATTATAATAAAATCTTCAAAAGCGGATTTTTCATTAAAATAAGGATTATTCGAAGAAATTAAATTAAATTTTTTCATATTTATAAGAATAAATTTAATTTAATTCAAAACTAAAAAAAAATTTAAAGAAATAAATTCATTAATAAATCAGAAAAAGATTGATGTTTTAAAATATCATAGTAATTCTATAAATAGGATTCACATATAACATTTTTAGTAAATTACACAAATAATATAAACCTTATAAATAATAAACTTTCATCATGAAGTTTTTTAATTATAGAATTAAAACATATTTACCGTTCTTTTGAGAATTCCAAAAAATATTCAAAATAAAATTTAAATTAATTTTCTTTCAATGAAATAGAAAAAAATTTATTTTTAAAGTTCATCCTTTAAAAATAAAAATGAAAGTTAGGAAAAGCGAACAAAATAATCATATATTTTTTATGAATATTATGATTATATTAAAAAAATTTTAAAAAAAAAGTATTTTATAATTATTATATTCTTTAAAAATATAATAAAAATTATGAAAAGAATAGAAACATCTTTAACTCGAAGAAATAGAACAAAATTTTTAAATAAAACATTATTTGAAAGAAGAGAAAAAGAAAGATTAAATTCAGGTTTTTTAAAAACAGAAACAAATTTTAATACAACACAATACACAAGAAATACATTAGAATTTCCATATCTTACAACTCAAACAACTTTACCAACAACAGTAAGACCTTATTCAAAAAAAAATATTAGATTAAACAAATTTTTGTATTCTAGAAATCCTGATTCTTTAAACAATACCACAACTTATTTAACTAATACTCCATATTTAAAAGCTCAATCTAATAGAACAAAAACTAATTATACTTTCGATTGTTTAAATGATGATAATGAAAAAAAAGATGAAAAAAATTTAAGTATTCTAAATACTTTTGAAAATAGTAGGCATCTATATAATATAAAAGATAATTCAATAATTTTAAGTAAAAATAGAGAATTCAAAAAAAAGAAAGAAAGTATTAATGATTATATTTATAAAACAAGAGATTATATGTTAATGAAATATACAATAGGTATTAAAAATGAAAGAACAATTAGATTAAAAGAACATTATTTTAATAATAATTATGAAGTAGATGATATAGTAAATTCAATTGAAAATACTAAAAAATTATTTAACGAAGGATTTCATACAAAATTTAATGATTATGTAAAAGAATTAGAAATTCAAAGAGAAATAGAAAAATCTAAAAACACAAATTTATTAACTCAAATATTAAAATATAAAAAAGAATTATCTCAAATAGAATCAAAAATAAAAAAAGTAGAATTTGAAAAAAATAATATAATAAGATGGATTTATTTTCAAATAGCAATAAAGGAAAAAAAATTAAGATTACCTAATTATTATAAATCAATAATAGAAGAAACAGATGAAAATATGACAAAAATATTTGAAAATCCTTCAAATTTTTCAGAAGAAGATAAATTTGATAGAAATAAAAGAATAAGAGATACAAAAAGAGAAGGAACAAGAAAACCAACAAGAAAATCAACAAGTAATTTAGATAAAGGATATCATTTAACTCCAAAAAATACTAAAAGTGGTTTATATAAAAATATTTCTTTAACAGAAGGAAAAAGAATAAGAGATTATAAATATAATTTATGTTTTGCTTCTCCTGAAGATTTTATGGATGCTTTGAAAAAATATGATACTCAAACTATTCATTTTATTGATTATTATAATGATTTAAGAAATTGTATAAAAGAATTAAAAGAAGAAAAAGAAAATATTGAAAATGAGAAAAAAAAACAAATTTTATCAAGAATTGGAATTATTAGGGAAAAAGAATTTGAATTAAAAATTCAAAAAGATAAATATATCTTACTATCGAAAGAAATTGATACAATAAGAAAAAATTTAAAAAATATATGTATTTCAAAAGAAAATAAAAAAAATAAAGAAGAAAGAAAAAGTATAATTCAAAAATCAATAATTCCTTCAAAAAAGAAAATTATATTATATGATTTTATATTAAAAACATATAATACTTGTTTAAAAATTCCAATTAAAGAAATAATAAACCCAGAAAATGTAATAATAAAAAAAATAAATTCTAAAGAAGAAGAAATGATGGAGATGTTATCAAAAATAGAAATAACATTAGATTATTTAGGAAGAAAAATAACACATTATTCAAAAGGTATAGATATATATTATGATATGTATAAAAGAATATATAATACTATTGAAAGAAATAGAAAATTGGAAAAAACAAGAAAACAAAGAGAAGAAGAAAATGAAAAATTTATTAAATTAAAAGAAAGAGTTGAGGAAAGAAATAATAAAACTTATTTCCTTCCTAGAAAAAAAACAGAAATTTATTCTGCTTTTATGATTAAAAAAGATATAAAAAAAAAATTAGATGAAAGTTATATAAAAGATCCTGCTTTTAAAGATTTTATGTATGATAATGATGATAATAATAATGATAATATTTAAATAAATAATTTTATGTTTTTTTTATGAATAAAATATTTTTTTATTTTTATTTTGATTATAAAATAATCAATAATTAAAATGAAAAATTAATTTTTTCTCAAATTAAAGATTCAGAAATATATCGTACAATATATCAAGGAACATCAAAAAGAAATAGAAAAATTAAATCTTCATTAAATTTAATAATTCAATACAATAAACAAATTTTCATGATATTGATTATTTAATATCTGAATCAATTTACCATAAATTTAATTTAAATTTTTCTTTTTCACCAATTTTAACTTATAGAACTACAAAAAGTAATAATTGTTTTAAAATCTCAAATTAATTATACTTCTTTAAAAAAAGAAAAAAAACAGACAAGAATAAAGTAAATAATTTATTTATTTTTTGTGAATTATAAATAAAAAGTTAAGATTTAAAAATTCTTAAGTAAATATGACTAAAATAATATATTAAAGATTTTTATAAATATATTTTAAACTTTATAATTAAAATAGTAATATGTGATTTTAAACTGTTTTGGATGCAAAAAATGTTCCCATTAAATATAATCCAAAATTAAAAAAATTAAATGTAAATAAATGTAATTTAGAAAAATTTTTTCTTTCTTTATATAAAACTTTTGAACAATTAATTTTAAGTTTTGATATTAATTTATCATGTTTTTTAAAAATTCTTGAATTTAAATTATTTCTTTTTATTAAATAATTGGCTTCATTATTACATTTAAAAGAAGTTATATCATTATTAAAAGAACCAAGAGTTAAATATTTATTATCAATACAATAAGATTTCATATGAAAATTTTTATCTAAAAATTCATATATTGTAGCACCATTTTTTAATAATTCTTCAAATAAAATTTCATTTAAAAAATACCTATAACTTATTTGACTTCTTTTTTTAGCTGTTATTATTTCAACTTTAACTCCTCTTTTTAAAGCTTTAATTAATATATCTTCTATTTTTCTAATATTTAAATAATAACTTTGAATTATAGTAATTTTTTCTTTTGCTTCATTTAATATTTCTTCTAATTTCTTTGAAATTTCAGTTTTATTTGGAGGAGATTCCTCTAAAAATTCTTCAAATAAATTATTAACAATAATTTTCTCTTCAGGAATAAAATTAGTAAATTGATCTTTTTTCTTTTTTGAAATAAAAAGTGGTATATTATTAATAATAATATTCCTAAAAAAATTTACAACTTTATTAATACAAGGTGAATTTTTTAAAAATAAACTTAAATCAATATAATCAAAATTTCCATATTTAATTCCTCCATAATCATTATTACAATTAATTGAACCAATAAATATATCATTATCAATTAATTTTACTTTCTGATGATATCTATTTATTGCTTTTGGAATATTAAATTTTAATAAATTTGAAACAACTGGATTTGGTTTTATTATCATTCCTCCACAATTTTTTAATTTTTTAATTAATGAATGTTTCATAAAAAAATTTACATATTCAACAATTAAAACAACTTGAACACCTCTATTTGCAGCTCTAAATTTTATTAATAATTTACTAATTACTCAATTAATTTATTTAATGTTATATTTGCTACCATTTTATTATCCATATCATATGTTACCATATAAATTCGTCTTTTGGCTTTATCTATTTTATTCCATACTTTATCCCAATATTCATCTGATTCAGAATATAATTTTATTTTTTCTGACATTATTCCTTTTAAAAAAATATTAAAATTGTTAAATAAAAATATTATTTTGTTAAATTAATATTAATTTAATAATTTATAATAAAAATAATTATAATTTTGATTTAATCAAAAGATGGGGATTGGGGATTGGGGATTGGGGATTGGGGATTGGGGATTGGGCCCAATCCCC
>JAEEGI010016736.1_pt1 | contig 15120 bp, 24 predicted proteins | sample 8958751 | NCBI WGS metagenome assembly JAEEGI01 (sample SAMN16246545, study PRJNA631951) | gut metagenome | biome: gut microbiome; feature: rumen; material: KS-attached | host: Bos | place: Iran: Karaj | collected 2018-10
TTTTTATTGACAGCGTCTATCATAGAAAAGGTTATGGAATTCGTTTGATGGATTGCATAGAAAAGAATTTCCCCTGCGCCGCTGAGTTTAATCTGGATACCCCATGCTGGAATGAGCGGACAAATGCCTTTTACAAAAAGTTAGGCTATCAGATCGTAAAGGTTGAGGATGGCTTTAGCTTTTACCGGAAAAGAAAAGACAGCTGACGGGATTATGAAATTCTTTTTATCAGAAAGATTTCCATCGGTTGCTCATAGTTTGGAATGTCTATTAAAAGACCGCCGCAATCTTTGTATCCAAGCTTTCTGTAAAAATGTTGCGCGCTTTCATCCACACGAGTTGAAGTGAGGACAAAATCATAGCCTTGGGATTTCATGTCTTTTTCCCAATGTTCCAAAAGTTGCCTTCCATATCCTCTTTTTTGGCAATTCCAATCAATGAAGGGCATTGTACAAAATGGCGTGTTGTCATATTTTATTTTTGTCATAAGGTCCTCCGGTTGTTTGCTATTTCAAAAAATGCGCGATTCTTTCATCTATTCTTCTGTGAAAACTGTAGGTGTACGGAGAAAAGTATTTTGTCCAGAAGCGCAGGGCTGTCGGGTTTAGCGTTTCATAATCCACTCCAAGGAATTCCGCGCCCTCTTTTTCCAGGATTTTGGAAAGGCAGGATACCAGGGCTTTTCCTACGCCGTCTTTTCTGTATTCTTCATTTACATACATTCCGCAGATGTTGTGAATCTTGTCGCAAAGGTAGTTTTCTCCGTCGCCTTTTTTGCAGGAGATGAAGCCGACAGGTTCTTCTTTGCAAAAGGCGCCGAACCATCTTTTATTGTCGTCTTCAAACCACTGGTCAAAGTTACTCAAATCTGACGGGAAAAAAACAGGCCCGTTTTCTAGGTGATGCACAAGCTTCATTTTCAGATTTTTGAAAATCCCGAAACTTCCAAAAGAAACTTCCTTGAATTCAATTTTCTCCGGCATACTGAATTCTGGAATTGACTTTATTTTTGCCATTGCGTCGCTGCAGCGGATTCCAAAGCCGTTCAGAATCAAAGAATTGTTGGCTTCCGTGTCGTGTGCAAATCGTGCCAGAGCTAAAGAATAAATACCGTCACGAACCATCTCGTTTGAAATTCCTTCAAACAAAAGGGACATAACCTTTTCTCTTTCGGCCCCCAGTTCAAAAGAAACCGCGCTTCCTCCCAAAGGGCTAAAGCTTCCTTTACAAAGTCCAAAAAATCCGTCCCAGACATCTGCAAACATCATGTAGCCCACAAGACGCCCTCCGCAAAAGGCGGCTTTTTTATATTTTTTTGTCGAAAGCCAGTTCAACAATCCAGTTGGAGACTCCTCCGGCAGCGAAGGAACTTTTTTCTTTTCAGCGGAATATTCTTCTTTAAGAATTTTTTCCGCATCAAGGATGTAAGCCGGCTCAAAATCTTTTATGATGAATTTTTCCATTTGTATTCTCCTAGTTGATTTTATACATCAACCCAATCTTTGGCTGAAAAGACAAAAGGCGGCAAGAGTCGCGCGCCTTAGATTCTCTGCGTTCGCTTTCCATAAAAGTTTTTTCTCTGGTCGCTTCCGAGATTGTCCAGCCTAGGCCGGCAAAGAATGAACAGCCTGAATAAAAGCAAAGTCTGTTTGTGATTTGAATCGAGTGTATCAATTCCGCTCCAAGCTCAAAGCAAAAGGCCGTGTTCTCATTGCGGTAACGATAGCCTCCCTTGTGTTCATAGTCGGTGAAAGTGAATGCGTCAAATCCCAAAAGTCCCGACAAAACCAAAGATTGTCTTTGGCTTTTCTTCAAAAAATCATAGCCCGCGCCTCCCCAAAAATTTACGTTGATGCAAATGCCGTGGGTGTCGTTTACTTTGAAGCCCTCGCTAATGAAGGGGCCGGCTGCCGCTCCCGCAAAAAGGCTAAGGCCGTTATCCATCCTTGCCCGATAGAGGCCTTCAAGCTGGACGGAAAAACCTTTTGACTCTTTTTGGCCGACATAAATTTGTTTTAGAGGAACGGTTATTCCAAGCGCCGCTTCCGTATGCCACAATGATTCATTTGTTCCGTCTCCGTTGGCGGATAAAACTGTTCCTGCCGCAAACAAAAGATATGCAAGTAAAAATTTTTTGTTCATTCTTTCTCTATCTGCAATGATTGCATGAGCGCGAAAAAGTCTTCGGCCTTTCCCGCGCTAAAATACGCGAACCACGCTTCGAGCGTTTGGGGCTTGAAGACGTCAAGGCGTTCGAGAATCAGCTTTGCCCACGCAAGGGCGCCGGTCGCGCTCGCGGTGATTAAATTTCCGTCGGCCACAGCGGGAAGGTCAACGTAAAAATCTTTTCCTTTGTAGGTCGGACAGAACATTTCCAAAAAGCCCGCTCCGTTGCTGGTATGGGGCCGCTTGTCCAAAAGTCCTGCGTGGGCCAGGGCGAGGGTCGCTCCGCAAATGGCGGCCACCGTTCCTCCGCAAGAAAGAAGTTCCGAAGCCTTTTGAACCGCCGCGGCGTGTTTTTGCTCGTCCCAAGCGGTCGAGCCCGGAAGCAAAAGAAGGCTCTCGTCGTCCATTGCGATTTCGTCAAGCGCGCAGTCCGGCGTTACTGTAAGGCCGCCCATTGTTTTGACCGGCTCCTTTGAAAGCGCGCAGACTTTAACCGACAGCTCCGGCGCTCCGTCCTTGAAAAAGCGCTTTGAGCCAAGTTCCGCCATGATGTGGCCTGTTTCCCAATCAGCCATCGTGTCAAGCGCGTAAAGATAAATTGACAGCATGTTTTTCTCCTAGTTTTGTATTGCGATTTTTTTTCATTATATTTAAAGTTCCGCAGAGTGGGAATAGAGTTTTGACAAGATGCGCTTTTTGAGGGATAAGATGCGCCTTAAAATTCTTGTACATTCCATGATCTTTTTGTATTATGAAACAAAAAAAGCAGCCTCGTGTGAGACTGCTTTGGGCGCATCCGCCTGCCTTATGGCAGGCGGTCGGGTGTTCCGCAGTTCCGCTTTCGCTCCAGCCGCTTCACTCGCTCCCTTTGGTCGCTCGCTCCAGTGGCCGCCTTACGGCGCTGCTCCATACCCTTGCGCTAGTTGAAAGCCCGGATACAACAAACGTACCTGAGGTCGTAGATGTCCTTGTTGTTGTAGATCCAGTCCCCACTGTTGAAACTGAGCCCGTACGCGCGCTCAGCGGGGGAAGCGTATTGGGATGACGACCAGTAATATGAAGTCCCAAACGCATCTCCGCCTAGAGCCTGGCTTGCTGCGTCTATATCAAATACTTTGTTTGTTCCCTTGCCATTTGTATAAATCTGGTATAGTTCCGCAAGACTTGGTAGATACCAGCCTGCTGCAAATTCTGAACCGGCTGCAATGTTTGTTACAGTATTCGTTGCGTAATTCTTTCCAAAATAGAAAGCAGGGTATTTTGTTGCTGCTTCACTAGTGTTAGTGTCATTGTTTGTAAGAAAGTCTCCAATTTGTTTAAGGTTGTCGCTGCCGTTTTTGTCGTCGGTAAAGGTAAATGCGCCGAGATTTCCGCTTGCAGGACACTGGATTGTTGTAATTTTAGTGTAAAATGCGTTTGCACTATTTGTACACCAGGCAAGTCCGCTTCTGTTGTGCTTTAGGCCTACTCCAAGCGTTCTGCTTGTTGTTGTGTTGGCAACGCCATTAACATCACTGTTTAGACCTGTTCCCTTGTAAAAAATCAAAGCAATTGCCGAAGCTTTTTTTGTTTCCTTTGTAGCTGCGTCAAGAGTTGCAAAGTCTGTGTATGCCATAGCAGAACCGTCTGTGAACACAATGTCGCCCACAGTCTTTGCCGCTGTCGGCGCTTTTGTTCCGATGTAGCTTGTTTCAGCTCCGCCGCCACCAGACGCGTTTGAACAGGCAGAAAGGCTAATTGCCGTTATCAGTAAAATTGCTGACAACACATTTTTGAAATATTTCATGATATTTCCTCCTCTGGTTTAGTTTGACATTGCAAATGAATGCCAGTAAATATAAAAAGCCCATGTTGCAGGGCAATTTACCGAGAAAAAAATTGTTGTGGGATTTAAAACAAGCGCAGCCCGAGAAATTTTTTCGGGCAGAGTTGTCGCTAAGCTAAGCGATGCGATGCGATGCGATGCGATGCGATGCGATGCGATGCGATGCGATGCGATGCGATGCGATGCGAATTTTGAGACTTTATGATTTTTGTGTCAATAGGCACAACCATATGCAAGTTATTCTAACGCATAACAAATCAGTAAGTCAAGGTGATGTTAAGCCCGGCGCGTGGTTTTTGCAAGCCTCAGCCATGGCCGTTTCCACGTGGCGAAACTTAAAATATAATGGGGAAAAATTCGCAAAACAAAACGAGGAGAAAAAACATGTTGTCAATTTATCTTTCCGCAGAGTGGGAATGGATTTTTGACAAGATGCGCTTTTTGAGGGATAAGATGCGCCTTAAGATTCTTGTACATTCCATGATCTTTTTGTATTATGAAACAAAACGAAAGCGAACAAACAAACAGGAGAAAATAATGAATCAAAAGGAAAGGATGATCGCAAACCTTCCGTACAAGGCTTGGCTTGACGGGCTTGAAGAAGAACGATTTGAAAATAAAAAGAAAATTTACCGCTACAACAATCTTCCGCCGGAAGAAAAAGAGGAGAAAGACCGCCTTATAAAAGAAATCCTCGGAAAGACAGGCGACTGGATTAACATCGAGGCGCCCTTTCATTGCGACTACGGCTATAACATCGAAGTCGGCCAGTGGTTTTTCGCCAACTACAACTTCATCGTTCTTGACGTTGGCAAGGTTAAAATCGGCGACCGCGTTCAAATCGCGCCGAACGTCGCCATCTACACGGCGGGGCATCCGATTCATCCGGACTCGCGGAACTCCGGCTACGAGTACGGAATTGACGTGACAATCGGAAACAATGTTTGGATTGGCGGAAATTCGTGTATCATGCCGGGCGTAACAATCGGAGACAATGTCGTGATCGGAGGAGGCAGCGTGGTCACAAAGGACATTCCGCCAAACGTGATTGCTGTTGGAAATCCTTGCCGGGTTTTGCGCGAAATCACCGAGGCCGACCGCGACTATTACTTCCGCGACAGAAAATTCGACGTGGACGACTATAAATGAAAATAATTGGAATTGCCGGCGACCGCCAAAAGGACTGAGGGTTGGATTATGTCGAAGGCGAAGCGCTTGCGCAAAAGACTGTCCGCTATTTTGCAGACTTTTTCATCATTGTCAATTTTAATTGATGAAAACTCGCTCAAGCTTAAGTCCGCCTTTTGGCCGATTGCGACAAGGTCATATTTGGTCACTTTCTTGCTTTTGCATGCGGTGTCAAAGACTCCGTTTTTTAAGCTTGATAATTGCAAGAATGGATACGGCGCGTCAACGTCTGAAAATAAACTCATACGAAAAATCAATTCCGCGGCAAGTAAGGCTCTCGCACAATTCAAATCTTCATTCCAATACAATTCGTGTACACGTTTTTGATATAAGTAAGTTCTGCTTCTCTTATCATAGTAAAAAACTCCGCCTTATCAGTCCCAATTAAAATTTTTTTTTCATGCAAAGCGAGTCGGCCATGGAAACATAAGGCCCGTAATTCTTTATGATTTCAAATCCGAGCTTTTTATACACATGGCAGGATTCTTGCAGCAATTCGCCGGTCTCAAGGATTATATTCTTAAAACCAAGCTCCTTTGCCCAGTTAATCAACTCCTGAACGAGCCTTGTTCCGATTCCATGCCCCTGAAATTTTTCTCGCACAAAGATTCTTTTGAGTTCTACGGCATTTTCTATATCATCGTAAGTATATTCTCGCAAAGCTCCCGCCCCCGCAACTTCATCGCCCAAATAAACGACAACAGCTTCTTTTATATCATCAAGCAGATTGTATTGGTGATATTGCTTACGCTCGACAACCCTTCCAAGCCGCCTGTCTAAATCCAAATCCAAAAGGTAGCAATTTTCTATAAAATCACTATCGTTGCCGGAACATCTTTTCATTCGACAGTTCATTTTTACTTCTCGCTGCCAAGAGTTTTTAGAGTATCGCCTGCGATGCGGTAAACAGTCCAATCTTTCATTGGCTCTGCTCCGAGCGAAAGATAAAAATCAATGCAGTTTGTTTCTTTTAAATATTCGGATAAATCTTTCATTACGCTTTTTCTCCACTACCTGTTTTCTTCCAGAATCCTCAGACCTTCTTCGATTTCCTCGCCAAGAATTTCCTGAATCTTCTGGAAATTCTTTTTCTTGTGGAGCGTGTCGAGGACTTTCAGCAATTCCTTTTTTCCGTGTTTTTGTATGAAAAGAGCCATTGCCCTTATGGCGTTTGTTTCTTTGCCCAATGAGTAAAAGCCCTTTTTGCAATCATAAAGCTCGTCGCATTCATAGCAGCCGTCAAGGCCTTTTTCTTTGCAGCAGGCTGTGTTGGGGCATACACCGTCTGGGGAACAGGTCGCGAACGAACAGGTGTTGTAAATTGTCCTGCACGAACCGCACCAGGCCGTAAGAAAACAGTGATTGCAGGAAAGCCCGCAATAGGCGATTTGGTCAATGCCTTTTTTAGCCTCCTGACACAACTTGTTTTTGATTCGACGCATCGCTTCCACGTGCATAATCCAGTGGCGGGAAAAAGGCATTTGTATTAACCCTTTTACATTTTTGCCGACCCAGAAGTCAATCAGCCAAGAAGCTGATTCTTCCGCGCTGACGCATTCGCTTGCGGCAAGGCGCTCTTTGTCCTCAACCGAAAACTTCCGCTTTAAGTCTGAAAATTGCAAGCTCTTCAAAAACTCGTTTGTGGAATCCATCACAGCCTTGCAGTATTCATAAAGGGCTTTGACGTTCAGCTTTTTTGAAAAGTCAATCATCGCCTCGCCGTCAAGCTCGTTTCCGGTTGTAATGATCGGGCTTTTTGTTTTCTTTAGCCAGCTGTTTTTAAAAAGAATCTGCTTGTCGTTTAAAATTAATGCATGCGCGACGATGTCTTCTATGCGGAACAGATGCCAAAGCGACCAAGCGAGGGTAGCGTTATGGTTCCCGTCGCCCGATCCAAAGGGCATTTGGTAAAAGGCCGTCGACGGAAACGTTTTTACAATGGATGTAATCTGCTCGAACAAAGAGCCTCGCAATTCAAGAAGAACTTTTATACCCTCAGAAAATGTCGCTTCCTTAGAAATAAGAGTTTGCATTTTTTTATTCTTTTCAGACCATTCCTTGTCCATATTATGCTCCGTTATAAATATTCATTTCATAGAACAGAAAATCTGCCCAGCCTGTATTTTCGTAATACAACTTCTGAATGCCACGAAATTTAAAGCCATATCTTTCGTACATTTTCTGAGCCGGAATATTTGATTTGAGCGCATCGAAGCGAACGGCTTTTTTACCATTTTTGCGGGAAAGCTCAACAGCATCTTCAAGAATTTTCACTCCATACCCCTTTTTTTGATATTCCGGACACACAGCAAGAATGTGCAATGTTGAAACTTCGTCGTTTCTAAGCTCCCGCTCCCACGCAACCGTTTTGTAATCATCATTCTGATGCATGACGATTGCAATCATCCCGACAAGATTTCCGTCGTCAATGTAAAAATACATCTCGTTATTTTCGATGTAAGATTTAAGCATTGCATCGGTTGGATGCTGACCGCAAACCCAGCGGGCATATTCTTCCATGCCGGGTGTATTTTCAATCACATTGATGTACTTTTCTCTTACGAGTTCAAAATCTTTTGCAAGTTCAAGCATCTTTATACTCTCCGATGGATTTATAATCTTTGCTATTCCGTAGACGAGCTTCGCAGGTTTCGCAATCCAGACCGCAGTAAGCTATAAAATCCTTCATGCCAAAATTCTCCCAATCATTTAATACTGGCATTATAAATAATAGCTTTATTAAATACAACGGCTTTCAGATAAGATGCATATTTGTACAGATGAAATACAGTCGGCAAAAAGTAAAAAACTATAACCCGTCTGCCTTATGACAGACGGGAACTTTCATTACTCTGTCGGAAGCTGAATTTCTGTAAGCCAGTCGTCAACAGAATCCTTATTCCAGATTCCGTCGATGTAACATTCGCGGCTGAAACCTGCGATTTTATAACCGTTTTCTTCGGCATATTTCATAATGAAAGCGTAAGCCTCGCCAATTTGGTTGTAAGCACCTTTATGGAAAATGCTTAAGACTTTTACGGAAGGAAGTTTTTTAAACTTGATATTCTCGCTCTCCTGTCCAAAGTCGGTAACGGCTTCCACATGGCGGATAAGAACGTTGTTTTCCCGATATTCGCCATCCGGGTATTCACAGAATTCGTAGGGCGGTTCTGCACATTTAAGGTTTGGATTGAGCTTTTTGAATTCCTCTCCTATTGCAGGAATTACATGCATCATATCTGAATATTTTGCGCGCGTTCTTTCCTTTAAAAATTGCCTTAATTTCTTCAATCGACAAGTCAAGCTGGCGGTAAGATTTGATTTTTGCCGCCCGCCTCAGCTGGTCTGTCGTGTAAAAGCGGTATCCCGTCCATTCGTCAACGGAAGCAGGAATCAGAAGGCCTTCCTTTTCGTAGAATCTGAGTGCCTTTACAGTCATCTGACAGAGCTTTGAAAACTCACCGATTTTCAGCATAAGATTTCGTCCTCCAACTAATATGAAGTATAAGTTATCCCCTAAGGGGAGAGTCAAGAAAGATTCTAAAATATTCTGAGAAATTTTTTGCGCATTTCATCACTCAATTCATGCATCTTGTCTGAAACGGCTTTTTCTATCAGAGCTTTTGAAACAGATGTAAATGTTGGCGGCGCAAAAGGAGACTGCCCGCCTGAATTTGATTCAGTGGAATGGCATAAACAAATGGCAAGTGAGGGGCATTTGTATCAAGCAATGATTGGAAAAGATTTGGTGGGGGCCGCCATTGTATTCCCGGATGAAACAGAAAAAAGCATATACATTGGCAGGATTTTTATTGATAGTGTCTATCATAGAAAAGGTTACGGAATTCAGTTGATGGATTGCATAGAAAAAAAATTCTCCTGGGCCGCTGAGTTTAATCTGGATACCCCATGCTGGAATGGGCGGACAAACGCTTTTTACAAAAAATTAGGCTATCGCATTATAAAAACTGAGGATGGATTCGTATTTTACCAGAAAAAAAGGTGAGTCCAATGTCATTCAGCTTTGAGAAACTGACAGAGAATATGATTCGTTGGGCTCATTCGTGAAGTAAAAAGCCTTCAATAGATTTTACTGGCAGTTCTGATTTAAAACCCATTCGTCAAGGAACTTCATCTGCTCTTCTGTATGAAACCAGTGTTCACCGTTTTCCATAACGGTAAGCCGGGCATTATGCTTTTTTGCAAAACTGCTCATAGTTTCATACTGAAAAACGCGCCAATGCTGTTTGCAATCAGAATGATTTGTAATGCTCGCTTTCTGCTGCGAATCCGCCTTTTCCGGCCTCGCAACGTTCAATCAGGGCGCGCCAAAACTGACCGTCAAAATAGATTGTTGTTATTGTAAAATTGTCTTCTGTGATTTTCATACATCTTCCATACGCCGTTTTCGCGCAATTAACCGCACGACAGGCAAAGATGAGAAGAAAAGAATTGTGAATCGGATTTATGGGCAATAGCGTTTATTTCGCTTAATCAGACACAGCTATATTTATAGGTTTCTCCATTCCCCATAGTTCGTACGGATTATTTTTCAATTCATGCTCATAAATTGAAACAACGTCCCAGATATTGAAGAACATCGCCTTGCAACTGCCTATAATTGCTTCTTTAACAAGGCCTTTTTCGTAAGCCATTTTCTGAATCGTGTACCAGGCCTTAATTGGCGGATGACCGCACTCAGTGAACCACTCGCTCGGTGGATAGATTTTATTCACTTCCTCGCTCGAAGCGAACGCATTCTTAATATACTCCGGCGTACAGTCTTCAACATAGTGCATCGCAGTGAGTTTGTAGATGTCCACGCCCAAAAGTAGCGCCATTCCGCCGTTGTGTATGGCGTAATTCAAGCCGCCTTTCGCAGCTTCTTCGCCATGCTTTCCCCAGCCAGCCGTAGCGATAAAGTCCCTGCCGCAAAAAACGCCTGGCATTCTTTTAAATGTGTCGGCGATAATTCCCATGGCCGTTCGCTCGGCTTCCGGCGGAAGGATTTTAATCTTTACAGTAAGACCAAGCCTTTTGTCTTCCTCAGTAAGGGGAAGCTCCTTGGAAAGCCTGAGGGCAGGCATAAAAATGCTTCCTTCGCAAGTGATGATTTCTTTGAGCGTGTCGATTACAGTTTCCGCTCCGCCTTCTAATTTTCCAAAGCTGCCCAGCGAACTGTGGACTTCAAGCGTCATTCCTTCTTTAACGCCAAGCTTAATCAATGCGTCTTTGAATTCTTTCTTTGTCACCATTTTATTCAACCTTTCTCAAAATCCGCAATTCCTTTTTCCTCATGTTTTGTATTACATCTATTCCAGAATATTCCCTTCTGAATACAAAACAGCCTTACCTGACAGGATGATTCTCCCGCCCTTTCGCTCGGCATACAATACGCCAGTCCGTTCGGAAGCCTGATAGCAGACAAGCTTTTCTTTGCCAAGCCGGTCGCACCAGTAAGGAGCAATCATGCAGTGAGCGCTTCCTGTTACCGGGTCTTCCATTAACCCAAGTTCCGGGCAGAAGACGCGGCTCACGCTGTCATATTCCGCGGTGTCGCTCTGAGCGGTTACGGCTATGCAAAGGCCATCGAGTTCCTTTAGCTTTTCCTGACTGGGCTTAAGATTTCGAACCTGCTCCGCATTTTCCAAAACCAGCAGAAGGTCCCGGTCAATGTAGGCTTCTTTTGGGCGCACGCCGAGAGCTTCTTCCATCTTATCCGTCACTTCGATTTTATTGCAGCGGTAAGCAGGGAAGTTCATTTTGAAAAGCTCGCCCTGCTTTTCTACCGTAAGTTCGCCTATTTGTGTTTTAAAAGTGATTTTGTCCGCAGCCTTTTCATAAAAATTGAAGAGGACAAAAGCCGTTCCAAGCGTGGCGTGTCCGCAAAAATCAATCTCAGCGGCGGGAGTGAACCAGCGCAAGTGATATTTTTCGCCCTCTTTTACGGTAAATGCAGTCTCGGAAAAATTGTTTTCCTTTGCGATGTTCTGCATGAGCGAGTCAGAAATCCACTCGTCCAGAACGCAGACCGCCGCCTGGTTTCCGCCAAAAACTTTGTCTGTAAAAGCGTCAACAATGTATTGTTTCATTTTGTCTCCTGTTAAAGTTTTTTTGCAGTATTTTTCATCATTTCAATCGCTTCTTCTACGCTGACAGCTTTTGCATAACGCTTTGGCCACATGAACTCGTTGAAGTATTTGTTCATTCGATATCTTCCGCATCCAATACTTTTATTCCATTATCGGAGAGCAGACTTGCAAAAATGCCTCTTCCTTCAATCAGCTTTCCAGAAAAGCTACCGTCGTAAATTTGTTTTACACCGCAGGAAGGGCTTCTTGACTGAAGGATTGCAATCGAGACCTTTTCATCCAGAGCCTTTTTAAGGCAAATCTCAGCCCCACATCTGAATTGTTTATCCTTACAAGCTCCGTCTTTGTCCATGACAAGTCCCTGAACTATCTCGCAAGGCTTTCGGGGTACTGGCAGCCCGCCTTCAAGTTCTGGGCAGACAGGAATTACTTCATGGCCTTTCACATATTCGATGACTTTTTCACTGTAATTGTCACCGCCATTGTATTTGCATTTTTGCCCCAAGAGACATGCACTCACCATAATTTTTTCTGATTTTTCCAATCTCATATAGCGGCTTCGCTCGATAAAACCGCAGCTTTCCCAAAATTTAATTGCAGCCTCGTTCCATGACAGAACTTCGATGTCAATCTTATCTGTTTTTAGCTCTTTTAGCAAAACTTTTAGGGCTGCGCGACCTTTGCCCTGCCTTCTGAAATTTCTGTCGATGTAAAACTGCCTAAGATACATTGGATTTGAAGTGTGTCGCACAAGCGCATAGCCTATTATTTTGTTTTCTTCCATAAAGAAATAGGCAGCGTAATCATTTTCAAGAAAACCATGCATCCGAGCTTTCAATTCTTCAATATTCATCGTATTGTCGCTTTTTTCATCTTCGATGAGCTGCTTGTTTAACTGAGCCAATTCTTCAACGTCCGAAAGCGAACATTTTTTTATCAGCATTTGCCTGGGTCTCCTGAATTAAAAAGTTTTCTGCCTTTCTCATAAGCCGTTTTAAGATTTTTATCCCAGTCTTCTTCACGCGAGGCAAGTTTCCTTGTCATTCCAGGAAAGAGGACAAAGTCAGATTTTTTTGCGCGGTCAAAAATTTCTGTCGTTAATCATGACTTTTTTCATGCTGTCTAGAAGATATTCTTGCTCGCTCATGTCTGTCTTAAAGTTCATCTTAATCGGAAAGAACATACTCGTTTCCCGATTCTTCAATTCCTTTTATGAAAGAATCTTCCGATGGGTGGCAATAAACTACAAACGCTTTCATTTTCATAATCTACTCCTGCACAAAGCCCCTGTTTCTGTTAACGGATGACTGGATTTCCGTGGCCAAAATAAATTGTACGCTTGCCAAGCGCATTTATTTTTTTCTGAGTCTTTTTGATGGCGTCAAGGTCGCAATACAAGTGTCCCAGGGCTGGCTTAATCCAGTTGTCCAAAGCGTCTCCGACCAAGAGATGGCTTTCTTCTACATCAACTCCAATCGAGCCTTTTGTGTGTCCGGGAAGTTCCACAATCTTTGCATTTATTCCGTATTCAGAAAGACTGTCGCCTTCCTTTACGTAAATTATATTTTGAGGCCGCTCAACCTTTGTGTTTTTTAAAACTGAAAGTGAAAGCCCCAAGACAAGTTTTCCTACAAGGCCGTATGATTTTAGCGGCTGCTTGTTGTAGTCGTCAAAAAGCTCTTCATCCACTTTGTTGAATGCAACAGGGCAGGAATATCTTCTTGAAAGTTCGGCTGCATTTTCTGCATGGTCAAAGTGGGGGTGTGTAAGGACAATCAGCTTTATTTCGTATTTGTCGCACTCTTCAATTACCATGTTGAGGGAGGCTTTGCTGCTGGTGTCTACGAGTATTGCATTTTTACCTTCAGCAACTATGTAGCAGTTATCTGTTCCGCCTTTGATTCTTTTTACCGTAATCATTTTTTTCCTCCTTACATTTCAAAATCCGCGCGAACTTCAAAAATGTTGCCACTCGTCTTTAGAATTTCTTTAAGCCGAACGTCCAAATCGCTGTGATTGTCGCGGTAATCTTTTTCACCAAATTCGATGCGGGCTGGGAAGGCGAGGATTTCTTTTTCCAGACTGAACTGCGCGTCTACTCCGGGCTTGTTTCCGCGCGCGTCAAGGCGAATCCATTTTTTTAGCGAGTCGATGTAGACAGTATTCAGCGCGTGGATGATGTAACCGTCGCTCGCGTCGTCGGCGCGAGTCAAACGCTGGTAGCTGATTCCTGCCGGGATTTTATTCGCGCGGAGCAGGGCGGCGAGCAGGCATGATTTTGTCCAGCAGATGCCTGTTTTGTTTTTGAGAACGTCGCTGGCGCTTTTTGAAACCACGGTAAGCCTTGCGTCCCAAGTGTGCGGAATCTCGTCACGTACAAACTTGTACGCCTTTTCTATGTAGTCAAGTTTGTCAGAAGATGCGGCTTTCAGTTCGGCCGCTTTTTTTGCAACTAGAGGATTTGTGTAATCAATGCTGTCGGTTTCTTTTAAGTAGTCGGATAAATTTTTCATCATTTCAATCGCCTCATCGACGCTGACCGCTTTTGCGTAACGTTTTGGCCACATGAACTCGTTGAAGTATTTGTAGGCGGTTTCTTTGTCAAAATACGGATTGTCGAAAGTTGAATTCGCATAGGCCGGAATTATAATCTTAAAGCCTTGCTCAAAGCCGCATTTTACGGTCGCGTCCATGCAATAGTCCGTGGAAACGCCTATCGTGATAATTTCCATTTCATTCTTTGACTTTAAATATTCAGAAAGTCCGGTCATCGGATGAAAGGCGCTGTTCACGTTTTTTTCAAACCGTTTTTCATCAGGAAGGGGAGCGAACTCGTCGAAGATTTCATAGTTCGGAGTTTCTTTATCCAGGTCTGCGCCTGGCCCGTCGTCATGCTGGACATAGCAAACTTCAATGCCATTTTTGCGAGCCTCTGCAATCAGCAGTTTGATGTTTTCTTTCACAGTCTCAAAAGCATAAAGTTTTTCGGTAAAACAGCCTCTTTGTGTGTCCACTACCAATAAAATCATATTTTTCTCCGTAAAGTCTAATTCAGATTAAAGCGCCCAAATTTGAGCCCATTCTCTGTCGCTTCAATCAAAAGAAATGACGCGCCTTCCAAGCCTGCCGCCGAAACCGACACTACGTTTCCGTTTTCAAAATTCTGATGCGAATGGCCGACTACAACAAGGTCATATTTGGTTACTTCCTTGCTTTTGCATGCGGTGTCAAAGATTCCGTTTTTTAAGCTTGATAATTGCAAGAATGGATACGGCGCGTCAACGTCTGAAAATAAAAAATGCGAGAAACGCATTTTGTGGCCAAAAGCTTCTTCTTCGTAAAAGAGCGGCATTTGCCTGATGAATTCCATTTGACCATCAGAAATCTTCTTTCTCATTCCGTCATAATATTTTCTCAGATATTCAACATCCGGGTCGATGTCAACTCCATGTTCAAGGTAAAGCTCGCAATTTCCCTTAAGGCAGATTGCGCCGCTGTTTTTAAGAAGCTCAAGACATTCAATTTCTTCGTTTCCGCGCTGAAAAATGTCGCCCAAAAAGATAACTTTGTCCACCTTTTTATTATTGATTTGTTCAAGAACGGACTTCAATGCTTTAAGATTTCCGTGAACGTCTGTAAACACTGCAATTTTCATTTTTTACCCTTCCCGCAAATTCACTTCACAATTTCATACTTAAGCCTTAAATATGAATCCTTCAAAACCTTGCATTCGACAAGCTTCATCACTCCAATTTTTGAAAGTTCGTTTTCGCTCATCAAAGACTTTCCGTCGATTAAAGTGGCAGTGTCTTTTCCGCCGACTAAAACTGAGGCCACTACAAGGCCCAC
>JAEEGI010016737.1_pt1 | contig 15119 bp, 9 predicted proteins | sample 8958751 | NCBI WGS metagenome assembly JAEEGI01 (sample SAMN16246545, study PRJNA631951) | gut metagenome | biome: gut microbiome; feature: rumen; material: KS-attached | host: Bos | place: Iran: Karaj | collected 2018-10
CATCGATTTCTTCTTCTTCAGTATAAGTTTTATTAATCTTCATATAAATAGGATAATCAATGAATTCAGAATATTTTTTAATATTTTTTTTAACAGTATCGACTTCAGAAAATTCGACAGAATCTTCTTTTAAAAATAGAGTAATTTTAGTTCCTCTTCCTAAAGTATCTCCTCTTGGATCTTTAGTAACAGTGAAAGAAGACCCAGCAGTAGAAACCCAAATATGTTGTGAGTCATCAGCATTTTTAGAAGTAACAACAACTTTATTAGAAACTAAATAAGTAGAATAAAAACCAACTCCAAATTGACCAATTAAATTTAAAGAATTACCCTTTGATATGGCTTCTATAAATGCAGTTGTTCCTGATTTTGCAATTGTACCTAAATTTTTAACTAAATCATTTTTAGTCATTCCTACTCCAGTATCAATAATTGAAAAAGTTTTTGATTCTTTATCAGTTTCTATTATTATTTTCAAATCTTTATTTTCTCCTAAATAATCTGGATTTTGAACTGAAAGAAAACGAGCTTTATCACATGCATCAGATGCATTTGATATTAATTCTCTTATGAATACTTCCTTATTTGTATATAGCGAATTTATTATTATATCCATTAAACGAGTTACTTCTACATTAAAATTAAATTTTTCCTCATTTTTCTTTAATAATTCTCTCTCTTCTTCTGTAAATTCATCATTTATCTCTTTTTCTTTTTCTTCTTGTTTTGGTGTCTCTTTTGGTGATTCATCACTTCTTATTGTTGTTAATATTAGGAATATTATATATAGGAATACGATTTTACTCCTTTGCATTTTAAATGATTTAAATATATTTTTTGTTGGATATTTATTTTTTTTATATTAAATTTTTATTTTATTTTTTTTTATTTTAATTTTCAAGATTTAAAAATGTTTTTATTTTCGAACACGTGGTTTATTTCATTTTTTCCAATTTTTTTTTGTTTTTTATAGATTTTTTTTTTGTTTTTTGTTTATTTCAGTGTTTGTTTTTTGGTTTTAAATTTTTTAAGGAGGAAATTTGGGAAAGGTCTATATTTTTTAAGGAAAATTTTTTTGGGTTTTTTATATGGTTCTAGAATTATATATAATTATTTATTATCATTTCTAATTAAATTAAAAATTATTTAAAATTAATTAAACATTTTATTTAATTTAAAAAAATAATAATTCAATGAAAAAGAAAAATGAGTTCATTTGTATTTTAATTATTATTTTGATAATATTTATTATAACTTAATTTGTTTTTTTTATTTATATAACATTAATAGTGTTTTTTTATCCAAAAAAAATATAAATATAATGAAAAAAACCTTTACTTACAAATAAATTACATTACATTTTCGGAGTAATTTCATCAGTAAATTCGTTACAATTAATAATTCCATCATTATTTTTATCAAATCTATCAATTAAAATTTCACTTTCATAAGGTTGAATAAATTTATTATTTTTTTCTAACAAACAAACAAAATCTTCTTTATAAATTCCAGGACAACAATTTCGATTAATAATATTATATAAATTACAAGGATTAAAACAAGGTAAACTAAATAATTTTCGTCTATAATTTTCATTAGATTTCTCACCATTAATAATAGATTGAAAAACATTTGAAATTTTATTTTTTGTTTCTTGAGAAAAACCATTAAAATTTAAAGGAGATTCTCTTTCACTCATTATTTTAGCTTTAGAATAATTTTTTGGAAGAATCATATCACAAAATTCTTCATAATCTAATTTATTATCATAATTTTTATCATATTTTTTTAATATTATATTTGCATCTTCATTAGAAATAAATAAATTTACTTTTTTTAATGATTGAATTAAATCAATTTGAGATATTTGATTTCTTTGAGAATAATCAAAAAAATTAAATAAATTTATTAAATTTGCATCATTACAATAAGATAAATTTAATTTATTTGATTCAATCTTATTTTCTTGGTTAATTATATCTAAAAGTAAATCACTTAAATATATTTCTTCTTGACTTAAATTACAATTATCAATATTATTCAATGAATATATTTTATTTGGACTTCTTGTTCTAAATGAATTTGATATATTATTATTAATAATAGTTGAATTATTATTATATATATTATTATTTTTTAGAGGTGATGTATAAGTTCTTAATTTTGAAATATAAGAATCTTCTCTATCTGGAAAAAAATTATTTGAATTATTTAAATTTTGTTTCATTGTATAACTTTTATTAATATTAATAGGAGATGATAATAAATTTCCTTTTCTAAATGTTTGAATATTAATTGAATCATCAAAAGTTTCTCCTAATGAATTATCCATACTTAATGTTCTTACTTTATTATTAATTCCTTTTTTATAATCAAAATGTAAAGGTGATTGAGTTAATTTTTCTATATTACCACAAGCGTTACAACCAATTCTTCTTGGACTATTTAATCTATTATTACCTCTATCAAATCTATTTATATAATTTTTATTATTTTTTAATCTTGTTGATTTTACCATTTGATATGTTTCTCTAATTTTTGTTTTTTTATCATCAATATTTCTATTATTTTCTGGATAATTACTCATATTTATTTTGTTAGAATTTGTTTGTTTAAGAAAAGTAGGATTTAATTTATTAATTGTAATTTCCTCATCATCAATATTATCATTTTTAATATTATTATTATTATCAATATCACTGAAATTACTGTTATTTATAATAATATTATTATTATTAATAATATTATGATAAGAAGAATCATTAACAGTATAATTATTACTTTTCTCTTTATTTAATATAACATCACTATCTTTATAATCTTCTTTAAAAGGGAAGAAAATATCAATAAATTCTTCATAAGAAATTTTTCCATCACCATCAGAATCTAATCTACTCATTAAATTAAAAGTATTATTATGAACATTAACATCACAATCATTAAGAAATGCTCTTAAATTTTCAGAAGTAATATATTTTTCCCCTTTAGTAATAGCTAAAAATGCTTCATAAGTTGTAAAATCTTTAGAATATTTTAAATGATCTGCAATTTTAGAAAGTATTTTAACTAAATTTAATTCTAATTTTAATAATTTTATAAAAGATGTTTCAATTGAAGATTCAATTCTATAATTTTCATTTATTATTTTTCTATTAGAAACATTATTTGCAACAGATAAATTAAATTTAGTTAAAACTAAACCAAGAAATTCTTCAAAATCAATTGAAAAATCTTTATCTTTATCAAAATTATGAATTAATCTTCTTAAACATTGTTCTTCAAAAGGAAGAAAATGATTATTTAAATATAGTCTAAAGTCGTTAAGAGTTATATAATTTTTTTGGTCTAAATCTATTGAATCAAATAATAGTCTTGGAATAAAATTTGGGTTTTGACATAATTCAGTTCTTATTTCTTCTATTTGATTATCTAAATCTTTCATTGTACTGAAATAATTTACTAATGTTGGAATCCAATTTCGAAATGCCATTTTTTTTTTATTTTTTTAATATTATAATTAATTGGATTTTATTATTTAATTTAAAAGAAATTAATTCATAAAAAGAAGTAATGATATAATAAAATATATAAAACCCATAATGGAAACAAAAGATGCAAATTATATAGAAATATTGAAAAAATCATTATCAAATTTTGAGAAAGTAAATCATTCACAAGAGTTAAAATTAAATTATCAGAAAGAAACAATAGAAGAATTAGAAAATAAGATTCAAGAATATGATAATATTTTCACAGAAAATCTTCAATTAACAAATGAAGTAAAGAGACTAAATGAAATAATTAATGAAAAAAATAGAATAATATCAGAATTTCAACAATTAACTCAATCTTCAACTTTAAAATTTGAATCTTATATAAATAAAAATAAACAAAATCAAGAAGCTTTAGAAAAAAAAACAAAAAAATATGAAGATTTAAAAAATAAATATACTCCTTTAACTTTAAAATGTAATGATCTTGAGCAACAAAATAATAAATTGTTAGAAACTTTAGAAGAAAAAACAAATATGAATATTAAAGAAATATTAAATTTAAATAATCAATTATCTGATATTACAATTAAAAATAATACATTAAAAGAAGAAAATGAGAAATTAAAAAATGAAAATAATAAATTAAATTATCAAATTTCAGATTTAAGAAATAATTTAAGTAATATAGGAAGATTAAATAGAGAAATAGAAAATTCAAAAATTGAAAATTCTAATTTACAATCTGATATATCTGAATTAAATACAAAAAACCAAATTTTAGAACAAAATAATTATGATTTAAAAAGAAAAATAAATGAATTAGAAAATTCTTTCAGAAATAAAAGTATAATTGAAAATGATTTAGAAAAAAAAATTTCTAATTTAACTTCTTTAAATGAAAAATATGAAAATGAATATAATATTTTATCAAATGAATTGGATAAAATTAAAAGAGAATATGATAAAATTTTTTTAGAATTAGAAACAAAAAAAGAAGAAAATGATATTTTAGAAGAAAAATATAAAAAAGAAATAAGTTTACTTCAAATTGAAAATTCTCAATTAAGAAAAAGAGAAGAATCACTTAAAAATTCTATTTTAAAATTTAATAATTCAATTCAAAAAGAATCAAATTCAAATACTTTTCAAAATATAACACCACAATTTGATAATAAAAGTAATTTAAATACAAATGAACAATTAAAAAGTTTAAATAATAATAATTATATGAGTTTTAATCAAAGAAATATAAATGAAAATAATCCTAAATTTGAAAATGATGAATCTTTTAAATATAGTTATTATTTAATTGATAATCTTAAAAATGCTATTAATGGTGTTGACTTTCAAAATGAATATTCTAATTTAGTTTAATTTTTATTTTTATGAGTTTATTTTTTATTCATTTGATATTTATGTTATTTATTTGATAACCATTATTTATTTATTTTTTATTTAATAATCAATTCCAAATTTGTAATTTAAATTATTTTTTTGTTTTATTTTATTAAAAAAAATTATATTTTTATGATTGAGTGATTATGTTTTATTAAAAAAAAATAATTATCATATTTATTATTTTTTTATTTTATGATATATATTTTAAACCTTATTGTTTAATAATAACTAATTTTTTTTAAATTTTCCCTAAATATATCTTTTAAGTTTAAAATTCTATATATATTTTATATAAATTTTTTATGTTATCAAACCCAAATCCAAATAAAGAATAAAATAAAATTTCACTTATGCATTATTATATATAAATCAAATAAAATATATACAAAACATAAGTAAAATATTTAAATGTAATCCATCTCAAATGAGACAATCATATATATTTAAACTATAATTTTAATGTCTACTTCTTCTAGATTTTTTTCTATGATTTTTAACTCTGATATTGTTATCAGATTCATCTTCACTTTCTTCTTTAATTCTTTGGGATTTTTTAGAAGAATATTTTCTTTTAATACTTCTTCTATTATCAATATTTATATTGGAATCAGAATATTTTGATTTTGAATTTTTTCTCTTATTTGAACTTCGAACAGAATTTCTTTTTGATGAATTTTTCCTTGAATTATTATTATAATGATTACTTGAAGTTTCTGTTTTTTGCTCAACAATACAATAATCTGGAATTGGTTTTCTAAATAATCTTTCTCCTGTCATTTCTTCATATATTTTTAATTTTTCTTCTCTTTCTTTTGTTATTTCGGCCCTTTGAATTTTTAAAATCATCATTTGAGATTGAAGTTTTTCTTTAGTATTAGCACAACCCATTTTTTTATTTAAGATATCATTAAATAATAAATTATTATATTATTATTTTCTGTAAAAATAATGAACGATAAAAGAAAATAATTATAAAAATTATAATAAAAAAAATAAATTTAAAAAGAAAAAAAAAGGGCAAAAAAAACAAAAATAATAAAAATTAGAATAAAAAAAATAGTATAAAAAGATAAAAAAGGTAAAAATAAAAAAATTCATAAAAATAAAATAGGTATATGGGAAACGATTTAGAATTAGACAATTTAAACATAGTATTAGATCAAAATGGAAAACATAAAATAATACTTCGTAGAACAAATACAAACAAAGAATTTGTGGGAGATAAATTAGAAGATTTTGAAGAAATAAAGAAATTAGGAGCAGGATATTTTGGAGAAGTATGGAAAGTAAAATCAAAAATAACAAATAAAGAATACGCAATGAAAAAATTAAAGCTAGTAAATCAAACAAAAAATTTAATAAAAAAAGAAATAGAAATATTAAAAGAAGTTCATCATCCAAACATAGTAAAATTTTATACATCATTTGAAAAAGATAATATGATCTATATAGTAATAGAATATATAGATGGTAAAAATTTAGATGAAATAATATCAGAAGCAAAAAAAACACAAAAATATCTCCCTGAAAAATTAGTATGGAAAATAATGTTAGATTTATTAAGTGGATTAACTTATTTACATGAAGAAGTGAAAATAATACATAGAGATATAAAACCAGATAATATATTAATAACAAAAGATAATAAAGTAAAAATAACAGATTTTGGAATATCAGCAATAAATAGAGAAGATGTTAGTGATACAGTTAAGTTTCATAATTCAACTATGGGACCAATATTATTTATGGCTCCTGAAATAGGAAATCAAGAATATGATTTTAAAGCTGATGTATGGATGCTAGGTTTAACTTTTGTTAAATTAATGTCTTGGGAAATTCCTTACGGAATTTTCCCTGTGTTTGGTATTAGAGTTAAAATAAAAAATATTGAATTACCTGATTTTTATAGTGAAGAATTAAGAAATGTTGTTTTAAAAATGCATAATAATAATCCTGAAGAAAGACCTACTTCTAGAGAAGCTTTAGATGAAACTACTGATATTTATAAAAAAAAATATATTAAATTTTCTGCTTTAAGTACTATTTGTAGATTATTAAGTAAATGTAAACTCTTTTATGATTTTATTTTAAGTGAAGGAGGTAAAATTAAAAAAGATAATTTAATATTATATCAATTTTATCTTGTTTTTAAACAAATTCAAAATAATAATGATGAAAATTATGAAAATCAAATAAAAGAATTTAGAATGTTATTAGGGGCAAATAAAAGTAGATTTATGGGTTTTGGTGAAGTTTCTACAACACTTTTAATACATTATATTATTCCTCAAATGCATGAAGAATTATGTAAAAATTCAGAAACAGAATTAACATATTTTAATTCAGAAAGTTGTGATGAAAAAAGTAAAATTGATAGATTAAATAAAAGTAATTTTTTTAAATATGCTATTAAAGAATTTGATGAAAATTATAAATGTGAAATTGCAAAATTTTTTTATGGAATGAACTTAACTAAAGAAACTTGTGATGTTTGTAATAAAACAAGATATTTTATAAAAGCAATTTATTTCATATTATTTCCTTTAAAAAGAGCATCAAATCATTTTGATTCTAAAAATTTATCTGTCTCACAATTATTCGAACATTATGAAAAAAAAAGAAATTTTGTTCCTGGTTATTGCCCAAATTGTAAAAAAAAAGAAAATTATGTTAGAGAAATTGTAATAGAAAAACCGCCTAAAATTTTTTTAATGTCTTTAGATAGAGAAGATAGTGAAGATGACATTAAAGTTAGTGTTCCCAAAGAATTTGATATGTCTAAATATTTGTCAAGTGGAAAAAAAATTTATAATTTAGTTGGTGTTGTTATTAGAGAAAAAAATAATGAAGGATACTTTTATTCCTGTATTCTTAATGATAATGGAAAATGGAAGTTGTATAAAAATCAACAATGGGAAAATGCTAGTTTAGATGATTTAGAAAATAAAGTTGTTAAAATCATAATATATCAAGAACAATAATTTTTAATTATTTTATTTTTTTTATGAAGAAAAATATTTAATTTTTGAAAATAATTTTTATAACTATACTACTTTGAATAATTGCGTTTTAATAATTTTAAAAAAAATAGATTTTTTTTTCTTTTTTAATGTCAAAAAAAATAATATAACCCAAATAAAAAGGATAAACCCTTTTTTTGAAAAAATGATTAATAAATAAAATTATAATATCGAATAATGAATATATTAAACTAATCATTTACGTTTTATTTTCGAAGAAATATCATTCATTAAATATATAAATTAAATTAATGTCCTTGATTTTTAATTAATTTCATTCTATTTTTTACTAAATTTTTTGCCATTAAATATTTTTGATATGAAGGATTAATATTATGACATTGATGATTTAATAAATTTCTATGTTTGAAGCAAAAAATTTTATCACAACTTTTACAAGAATAATCTTTACCTTCAATAATAGGAAAATTATTATTACAATATTCACATAATTGATAAGAATATTTATGATGAATATCAGTGAAAAAATTACAATAATCAAATTTAGATAAAATTTCTATTGATTTTTTAAAGGCTTCTGTTTGAATTATTATAGGTTGTGGACGAGAATTTTTTGAAATAATTTCATTAATTTCTATTATTATTTGTTCTTGTGAAACAGAAGAAGACATTTTAATAAATATAACAATTATTATATAATAATCATATATAGTAAAATAAAATATTTCATATTTTAAAATTAGTCTTTAAAATAATAATTAATTAATATCATTGAAAACAATTTAATTGATTGATATAATTTTCTTTTATTACTTTCTTTTAAAAAAGTTTTTAATGTTTATTATTAATTTATTTTATAATATTATTTTCTAATCATATAATAATGAAAATGTTTTTGCTAAGCTTTTATCCATAAGTGATAAAGATTTTTCATTTTTGGATAATCTATTAAATTTATCTAAAATATTTTCAAACCGATTATTTCTTAAATATATAGTTTTGATTTTTTCAGAAATGTCTCTATCATTAATTTGATTATTTAAAGCTTTAATATTATTTAAAATTAAAGAAGGATCATTATCTTCATCATTTAAAATTTCATCAATTTGTTTTTGAGAAAACTTTTTATATTTAATTAAAAATAATTTTAACATGTAAACAAATTTTTTATAATTATTATTATTAATTAAATCATAAATATAATTGAAAAATTCTTCTTTATTTTTAAAAGACTCAAATTGAGATTTTAATTCAATTTCTTCAAAATTTAAACTTTCAACAGAGAATTTTCTGAAATGGTGTTTTTTATTTAAATTTATTCTATTAAGATTATTTCTACTATGACTTTTACATGAATTAGTTTCAGATTGTAAAGGAGAATAATTGATTTTCATATAATTTCTATTAATATTTTTTGTTGTTAAAGGAGTAAAATCTGTATGATTTAAATGTATACTCAATTTACGTTCTAATTTATTTCTTATTATTCGTTTATTTTTTTTTTTTTGAAATAATGTATTTGGTTTTATATTATTGTTTTCTTCAAATGGATTTTTTGAATAAATTTGATTTATTATTTTTTTATTATTTTCATTTTCTAATTCATGTATATTTTCAAATAAATTGTTTATTTCTTTTATTAATTCTTTATTTGATTCTTTATTTGATTCTTTATTTAATTCTTTATTTGAAATTATATCATTTCTAAAAATACTGTTTTTGGATAATTTTTCTAATTTTATTAATTTATCTTTTTTATATTTATCATTAATACTTTCAATTTCTTTTTTTCTTAATGTATATTTTATTGTTTTATTTCTTTTATTTTTTTTTTCTTGAGAATTATTTGAAGTTGTTCCTGTTAAATGACTCATTGAATTTCTTTCTGATAAATGTCTATTATTTATTCTATTAATAAAATTATTTTGTGTTATATTTCTCATTGAAGAAGAAATATCATAATCTAAATTATTTATTTCTTTATTATCCATATTTATTTTAAAAGTAATATTATTCATTCTTTTATTTCTACTTATTACACCTAAATACTTTCTTATATTATTTAGGTATATTAAATTTTTTTTAGATTTTGGATTTTTATTTATAGCTTCTATAACATCTTGTAGTTTTGATTTATGTATTAAAATAGGTTCAGCTTTAAAAATATTATTTTTATCCATATTTAATTTTGGAATTCTAATTCCTTTATTTTTATATTGAATAATTATATCTTCAAACTTTTGAAATTCTTCATAATTATCATCATAATTTTTAATATATTTTTTTTTAAATTCTTTCATACTTTTAAAACCTTTTAAAAATTCTTCATTTTCTTCTTTTAATTCTTTATTAGGATTTAAATTAATACTTAAACATCTTAATTTTTGTTTTATTTCTCTTAATTTGGAAATATCTTTTAAAGATTTACTTGCAATTTTATTTTTGTTTATAATATCATATTCATTTGAAATTTTATTATCATTTTTTATTCTTGAAGAAAATCTCTTATTAGCTTCTAATCTTGCTGTTAAATATTTATTTAATACAATATGTTTTTCTTTATTATTCTTTTCACTTTTCATTATTATTTTAATTATATTTTAATTTTATGCTAAAATTCAGTTTTAGGATGCATCCATTTTCTTATTTCTCTAGTTGAATTTTTTTGTTTATTATATTCAATATTATAAAATAAAAAAGGAATTTTATCTGTTCTTTATGTTTTTTGTATTTTTTTCAAATAAAATATGTTATATTTGAACTTATATATAATAATAATATAAAAACAAAAAAAAAACTAATTTGTTTAAGTTTTCAAAAATTAATTAAAATATTTTTAGTGTTTATAAATATTTTTTATTTCTTAATAAAAATTTAATTTTTTTGTCAAAAATGGAAAAAATAAAAAAAAAAAATAAAATTAAATTCTGTATTTTATAATTTCCTGAAAGCATAAAAAAAACAATTGAAAAATAGGGATGAAAAATCTAATAAATAAAAAAAAGCAAGAAAAAAATATAAAAATTTAAATTTCTCTAATTAACTGAGGAATAGGAGTATCAAGCATTTTTTTAGCAGGTAAAATTGTACTTAAAATACCTCCAAAAATACTAAATAAAACAACAAAAACTAAATTACTAATTTTTAAATTAAATTGAACATTTTGATAAGTAAACATTTCCCATTGTAAACCCATAGTATAAGAAATTAAACTTCCAATAAAAGTACCAATTAAACTACTAGTTAAAATTAATATAATAGCTTCACTAACAAAAACAAAAATAACATGTTTTTTTTTCATTCCTAAACTCCTCATAATAGCAATTTCTTTTTTTTGAGCAAATAAATTGATTGTCATTGAAGCAGTTAAATTAAAAAAGCAAAAGAATAAAACAATAGAACTAACAGAATAAAATATATTAAAAGCAATATTTGATATTGTATCTAATCTATCTCTTCTATTTTCAAATAACCATATATCTGCATTTATATTTTTAGCATTTGAAAATATTTTTATTATTTCTTCTGATGATTCTTTAATAGGTTTTTTATCATTTAATTTTAAATTAATAAAATCAATTGGAACATTATCATAATTATAATCTATCATATCTTTTAAACTTGGAGAAAAATAATTCGTACATTTAGTTAAATAATCTAAAAAAAGAGGAATTGAAATTATATTTGTTCTTTGCCAATAACTTGAAGGAATACTATTAACATAAATTCCAGCTGCTCCATTTAATAAAAAAGCAGGTTTTGTAATAAATTTAATTTCTTCATTTTGATTTTTTAAATTTATATAAAAATCTGTATTAATATGTAAGTCAAAATGAAAAGTAAATAAAGCACTTAAACCAACTTTTCCAATATAATCTTTTAAATATAATTGTTCACTTGGATTATATTTATTATATGTTTCATTTTGTTCTGCAATTTTTAAATCTGATTTTTCTGTTGTTGAAAAATATTCTGGAGAAATACCATTTAAATATGTTGTATAATATAAACTTTTTCCTATATTTTCTACTTGTATTGTACTTTTAAAACAAACTTCAGAAAATTCTGCAGTTCTAAAAGTAAAAGATTCTATTAATTCTTTATCATATAATTCTTTTAAAGGTTCAATTAAATCTTTTGGTTTAAAATAATTTTGAGATAATGTTATTTCACTTCCTTTTAAATTTAAATAACTTTTTTTTGTCGATTGAACTATTATATCTAAACCTACACTTACCATAATAAATATTCCTATTGATAAAGAATACATTATACTTGTTTTTCTATTTTTTGTTCTATGTGCTGTTAAATTTTTCATTATTAATATTTTAGTGTATGACGTTGAAAAAAATAATAATATATTTGTTAAAAATTTCTGTATTAGATTTTCTATATTTGCAGATAATATTACGAATCCTAAAATTATTCCAATTAAAATAAATAAAAATATCATTCCTAACATTCCGAAATTTAAAGATATAATAGATAAAGGTAAAAAATAATAAATAGAAGCTCCATAAAAAAAAGTAATAAGACCGAAAATAATTAAATTATTTAATTCAGATTTTTCAATTGAAATAATTTCAATTTTCATTCCAGAAGTTTTATTAATCATAGTATTTAAACTGGTCGCAATATTTTTTTTTAAAATTCCTCTAATAGGAAAAATAGCAGCAATAATAGGACCTAAAAAATTAATAATAAAAGAAATTACAAAACCATTTTGAGTGAAACCTAAATCTAAATTAGAATGAAGATAATTTTTAATAGATAAATTTATTATTTTTAAAATTTGAAAATGTAAAATAAAAGCTAAAATAAAACCAGGAACTGAGAAAGAAATACATTGCATAATAACAATTAATATAACATTATTTTTTGTATTACCAATTAATCTTAAAATTCCAAATTCAAAAGCATTAGTTTCAGTTGTGATTAATAAAAGAGAATAAATTAAAATTAAACTTAAACCAAAAAGAGCGAAAATAATAATATTTAATATCATATTTAAAAGAACATTTCCATATTTAAAATGTTCTAATCCTTTAATAACAGGCATTGTAACTTTCATATGATAAATAGTATCAATTTGTTTTGTTATTTCATTTGCATAAGTAACACCATTTCTAACTAATTGATTATAATCACTTTCTAAATAATAATTTATTCTATTTTTTGGGAAATTTACTATTAATTGATTTCCATAATGATTTGGATTTGTTTCACCCAAAATTTTTTTATAATTTGGAAATAAAGATAATAACTTTTTATTATTTACAAAAGTGGATAAATAAGAAAAAAAATATTCATTCTCCATAAATATAATGTCTTTTTCATCACCTGATGTTTTACCATAAGTATCTTGAATAATATATTTAACAGTACAATTTAATATAATAGTTTTAGGAATTGTATCAATTTGATCACAAAATTTTTTATATTCTGAATTAGTTTCATAATAATTTACTAAAATATGATCATTTAAAAATTTAACTAAATTAATTTTAAATTCAATTTTATTATTAGAAATTAAATTTTTAAAAGAATTATGAACAATACATTCACCTTTATTTAATTTATCATAAGGATAACTTCTTCCAAGTTCAATTTCTTTTTCTTTAGTAGTATTAATTAAAATTAAACTAATATTATAATTTTTATTAGTAGTTAATCCATCAAAAATAGTTCTTATAGTAGAAGTATCATAATTATTATTATTTTTATTAGTTCTTTCATAAAATTTACTATAATTAATAAAAGCATAATCATAATAAAAATTTTTAGGAGGAGAATTATCTTCAATTCTTTTATTTGAAATTGGAGTAAATACAATATCCATTTCTCCTCTTTCTTTTTCAGATAACATTAAAAATATTAATGATCCTTGTGTTACTATTGATTTTGATACTAAGGATACTAATGATACTAAGAAACATGCAAAGAGACATAGAAAATAATAACATTTACGACGTGAGTCTTCTTTTAAAGAATGAGATATTGCAAATTTCATTTTTTTTGAAATAATAATTATTTTTTTTAAGACTTTTTTAATCGGGATTTATTATATTCTTATTTTTATTTTCTTTTTTTTAGTTTTATTAAATTTTTTTAAAAAATAAAGAATTATATTTACTATATTTTTAAAATTTAAATTATAATAAATTATTAAATTTTCCAATTTTATTAATGTCATTAAATTTATTCCAAATCTCATTACTAACTTCTTCTTCATTTTTACTTCCATCAATATCAACAACATTAATTTCTTTTCTTAAAGAATTAATAGTATTTAAAGTAAAATCATTAAAAGTTTTTAATCTTTTAACAACATAATTATTTCCCATAGAAGCAATTTTTTCATTTTCTCTTTCAAATAAAATATTATCATTGTCTATTTTGAGATGAATTAATGAATGAATTAAATATTTATTTCCAATAATTTTTTTCCATTCAATAATATTATTTTCATTTTTTGGAAAAGCTTCAATAATTATAAATTCGGAATTGATGTGTTTAATTTTTTTATATATTTTTTCTACTAAATCTTTACTAGAAACTAATTTATCTTCTGAAATTTGGTCTAATTTCATATTTGATTTAATCAACATTTCAAATCTTATTAAAGCTTCAACTTCAATTATTGAACAATTTAATATTTTATTTTTTAAATTTATTGATTGAATCTTTTGACCACTTCCTGGTTTCCCTATTAAAAATATTATTTTTTTGTTGTTTGAAGATGAACAACCCATTTTTTTAATATTTATCTTAATATTTTTCCTTATAAATAACAAATAAAATTTATATATTTATTTTTACCTAAAATAAAATTGTTATATTCTTATTTAAATAAATTTATTTTTTTTAAAATATGATAAAAAATCATATAAAATAATTAAAATAAAATTCAACGTTTTTGAAGAAAAAAATAAATGAACCATTTAATTATAAAACAATCAGATAAAACTTTTCTTTTTTTTATTTTTTGAATGCAAATAATAAGTTATTTGTTTTTAATTAAATATAAATAAAATCTTTAGAAATGTTAATTTACAAAATTTATTTTTTTTAGTTTAAGTTAAAATAGTTTATTTTAACATTTAGTTTATTATTTATAATAAATGAATTAATTATATTTTCAAACATACAAAATAATTCATATTTAATTATCATAGACAAAAACATCAATATTAGAAAATTTTACTTTTTTAATATCTTTTTTAGAAGTTTTACCTTTGTTTATATT
>JAEEGI010016739.1_pt1 | contig 15118 bp, 14 predicted proteins | sample 8958751 | NCBI WGS metagenome assembly JAEEGI01 (sample SAMN16246545, study PRJNA631951) | gut metagenome | biome: gut microbiome; feature: rumen; material: KS-attached | host: Bos | place: Iran: Karaj | collected 2018-10
TCATTTAAAAGGACCGCTCAGGCGGTCCTTTTTTCGTGCAAAAAAACCGCGGGGGGGGCGGCGGCGCGGTGCAAAATCGTGCGGAGGGCCGCAATTGGGCGCTCCGGTAGAATGTGGCCCACCGAGAAACGAAGTAGAGGGGGTCGAAAAACGACGAATCGTTGAAATTCGACCCAAGGAGGAGCGTGTTGAGTGGGTCGAGAACTGTGAAATCAGAAGGTTTCGACCCAATGAAGAGCGTATTTTGGGGGTCGAAAAAAGAGAATCGTTGAAATTCGACCCAATGAGGAGCGTGTTGAGTGGGTCGAGAACTGTTAAATCAGAAGCATTCGACCCTTAAGAGTAGTCACTGCCCCGCACCGGCGCACATCGGCGCACCCCATCTCCACCCCGCCCCCACGCCCCACCAAAAAACCCCGCGCTCAGCGGGGTAACATTCATGATCAGGCTTTCATGCCCTGTCGGCAGCGGGGAAACGCTTGTCGATCTGCCTGGAGATCAGGTAGCTGACCTCCGCCAGCAGGACTCCCGAGAAGGTGTCCACGATGACGTGCTGCTTCACGGTCACCGTGCTGATACAGATGGCGATGGCGAATATCAGAGAGAAGTACTGGTACCACTTGGGTACGTGCTCGTTGCCGCGGACTCCGATCCAGCAGAACCAGCTCACCATGCAGTGGATGGATGGGAAAAGATTGTTGGGCTGGTCGCACATGTAGGTCACCCTCATGGCGAAGTCAGCGAAGGTATGTCCAGTGATCTCCGGCCTTGTCAGGGCGGTGGGCAGCACCAGGAAACAGATGAAGCACACAGCCTCGCCGATGTAGTGGGCGATGATGAAACTGCGGCCGTTGTATTTGTCGTACTTGATGCAGATGCAGTAGTTGACGATCCAGAAAAGGAAGGCGCCCAGGTAGATGAAGACCGTCCAGGGCATCAGAGGGACCTGGTGGTCCAGAGCTATGGAAAGGTCGTGGTGCTCCATGTCGCCGTTGATCAGGCGGGCGCCGTAAAACACCAGGAGATTCAGGGCCAGGGCGCTGGCGAACAGCGCGATCTGCTTTTTTGTCAGTGGGAATTCTTTGTTCATAATCATGCGCTCCGGTCCGCTGGAGCGCCGGGCAAAAAATTTTGAGAAAAGTGCCCCGCACCACACGACAGATGATGCGGGGCTTGGATCTTTAAGAAAACGTGGGTTACAGGCCCATCTCCTCCTTGACTTCCGTGAAGGCCTGGACTGCTCTGTCCAGAGCTTCCTTGGTGTGGCCGGCGGAGATCTGAGTTCTGATCCTGGCCTTGCCCTTGGGAACTACAGGATAGGAGAAGGCTGTGACGTAGACGCCTTTCTCAAGCGCTCTTCTGGAGAACTCCTGAGCCACCTTTGCGTCGTAGAGCATGATGACTACGATGGGGTGATGGCCGGGCAGCAGTTCGAAGCCCACCTTGGAAAGTTTCTCTCTGAAGTAGTTGGCGTTCTCGTGGACTCTGTCCCTGAGCTCCGTGCTGCTCTCCAGGCGCTCGATGAGCTTGAGGGATGCTCCTGCGATGGCAGGTGCCAGAGTGTTGGAGAAAAGATAGGGTCTGGAGACCTGACGGAGCAGGTCGATGATCTCTTTGCGTCCGGAAGTGTATCCGCCGGAAGCTCCGCCCATGGCTTTGCCCAGGGTGCCTGTGATGATGTCGATCCTGTCCTGAACTCCGCAGAATTCCGGAGTGCCTCTGCCCTTGTCGCCCATGAAGCCCACTGCGTGGGAATCGTCCACCATGGTGAGAGCGTCGTATTGGTCAGCCAGATCGCAGATGCCCTTGAGATTGGCGATGTAGCCGTCCATGGAGAAGACGCCGTCTGTGGCGATGAGGATGTTTTGCGCACCGGCAGCCTTGGCTTCCTCGAGCTTGAGCTTCAGGTCGTCCATGTCGTTGTTTTTGTAGCGGTAACGCATGGCTTTGCAGAGACGTACGCCGTCGATGATGGAAGCGTGGTTCAGCTCATCGGAGATGATGGCGTCGTGCTCGTCCAGCAGTGACTCGAAAAGTCCGCCGTTGGCGTCGAAGCAGGAGGAGTAGAGTATGGTGTCCTCGGTGCCCAGGAATCTGGTGATGGCCGCCTCAAGGTCTTTGTGGAGCTTGAGGGTGCCGCAGATGAATCTGACGGATGCGCAGCCGTAGCCCCAGGTGTCATAGGTGTCCTTGGCAGCCTGGATCAGCTCCGGATCGTTGGCCAGGCCCAGGTAGTTGTTGGAGCACATGTTCACCACGCTGGCGGCTTTGCTCGTGTCGATGACGCCGCCCTGAGGAGTGGTGATGATCCTCTCTTCCTTAAAAGTGCCGGCAGCTGTGATGTCGTCCACTCTCTTCTTGAATTTATCAAGCGCTGATTTTCTCATTACTTGTCCCTCCTGAATCTATTTGGTCCAGTCAAGTACGATCTTGCCGGACTTGCCTGTATTCATCATGTCGAAGCCCTTCTGGAACTCCGTGTAGTGGAATTTGTGGGTGAGCACCGGGCTCAGGTCCAGTCCGCCCTGGACCATATAGGACATCTGGTGCCAGTTGTCCATGCGGCGTCCGTAGATGCCCTGAAGGCAGAGACCTCTGTCGATGATCTCGTTCATGTCGATGTTCACGGGAACGTTGGAGATGCCCAGAAGGCTGATCTTCGCGCCGTTACGCATGACGGTGAACATCTGCTTGAGAGCGGCGCCTGCGCCGGACATCTCGAGGCCTACGTCGAAGCCCTCAACGATCTTGGCTTTCTTCATGACCTCCCTCAGGTCCTCGGTGGCGATGTTGACCGCGAAGTCCGCGCCCATCTTTTTGGCCAGGCCAAGCCTGTACTCGTTGGTGTCGGTGATGATGACGCGTCTGGCTCCTGCGTATTTGCAGATGCCTACGGCCATGATGCCGATGGGGCCTGCGCCTGTGATCAGTACGTCCTCACCTACCAGAGGCCACATGAGAGCCGTGTGGGTGGCGTTGCCGAAAGCGTCGAAGAAAGCCACCAGGTTCTCGTCCAGTTCAGGGTCGATGGCGATGACGTTCCTCTCGGGGATAACCAGATATTCCGCAAAAGCTCCGTCCCTGTCCACACCGACGCTCTTGGTGTTTTTGCACCACTGGATGTTTCCGTTGTGGCAGTTCCTGCAGTGACCGCAGGTGATGTGGCCCTCTCCGGAGACCCTCTGTCCGATCTCAAAAGAGTCCACGCCCTCACCCAGTTCCGAGATCTCGCCCACGTACTCGTGACCGATGACCATGGGCGGTTTGATGTGCTTGGCTGCCCAGGGATCCCAGTTGAAGATGTGTACATCAGTGCCGCAGATGGCGGTCTTGTGAATCTTGATCTGGACTTCGCCCGGTCCCGGATGGGGAACAGGTACCTGTCTCAGTTCCAGCCCCGGACCCGCAATTGGTTTTACCAGGGCGTCCATCATTTCTTTCATGATTCCTCGCTTTCCGCCTGCCCGGGGGCAGGCCGTCCAATTGAAACCCGTGAATGACGCGGGATATTAACTATAAAGACCTGCCGCGGTCCGCCGTTCAGGCAGTCCGCCCGGGTCAGGCGCCTGTGATCAGGCACCAGACCACCGGCACTATGAGGGCCGGCAGGAAATTAAGCACTTTGAAATCCTTGATGCCCATGATGCCGATGCCGGTCATGGCGATCATGAAGCCTCCCACGATGGAGAGCTCCGTCATCATGGCAGCGGATATGAATTCTCCCAGAGAGAGGGTGAGCACGTAGATGCCGCCCTGCCACAGGAAGAGCACTCCCGCGGCGATGGCCATGCCGTAGCCGTAGGTTGCGGCCAGCACTGTGGATGTCACCAGGTCCAGTGTGGCGTTGGTGAACAGCAGGGTGTGGTCTCCTCTGAGCGCGGCCTCTATGGGACCCAGTATGGAAAGAGCTCCGATGCAGTAGATCAGGCAGCCGGTGGTAAGTCCCTCGATGAGATTGCCTCTGCCCCCGGCCTTGTCTGACGGCTCTTCCGTCTGAGCCTTGGGCGCAGCGGCCCTGTGGAGCCTGCCGTCGATGTCCAGCAGGGTGCCGCAGAGCACTCCCAGAGCCAGACTCACGATGAAGAGCACCGGATACCTGCTGTCCGGCATGTTCCGGACCACGTTGGAGATCCCGATGCCGAAAGCGGCCATGCCGAGAGCCCCGAGTAGAGCGTTCTCGAGTTTTTTGTTCAGGAATCTTTTGAAGGTGCCGCCTAAGACGGACCCCAAAAGTATGGTGGCTGTGTTTACTATTGTCCCTATCATTTAAATGCTCCGGCGGTGCGCCTTTCCAAATCACACCAATTGGATTTTATCATAACGGGTGTCAAAAATAAAGTGGAGGGTTTCACCTTTTCAAACTGCGCGATCTGTGATAACATAATAAATTAGGAAAATATGGGAAAAAGGTACTGAACCAATGTTTGACAAGCTCAAATTCATTCTGGAAAAATACGAAGAACTTTCGCTCAAGGTATCGGATCCGGACATCATCGCCAACCAGCCCGTGTGGAAAAAACACATGAAGGAACTGGGCGAACTGGAACCGGTGGCTTTGAAATACAAGGAATATCAGAAGGCATCCGAGGAGATGGCCCAGGCAAAGGAGATGCTGGAGCAGGACGACGAGGAGATCAGGGAACTGGCCAAGATGGAGATCGCGGATCTGGAAGAAAAGATCCCGGCCCTGGAGAACGAACTTAAGATCCTGATGCTGCCCAAGGACCCCAACGACGACAAGAACGTCATCCTGGAGATCAGGGCAGGCACCGGCGGTGAAGAGGCGGCCCTGTTCGGCATGGACCTTCTCAGGATGTATCTGAGATACGCCGAGCGCAGAGGCTGGAAGGCCGAGGTCATCGACGCCAACGAGACGGAGCTGGGCGGAATCAAGGAAGTGGAAGTCATGATCAAGGGAAAGGGCGCATACTCCAGGATGAAGTATGAATCCGGCACCCACAGAGTCCAGAGAGTCCCCGACACCGAATCCTCCGGCAGGATCCACACCTCAGCCGCCACGGTGGCGGTGCTTCCCGAGGTGGACGACGTGGAGGTCGAGATCCGTCCCGAGGACATCAAGGTGGACGTATACAGAGCATCCGGCCACGGCGGCCAGTGTGTAAACACCACCGACTCCGCGGTGCGTATCACCCACCTTCCCACAGGCCTGGTGGTCACCTGCCAGGACGAAAAGTCCCAGTTAAAGAACAAGGACAAGGCCATGCGAGTCCTGAAGTCCAGGCTCTACGACAAGATGGTGAGAGAGCAGAACGAATCCGTTTCCGCGGAGCGCCGCTCCCAGATCGGCTCCGGCGACAGGTCGGAAAGGATCCGCACCTACAACTTCCCCCAGGGCCGCGTCACGGACCACAGGATCAACATGACCATCTACAAGTTGGACAGCTTCCTGGACGGCGAGATCGACGAGATAGTTGACGGCCTGATCACCTCCGACCAGGCGGAAAAAATGAAGAACTTCTGATCCGCGGCAAAGCCCGGTCAGATACCACGGTAATTTGGAAACACTCATACTTACCACAAGTAAAGAAGACATAGATAAGGCGGCGGAGATCCTGAGAAACGGCGGGCTGGTGGCTTTTCCCACGGAGACCGTCTACGGACTGGGAGCCAACGCCCTGGACCCGGATGCGGTGAAGCGCGTCTACCTGGCTAAGGGCCGTCCCTCCGACAACCCCATGATAGTTCACATCGGGGAAAAGGAAGGACTGGCCGAACTCACCGACATGATGACCCGGGACATGGAGCTCCTCATGGAGGCCATCTGGCCGGGACCCATGACCATGGTGGTCCCCGCTAAGGACATAGTCCCCAGAGTCACCACCGGCGGCCTGGACACAGTGGCAGTCAGGATGCCCTCCGACGAGACGGCAAGGCAGCTGATCATCAGGTCCGGAGTCCCCATTGCCGCACCTTCGGCCAATCTCAGCGGCCACCCCAGCCCCACCACCTACAGGCACTGCATAGATGACCTGATGGGCAGAGTGGATGCCATAATCTGCGGGGAAGACTGCCAGGTGGGCATCGAATCCACGGTGATCGACATGACCGGCGGAGACGGGAAGCCCCCTGTGATCCTGAGACCCGGCATCGTCACTGCCGAAAGGATCAGCCAGGTGCTCGGCAAGGAAGTCTCCCTGGATCCCAGCCTCCTCAAAAGACCGGAGATCGACAAGGACACGGGAAACCCGGTGACGGGTCAAGATTTCAGACCCAGGTCCCCGGGCATGAAGTACAAGCACTACGCGCCCCAGGCGGAGATGACCATATTCAGAGGACCTCACGAGGCGGTGCTCAGGACCATCGGGAAGCGGCAGGCTGAGCTTGAGGCCAGGGGCCTCAAGGTGGCGGTGATCACCTACTCCGATTCGGAGCAGGAGACTGCGGCCAGACAGTTTTTCGCAAGGCTCAGGGAGTGCGACAAGGACGGCACCGACGTGATCCTAGCCTCTGCCCTGAAGGAAGAGGGCGTGGGATTCTCGGTGATGAACAGGATGTTCAAATCCGCAGGATACAACATTGAAGAGGTCAAGGAGGAGAAAATGAAGATTGCCATCGCAAGCGACCACGGCGGTTTCGGACTTAAGGAAAACATCAGAGAGTACTTCGCTGAGAAGCACCCGGAGATCGAGATGAAAGACCTGGGCACCTACAATGAGGAGTCCGTGGACTACCCGCTTTTCGGGAAGCTTTGCGGAGAGACCGTGGTGACGGGCGCAGCCGACCTGGGCATAGTCTGCTGCGGCACAGGTATCGGCATCTCCATCGCGGCCAACAAGGTGAAAGGCGTGCGCTGCGCCCTGGTGACATCCGTGGAGATGGCTCACCTGGCCAAGGAGCACAACAACGCCAACGTCCTGGCTCTGGGCGGCAGGACCACCCGGCCGGAGGCTGCCTTCGAGATGATCGAGGAATGGCTCACCACAGAGTTCGCCGGCGGACGCCACCAGAGAAGGACCGACCTTCTGGACAACATGTAGGAAACGCGGGAGACCCGCGGGCGGGTTTTTTGCGCTAACATATATATAAATGAAAAGGAGATTATCATGGGCAAAGTATTAGTATTCGATCATCCGCTTATCCAGCACAAAGTCACTTTAATGAGAAAAAAGGAAACCAACAACAAGGAGTTCAGAGAACTGGCCAGGGAAGTGGTGACCCTCATGGGTTATGAAGCCACCCGTTATCTGCCCCTTACAGACGTGGAGATCGAGACTCCCATCTGCAAGACCACACAGAAGATGCTGGACGGTGAAGACATCGCCATCGTTCCCATCCTGAGAGCGGGACTGGGCTTCGTGGACGGCATGCTGGCGCTTTATCCCAACGCAAAGGTTGGACACGTGGGACTTTACAGAGACCCGGACACACACATGCCCGTTGAATACTATTGCAAACTCCCCAATGACATAGACAAGAGATGGGTCTTCGTGGTGGACCCGATGCTGGCCACCGGCGGTTCCGCAGTGGACGCCATCAACTCCATCAAGCAGAGAGGCGGCAAGCAGATCATCTTCATGTGCCTCATCGCCGCTCCCGAAGGGATCCAGGCTCTGCAGGACGCTCATCCGGACGTTGACATCTACATCGCCCAGGAGGACGAGTGCCTCAACGAAAACGCCTACATCGTACCCGGACTGGGCGACGCAGGCGACAGACTTTTCGGAACCAAATAAATCTAGACGAAGGAAATTACTGAAATGGACGTAACCAAGCTGATACCTGACAACGTCAGCAAATTCGACAACGTATACGACGTACTCAAAGAGAGAGGCTTCATCGAGCAGTCCACGGACGAGGAAAAGGTCCGCGAGCTCCTCAAGACCGAGAAGGTCAAGTTCTACATCGGCTTCGACCCCACCGCTGACTGCCTCCACGTAGGACACTTCATGCAGGTCATCATCATGATGTACATGCAGAAGTTCGGCCACACCCCGGTGGTGCTCATCGGCGGCGGCACCGGCATGGTGGGCGACCCCTCCGGCAAAACATCCATGAGAAAGGTCATGGACATCGAGACCATCGAGCACAACTGCGAGGAGTTCAAGAAACTTTTCGACCAGTTCATCGACTTCGACGACGAGTGGAAGTACGAGGGCAACGAGGGCGTGTTCGTTCCCGGACACCAGAACAGAGAACCGCTGCCCGGCAAGGCGGTGTCCGTCAACAACGCCCGCTGGCTCAGACCCCTCAACTACATCGAGTTCATCAGGGAGATCGGCTCCCAGTTCAACGTGAACAACATGCTCCGCGCCGAATGCTTCAAGCAGAGGATGGAGAGAGAGGGCGGACTGACCCTGTTCGAACTGAACTACATGCTGATGCAGAGCTATGACTTCATGGTCATGGCCAGGGATCTGGGCGTGAAAGTCCAGTTCGGCGGCAACGACCAGTGGTCCAACATCATCGGCGGCGTGGACCTTACCAGGAAAATGACCGGCAAGGACGTATACGGCATGACATTCTCCCTTCTGACCAACTCCGAAGGAAAGAAGATGGGCAAGACCGAAAAGGGCGCGCTGTGGCTCAGAGCCGACAAGACTTCCCCCTTCGAGTTCTTCCAGTACTGGAGAAACGTGCCCGACGCAGACGTCAACAAGTGCCTGAGAATGCTGACCTTCCTTCCCATGGAAGAGGTGGAGAGACTGTCCGCACTGGAGGGCGCCGAGCTGAATAAGGCCAAGGAGATCCTGGCCTTCGAAGTGACCAAGCTGGTACACGGCGAGGAAGAAGCCCAGAAAGCCCTTGAAGGCGCAAGAGCCGCCTTCGGCCAGGGCACCGACTGGTCCAACGTACCTTCAGTGGAGATCCCGGCAGCCGAGTTCGCCGGCGAAGGCATGGGCCTCATCAACCTGCTCAAGACCCTTAAGCTGGTGCAAAATACCTCCGACGGATTCCGCACCGTTGAGCAGGGCGGCGTCGCCGTCTCCGGCGCAAAAGTCACCGACCCCAAGATGAAGGTGACTTTGGAGATGTTCGACGAGGAGGGCATGCTCCTGATCCAGAAAGGCAAGAAAAAATTCATGAGAGTAAAGCTTGTGTAAATTTGTGTTGAGCCGAGCCGAAGGCACTTCCCCGCCGGGGAAGTGCCTTTTTTGTATAAGGAAAACCCCGCGTTAGACGCGGGGTTCAGTGAACGCTATGCGTTTGACCAGAAGTTCTCACAGTCTTAGACTTACAGTGTAGTCTGCCAACTGCACAAGCTAAGAAAGGAGAACAAATGGGTCTCAATGACATCAATAGTTTATCGCACAGCAAATGGAATTGCAAATATCACGTAGTGTTTGCACCGAAATATCGAAGAAAAGTGTTCTATGGTGAAAAACGTATTGCCATAGGAAAGATCCTAAGACAATTGTGCGAATGGAAAGGGATCAACATCCTGGAAGCAGAGATGTGTCCGGATCATGTGCATATGCTTTTGGAGATACCGCCGAAATACTCCGTTTCGACAGTGATGGGATATCTCAAGGGGAAGAGCAGCACAATGATCTATGAGCAATTCGGCGAGCTGAAATACAAATACCGGAACAGGGAGTTCTGGTGCAAAGGGTATTACGTTGACACAGTAGGAAAAAACGAGAGCCGAATTGCGGAGTACATCAAGCATCAGCTTGATGAAGATAAGCTTGGGGAACAGTTAAGCTTCGGAGCTGCTTCTTCCCCGTACAAAAAAGATAAGTAGCAAAAACGCAGTTGGCAGATGCGTTTACGCGTTGAACGCGTCAGCGAGGAGCAGGGGCTATGCCCCATGTGGAAAACCCCGCGTTAGACGCGGGGTTGGTTTTTTATGTGGCGGGAGGCGGTAAGCGCCATCGGATGTTTTGCGCTGATCATGCTGTTTCGAACTGTCAATGTCCCGCCTGCGCGCCACCGCCCAAAAAGCCTTGCCTTTTGAAAGGGCTCTGGGTTATAATAAACGTGGTATCGCCTCATTGTAGGAGATAAGACTGATCTTTCAGAGAAAGGAGCAAAAAATGGATAACATATCAGGCGACGGTCGATCGTCGGTACACTTGTGTGAAACATTGAATTCCGGTTTTTTGCGCCTTGAGGGAGCTGTGAAGTAGAAGCGCCCCGGGCCTCCTGACCGGAATGGAATCGGAGGTTATTATGGATCAGGAAAGGATCATGGAAGAATCCATGGAAAAGATCCTGGAATACCTCGAACAGAAAAAGTATTTCATGGTCCGCGACGAGATGCTCAAGTTCAACGAGGCAGACATCGCGGAGATGTTCGAGGAACTTTTTGACAATGAGGACGAGCTGGAAAAAACTCTAGTCGTCTACAGACTTCTGCCGAAGGACGTTTCGGTAGAAGTGTTCTCGCTGCTCCCCGTGGACGATCAGTTAAAGATCGTGGAGGGGATCAATCCCAAAGAACTCAACTATATCGTGCAGGAACTGGACTTCGACGATAAGATCGACATCCTGGAGGAGCTTCCTGCAAACATCGTTAACAGCATACTTGAAAACACTCCCAAGGAGGAGAGGCACTTAATCAACGCCTTCCTGAATTATCCCGAGGACAGCGCCGGATCGCTGATGACTCCGGAGTACATCAGTCTGGATAAGGACATGACCGTGGCCGAGGCCATGGCTCACATCAAGAAGGAAGGAATGGACGCGGAGACCATCTACACCTGCTACGTGAAGGACACCGGCAGGAAGCTGATCGGCATCGTATCCCTCTCCACCCTGGTCATATCGGATGACAACATCAAGATCAGAGATCTGATGAAGTCCGATTTCGTGTACCTTAATGTCTACGACGACCAGGAGGAGGTCGCCGCAGCCTTCAAAAAATACGATTTCCTGGCCATGCCCGTGGTGGATAAAGAGGGCAGGCTGGTAGGCATCATCACCGTAGATGACATCCTGGACGTAATCGAGGAAGAGGACACCGAGGATATCGAGCGTATGGCCGGTATCGTGGACGTGGCCGACACCTGGGACAGCGACTACCTGGACATCAGCGTCTGGGAGCACGCCAAGAACAGGCTGCCCTGGCTTCTGATCCTGATGGTGGCCTACATCTTCACGGGAATGATCGTCAGCTCTTACGAGGGCAAGCTTTCGCAGGTGATCAGCCTGGTGGCCTACATGCCCATGCTCATGGGCACCGGCGGCAACACCGGGTCTCAGGCGTCGACTCTGATCATCAGAGGACTGGCCACCGGAGAGGTGGAACTCAGTGACGCAGGAAGGATACTCTGGAAGGAAGCCAGGATAGGCATAGTGGTGGGGATCATCCTCAGCGCCTTCAACTTCCTGAGAGTGGTGTTCCTGGACGGACAGGGAGTTATGATAGCACTCACCATCTGTTCCGCCATGATCTGCATAGTTATTTTCGCCAAGATCCTGGGTTCGATGGTCCCGCTGATCGTGAAGAAGGTGGGACTTGACCCTGCATTGATAGCAAATCCATTTATCTCATCGATCTCAGACGCCATCGCGCTTACCATATATTTTGCCATGGCTTCACTGTTTCTCGGACTTTAAGGAGGGGACCCTGATGCAGAAAATAACGGATGAACTAATCATGAATCTCATTCCCGTAAGACAGGCGGAATCCCACAAGGGAAACTTCGGGAGAGTGCTGGTGATCGCCGGATCGCCTATGATGACAGGAGCCTGCATACTTTGTGCAAGGGCGGCTTTGAGAAGCGGCGCCGGGCTGGTCTACGCCATGGTCCCGAAGGAGATCATGCCGCAGATCCAGGTGGCGGTGCCGGAGGTCATCATCAGGAGCAGGGACGATGAGGTGGAAGACTATTCCTACTACGATTCCATCGTCATGGGCCCCGGGCTCACCACTGATGACAGCGCCGCACAGCTGGTGGACGACGTTCTGGAAAGAGCCGAGTGTCCTCTGGTTCTGGACGCCGACGCTCTGAACATCATAGCCATGAAGGGCTGGCAGGACAGGGTCAAGGACAGATGTCTGAGAGGCCTTGCCACGGTCATAACTCCTCACATGGGAGAGGCTGAGAGGCTTCTCAAGGATGACGAAGTCTTCGATTTCGGGGGAGCCGAGAGGGAAGAGGTCCTCAACGAACTCTACGATCTCATCGGCGCCACAGTGGTCCTCAAGGGGAACCGCACCCTGGTGAGACCCATGTTCGGAGGCTCTCTGGATCCGGTCTACGTGAACACCACCGGAAACCCCGGCATGGCTACGGCAGGATCGGGCGACGTGCTCAGCGGCATGATGGGAGGCCTTCTGGGACAAAACATCAAAGACGCAGCCATGGCGTCAGTGTTTCTTCACGGTATGGCGGGGGACATCGCCGCCGAAACCAAAGGTCAGTACGGTCTTATAGCGGGAGACATCGTTGAGAGCATTCCCGAGGCCATTATGAACATATTGGAGGAAAAAAATGGACTACAGGACTTATGAAGACATCGCTCGTGATATAAGAGTCGACGTCATCAAGGAAGTTTACGGTGCGAATTCCGGACATCCGGGCGGATCACTTTCTTCGGCGGACATAGTTACCGCCCTCTACTTCAAGGTGATGAACGTGGATCCGGCAGATCCCAATAAGCCGGACAGAGACAAGCTGATCTTTTCCAAGGGTCACGCAGCTCCTGTGCAGTATGCTGCTCTGGCGGAGAGAGGATTCTTCCCCAAGGAAGAACTGGCGACCCTGAGGAAGCTGGGAACGAAGCTTCAGGGACACCCCAAGATGGGAGCGCTTCCGGGCATCGAGATGTCCACGGGAAGCCTTGGACAGGGATTCAGCGCCGCTGTAGGCATGGCTCTGGCCAACAAGATGGACGGTAACCCGGGAAGGATATACGCCATTCTCGGAGACGGAGAACTCCAGGAAGGAATCATCTGGGAAGCCGCAATGGCAGCCGGACACTACGGACTTGACGGACTTTGCGCCATCGTGGACTGGAACGGTCTTCAGATCGACGGAAAGAACGACGACGTCATGAAGGTGAGACCCATAGATGAGAAGTTCAGGTCCTTTGGATTCAACGTCATCATGTGCGACGGACACGATTTTGAGAGTCTTTTCAGGGCCTTTGACGAGGCAAAGGAAGCCAAGGGCAAGCCGTCAGTCATAATCGCCTCCACCCACAAGGGGCAGGGCGTATCATTCATGGCTGACAATCCGGGCTGGCACGGCAAGGCGCCTGACGAAGAGCAGGCAAGGAAGGCTGTTAGTGAACTTGGAGGTGAATGGTGATGGGAGATAAGAAAGCGACTAGAGAAGCCTATGCTGAAGCTTTAGTGGAACTGGGCATGGAACGTCCCGACCTTGTGGTCCTGGACGCAGACCTGGCCAACTCCACCATGACCGGCAAATTCAGAGACGCCTATCCTGACAGATTTTTCGACATGGGTATAGCGGAGCAGAACATGTACGGCGTGGCAGCCGGACTGGCAGCCTCGGGCAAGGTGGTCTGCGCATCATCCTTCGCCATGTTCGCCACCGGCAGAGCCTTCGAGATCATAAGGAACTCCATAGGATATACACATCTGAACGTTAAAGTCTGCGCCACTCACGCAGGTATCACCGTTGGAGAGGACGGAGCTACACACCAGACCTTCGAGGACATGGCCATCATGAGGACCATCCCCGGCATGAGAGTGCTGAATCCATCGGATGCGCCATCTGCCAAGGCGCTGGTGAAGCTGGCGGTGAACACCGACGGGCCTTTCTACGTGAGACTGGGAAGAGCCAAGGTGCCTCAACTCTACACCGACGAAGCTGCTGCAACTCTTAAGGTCGGAAAGGGCAACGTGCTCAGAGACGGAACTGACTGCACGGTGATCGCAACGGGAATAATGGTGGCGGAGGCCCTGGCTGCAGCTGAAGAACTGGCCGCTGAAGGCATCTCAGTCAGAGTGATAGACATGTACTGCATCAAGCCTCTGGATGAAGAACTGATCCTGAAGGCCGCTAAAGAGACCGGCAGGATCCTGACCGCCGAGGAACACTCGGTGATCGGTGGCCTGGGCTCGGCAGTGGCGGAATACACTTCCGTGAACTGCCCGGTGAAGATGTACATGGTGGGACAGCACGACACCTTCGGCGAGTCGGGCAAACCCGAAGAATTAAAAGCAAAATACGGCATGACAGCTTCCGACATATACAAGGGAGTGCACGTGCTGATGAGGGGATAGGGGTATCCCCGGAGAGGATCTGAGAATATGAATTATCAGGAGGGTTTTTTAGTGGACCGGATCACTGTCCGCGTCGGCGTCACCGGCACCGGCAGCGGATCCCGGACCGCTCTGGTCACCCACGCTCTGGATTATTATCTGAACAAAAGATCCAGGGTGAGGGTATTTCGGAAAGAGAGCGACAGATATATGGTGACGGAGGAGCCTGAGGACCGTGAGGACCAGGATGTGATGGTAGCGGTCATAGACCCGTTGCCGTCGTCCCTTGAAAAGGGGGCGGACAGGATCCTGGAGCTCAGGTCATGCAGGACTCCGGTGATCTGGCTGCTGGACCGCGGGAACCCCGCAGTCAACATGGCCGCACTCCGCAGATACCTGGGTTTCCACCCGGACCACGTGCAGGAGGACGTGCCCTACGAGACCATCTGCAGGGCGGAATACAGCATGTACGAGATCTGCGATCTGGCGGATCTCGGGGGCATCAGGGAGACGGCGGAACAGATAGAGAAAGAGTACGGGTCACAAGATTTTCGAAGGAAATAAATTAGATGTTCCATTCTGCAACTATATGTTGTATAATATTGATGTAGTATGGAGTAGTGTGACCACAGGAGGTTAAACTTGATCACTTTTGACCATGTGACCAAAATGTACAGTTCGAACGTAGGTTTGGACGATGTATCGGTAAAAATAGATAAGGGTGAATTCGTATTCCTGGTCGGCCCGTCCGGCGCAGGAAAGTCCACGTTCATCAAGCTCATGTTAAAGGACATCGACGTGGACTCGGGAGAGATATACGTGGGAGATTACCACGTAAACAAGCTTTCCAACAGGCTCATTCCTCAGTACAGGAGGAAGGTCGGCACAGTCTTCCAGGACTTCAAGCTCCTGCCCAAGAAGACTGCCTACGAGAACATCGCCTTCGCCATGGAGGTGCTTCACAAGCCTGCCAAGCAGATA
>JAEEGI010016740.1_pt1 | contig 15117 bp, 15 predicted proteins | sample 8958751 | NCBI WGS metagenome assembly JAEEGI01 (sample SAMN16246545, study PRJNA631951) | gut metagenome | biome: gut microbiome; feature: rumen; material: KS-attached | host: Bos | place: Iran: Karaj | collected 2018-10
GGCGACCATGTCTATGCCCATGATGGCCGCGGCGTACAGGAGCGAGTTGCATACGTTGTTCCCGTCGCCGAGATACACGAGCTTCTTCCCGCGGAACCCTCCGAGCTTCTCCTTGATGGTGACCATGTCGGCCAGCGCCTGGCAGGGGTGCTCCAGGTTGTCGAGGCCGCTTATCACCGGGCAGGTGGCGTACTCGCCGAACTTGTCCATCATCTTGTAGTCGTAGGCCCTGTACATGATCCCGTGCACGAAGCGGCTCATGACCCTGGCCGTGTCCTCCACGGTCTCGCTGTGGACCCCCATCTGCATCTTGGACTCGTCGATGTAGAGCGCATGCCCTCCGAGCTCCGTGATCGCGACGTCGAAAGAAATCCTGGTTCTGGTGCTGGGCTTCTCGAAGATCATGGCCAGCGTCTTTCCCTTGAGGGGGTCGCCGTGATGTCCGCGCTCCGCCTTGAGCTTGATGGCCAGCTCCACCATCTCGGCCCACTTGTCCTTCATGTCGACTACGGATATCAAATCCCTCTTAGCCATGCTCTCCCGTTAAATCGGAATGCATATAAACGTAACGTCGCTGGACTGGAAGAAGTCCTCGCAGGTACCCTTCGTCGATGCGGGACCTGAGGGATTTGACGCGCTCGAAGGAGATGCCGGTCTCCAGGGCCACGCTCATGGGATCCTTGCCCTCCTTCAGAAGGGACACGGCCTTCTCGTCGCCCTCCCTCATGTCGGCCCTCTTCCTGGACGCGCCCTTGCGCATCTCGCTGCGCTTGGGATCCTTGAACGGCAGACCGCACTCGGGACAGGTCCTGGGATGCTTCCCGGAAACGTCCTCCCACTTGTGGCCGCACTCCCTGCAGACGCAGTGGTAGCACACGGTGCCGCACTCCGGGCACCTCCCCAACACGTTGACCCTGACGGCGAACGTCGCGCCGCACTTTACGCAGGTATGCTCCTCGGTGGGCTCGTTCCACACGAAGCGCTTGCAGTTGGGACAGGTCTTGGGCATCTTGTCCACCTTCCTCTCCCACGTGTACCCGCAGAAGTTGCATTTGCAGGGATTCCGGCTCTCGTTCCACCTGTGGGTCCTGCATTGGGGACACCTGTTGGGGTTCATGGAGGAGAACCAGGTGTAGCCGCACCTCTTGCAGGTCCTCTTCACGACGTCCTCCCTGTCCCAGAGGATCGAATGGCACCCGGGGCATATGCGGGGCTTGGCATAGACCTCCTCTTCTCCGGAGGACTTCCTGCTCCTCCTCGCCATCCAGGTGTAGGAGCACACCTTGCACCTGTACTGGGGACGCTGAGCCTGCGGCTTCCTCTGCGCAGACTGCCTGGAAGGCTCGTCCCCGGTTCCGGAAGCGTCGCTCGAATCAACGTGACCAGCGTCAGAATTCATTGCTCGTCTTAATCGATTTTAACGGTAAATAAGTAATGGTCAAAAACCGAAGGGCTGGACAATATTATGGCAATATTATTCATCCAAACCGTATTGGTTATAGAATCCAATTACTTACATACAGCAATGCTGGGAATAATGCGCTATGGACGAAATCGGTTGTTGACAATAGAAATGCTCCCAGGTGCCGGGACAAGTCAAAACTTTTATGTAAGATGACTCGCTAGCCCGGTTACAGCATGGCCGGGATAGGCTAGCTTGGTTAGACTAGGGGACTGTGGATCCCCTGACTCGGGTTCAAATCTCGGTCCCGGCCCTTCTGAGTACCCGACGATTCATAATTTCCCCACGGAGGTCGCTTCATGTCATGGGAAGGCAGGCTCAACAAGATAGACGAGAACAGGTGGGAGATCCCCATGGACGAATCCGCCGGAATGAGGACCAACGCCGTCATCTACGCCAGCGAGTCCATGATAGGGCAGGTGTGCTCGGACAACGCCCCGCAGCAGGCCGCCAACGTCGCATGCATGCCCGGGATCGTGGGAAGCAGCATGGCCATGCCCGACATCCACTGGGGATACGGGTTCCCCATCGGCGGGGTCGCCGCCGTGGACGGTTTCGCAGGAAGCATATCCCCTGGCGGCATAGGATTCGACATCAACTGCGGGGTCCGCCTCATCAAGACCGACCTCACCCTCGACGACATCGGGGGCAAGAAGGACGCCCTGGTGGACGAGCTTTACAGAAACGTCCCCTCCGGCCTGGGCTCCAAGGGCCTGACCCACGTCGGGTACAAGGAGCTGGACGAGATCCTCTCGAGAGGCTCGGAATGGGCGGTCGAGAACGGATACGGATGGGAGGACGACCTGGAGACCACCGAGGAGCACGGCCGCATGGTCGACGCGGACAGCTCCCTTGTGAGCGAGAAGGCTCTGAAGAGGGGGCTCCCCCAGCTGGGCTCGCTGGGATCCGGCAACCACTTCCTCGAGCTGGACGTGGTCGAGGACGTCTTCGACGAGGACGTCGCCAAGGTCTACGGCCTCAAGGAGGGGACGCTGACGCTGACCGTCCACTGCGGCTCCAGAGGATGCGGCCACCAGATCGCCACGGACTACCTCCAGGAGATGGAGCGTTACATCAAGAGGAACTCCGTGAGCCTTCCCGACAGGCAGCTGGCGTGCGCGCCGCTCGACTCGAAGCTCGGAGACGACTATTACAAGGCGATGTGCTGCGGCGCCAACTACGCGTGGGCCAACAGGCAGATGATCACCCACTGGGCCAGGGAGTCCTTCGAGAAGGTCCTCGGGGATTCGGCCGAGTCCATGGGGATGAAGGTCGTGTACGACGTCGCCCACAACATCGCCAAGAAGGAGAGGCATGACGTGGACCGCCATCATGAGGACGTCCTCGTCCACAGGAAGGGCGCCACCCGCGCCTTCGCCCCGGGAAGGGCCGAGATACCCCTGCGCTACAGGGATGCGGGGCAGCCGGTCATAATCCCCGGCGACATGAGCGTCGGCACGTACGTCCTGGCCGGAAGGAGGGGCTCGATGGAGCAGACCTTCGGGTCGTCGTGCCACGGCGCCGGAAGGAAGATGTCCAGGAAGGAGGCCGTGAGGAGCCTCGCCGTCGACGACGTCAGGAGGAGGATGTCCGAAAGCGGGATCTACCTCCGCGACGGCTCCGACGAGGGCGTCCTGGAGGAGGCCCCCGACGCCTACAAGGACGTCGACGAGGTCGTCGAGGTCGTCTGCAGGGCGGGCCTCACGGCGAAGGTCGCCAAGCTCTCCCCCATAGGGGTCATAAAGGGCTGAGCGTCCTCGCTCCCCGGCCTTCCAGAGCTTGTCGCCGACGAAATGGATGGTCTTTATGGCTTTGCCGGGCTCCTTGGAGCACAGGCCCTCCGCCGAACGCAGAGAGACGCCGACGGCCAGCGGCATCTTGTTCCTGACGTCCCTTATCCACACCAGGTCCCCCTCGGCGACGGACGGGTCCGCCTCCAGTATCCCGGGGCCCATGACGTCCGCGCCGTTGGTGACGAACGGGACGGCGCCCATGTCGACGGTGACGAACCTGGAGACGGGGGCGTACTTCATTATTCCCCTGATGGTGAGGAACGGCTTCCCCTCCCTCACCAGCCCGAGTATGTCCCCGCCGACGAACACGAGGCTGAAGTCCTGGCTCTCGGCCATGTCCACGGGCTCGTCCTCCGAGAACACCGGGACGCCCATGACGTCCTCCAGCTCCTTGGACAGCGCCTTGACCTCCTTGGACCTCATCCTCTTCCTCTTGCGTATCATTATGTCTGCCATATACGGCCGCCCATCGGCGGGCCGATTAATAATATGTCCGACCGAACGAGCCTACTGACACCTATTATAACGGTAAAGCGTTCGCCGGCTCATAGGAACGGAAGTGAACGAATGGACGGAAGGAAGATCACCGCCGCCGCGGCCGCATTGATCATGGCCGTCTCCTGCGTCACCGTGCTGGCGCCGTCATGGGAATCCGACGCCGCGACGCTGAACGACGGGGACTCGTGGGGGCTGTCGCTGGAATTCGACGACGTGGACGACCTGATGACGAAGATCAGGGAGAAGCCCGGATACGAGAACGCGCCGAAGGACCGCCTGATGCTCATCGAATACATCAAGATCGTGCTCGGAGGCCTGGGAATCAAGGTCCGCAGCCTGGACCTGGAAGGCTCCGGCGACATAGAGCTCGCGATGACGGCCGAGGCCGGAAGCGGGAAGCAGATCCTGAAGGCCGACGCCGGCCTGCGCCTGGACGGATACGTGAAGGTCGGCATGGACGTCCCCCTGACAGGACTGGACAAGTATTCCGGCCTGGGGGAGATACTGACCGACATGGGCATAGACCTGGACTACTTCGACGAACGCGTCACGGAGACCGGGTCCCTGTCCGCGGTCATAGACGCCGACCTGAAGGTGAAGACCGACCTGGCGTCGTTCAACACGTTCAACATGAACTCCGCATGGCACATCATCGGGATGGAGTCCGGCACCAGGTCCGCCAGCGCCGTGGACGGCTACGTCTCCTTCGGAATAAAGGAGATGGAAGGCGGGACCATAGTGTCCGAGACCGTCGTGAAGGAGGGTCTGGACTCCAGGTTCTCGGAGATCCTCGAGGCCGCCATGACCTTCTCCGGAGGCGGGATCCAGTTCCTGCCGGACGTCCCCGGACAGAGCAGCTGGTCCAACAGGACCCAGGTGAGCGGCCATGTGGAAGGCTCCACGGGATACCTCCTTCCGCTGATGGCGGACGTGGAGAGGCGCATGCCCCAGGGGCCGTTCGACATCGACCTGGACGGCGAGATGAACTACCACGGCTCCGCGTCGGGGACTACCTCGGGGATGTACGACGTGTCCTTCGGGCTCGACTTCCCCTCGATAAAGCTCCCGACCATCACCGGGGAGGACTTCGCGGACCTATTGGAGGACCTGATCCCGGGCCTCAACCTCGGCAGGATAATGGCCCTGCTGAAGGCGGTGGACCCGACGATGAACTACGACAAGTTCTTCAACATGCTGCTGACGATGTTCCCCAACGTGGACGTCAGGTTCCCGATAGACCTCGGGGAGATCCTGATGGACAACGTGCCCGACCTGAAGTACAGGTATCCGTTCGAATACACCGACATACCCTCGTTCCTCTTCGTCGGGAACAGCTTCAAGATAGACAGGAGCCAGATCGCCCCCATCGAGGAGAAGATTCGCAACGAGGACAAGAGGCTCGAGAACCTCCTCGGCGACGTGCTGTACCCCGTGAAGTTCGTCGACGGGGACAAGACCATATCCACGGTCATGGCCGGATACGGGAAGGAGCCGGCGTTCCCGGACTACGAGCCTGCGGCCGGATGGATGACCGAGGACGGCACCCACTGGATCAAGGGTTATTCCAGGATCACCGGCGAGACCGTGCTGTACCCTTGCCATTCGAAGACCCTGGACTCCGCCCCCACGGCGGCCGACGTCGGATCCGCAGACATACTGTTCTGGAACGGCGCCAGGCCCGCGGACTCCCTCGACCTGTCCGTGTTGAACGGCCAGTACGGGAAGGAGATCGTCGCCGACGTGGACGGAGGGTACACCTGGGACGTGGTCTCTTCGGAGGATTCATACACGGGAAGGATCCTGAACCTCGGGATAAGGAACACGGATATGCCGACGGCGGTCGCCGACGACTTCAAGGGAAGGGTCTCATCGTACCTGTCCTTCGACCAGGCCGGCTACGGCATCGGCGACGCCTGGGTGACCTACACCCTTCCTGAAAGCCTGAAGGAGGAGAAGAGCGTCGACATGTACGAGGTCGGAAGCGGAAGCCCCGTATTCCTGAGGACGGCCCAGGTCGACGACGGATCCATCTGGTGGAAATACACCGGGGAGAACGACGTCGTCCTGGCCGGCTCCGATCTTCCTCCGGAGCCTGAGAAGGAAAGGGACGAGGGCCTGATGCTCATCATCATCGGCGTCGTGATCGTGGCGCTGATAGCGGCGGCCGCATGGGCGGTGTCCAAGCACAGGAAGAGAGTGCGGGAATGAACGGCCAGGACGACGGCCGCACGTCCTCCCATTTCGCGGCTGGAGCCGTGGCCGGGGCGGTCTCGGCCCTCCCCGGCGCCAGCGGGTCCACCATGATGGTGATATTCGGGGTGTACGAGAGGCTTCTCCGCGACATATCCGGATTCAGGCGCCTCAGAAGCGATCTGCACTTCATCCTAGTGCTGGTGCTGGGCCTGGCCGTAGGGCTGTTCCTATGCACCGTGCTGCTGGACTTCGCCTTGGAGAGGTGGGAGACGGCGGCCATGTTCTTCTTCGCGGCGCTCATAATATGCCAGATACCCGACGTGAAGGCGATAGAAGGGCGCGAAGGGCCGGCGGGAGCATCGTGGTGGGCGGCTTTCGTAGCAGGCTTCGCGGCCATCGTCCTGATGGCGGCACTGGAGCCACGGGAGCCGCTGGAGCCTTCCGTTCCGCTCATGGCGGCGATAGGCGCGATATTCGTCGCGGCCAAGATACTGCCCGGGATCAGCGGCTCCACCGTCCTCATGGCGATGGGCATGTACCCGGCCTTCCTCGACGCGATATCGGAGCTGGACCTCGCCTATCTCCTGCCCATGGCGGCCGGAGGGGTGCTCGCATTGGTGTTGCTGGCCAAGGCCGTCTGGTCCTGCCTGAAGAACCATAGGACAGGGACCTTCGGGCTCATCATGGGACTGACCGTGGGATCCGTGGTCGTCGTCCTGTTCCAGGCGGTCGGCTCCCTAGACGGGATCGACGATGTGCCCTCGGCGATCATAGGGATACTGGCCGGGCTGGCGGCGGGACTGGTCATGAGAAGGTTCGCCAGGTCGAGCAGGGAAGGATCGACGGCAGCCGGGATTGGGATTAGAAGGGATTGAGCCGCCGTCTGAGGGACAACGCATTTGGGATGCACTCGTGTCCCTGAGAAAAAGATTCGAAATTGATTATTTAAAGAAAACCAGGGGGTGACCGAAAGTGGTCCCCCTGGACCGACCTCAGGAGCCGGGCTTGGATCTGTGACGGATCTTGACGGCCACGCCTCTCTTGAGGTCCCTCATCTCGCGTCCGCACATCATGGCGACGCCTACGCCGCGGACCTCCCCTCCGCAGACCGCTATCGCCTCGTCACCTATGCGGATCCCGGGATCGGCGTCCACCACCCCGACCGCGAACAGGCTGCCCTTCATCTCGAAGTCCATGACCTCGACGACGTTCATCCCGAGTCCGGCCAATATGGCTGCTCCGTCGAGCGTCAGGGACGCCATGCCCCTCTCCGGGGTCGTCATCGCCAGCTGGACCTTCCCCTTCTCCTCGCGGATGAGCTTCCAGTAGGGGAACTTGCCGACGGCGTAGGTGTTCCCATCCATCAAGGCGTCCGCCGCCTCCCTCCCGAACTGGAACTCCAGGACCGAACGGAACAGCTCGTTGCGCTCCACCAGGTAGTCGACCGGCTCCATGTCCGAAGTCACCGACCTGAGGGCCTTGTCCAGGTTGGAAAGCGATGCGGGCGACGTGGGGTCGCCGACCGCGGTGAACTCCATGTCGGCCAGCCCCTCCACGAGCTCCCTGTCCTCGCCCAGATGGCAGATCACCTTGTCGTATCCCTGGGCGATGAGGGCCGAGACCATGCTGCGGATCATGGCCTTCTCCTCGCATTTCCACTCGCCGGTGACGGGGATGTCATAGGCGTTGGCGGGATACATGAAGTCCAGCTCCCTCGGGACGATCCCGAGCGGCGACGTCACGATGACCTCGTGGACCAGGGTGTCGTGAGGGCCGGTGTGTACCGCCGACGAGAAGGCCTTGTGCGTCTTCGATATGTGATAGGGCTTCTTCGCCGAGCACGGCAGCAGCAGGAGGACGCGCTTGCAAGGAGGCTTGCGGTACGAGCCCATCCTCTCCCTGTACCTCTTCAAGTCGGGCCTCCTGAGGGCCTGGGTGCTGTTGCAGCAGAACCTGCGTCCGACCGTGGAGCAGGACTCCTCGGCATAGGCGTAGCCGACGTCGTCGTATATCCTGAGCGCGGCCACCGATGACGGCGACGAGAAGGACCTCTGGTCGGCCAGCTCCCTCAGGCGGTCGCAGGAGATGAACGTCCTCGTCTTCGCGATCTCCTCCTGCATGGAGAGGACGTTTGCCTCGGACACGTCCCCGTCGACGGCGATCTCGGCCTCGGGAAGCAGCCTCACGCCCATCATCCCCGCCGCCTTCGGCAAGGAGCAGTCGAGGATGTCCACGCCCATGTACGCGAGCAGGGAAACTGTTGACGGCTCCCCTATCCCGAGCATGCAGAGCATCCTTCCGAACCCGCAGGCCTCTCTCAGCCTCGTCACGGCGTCGACGATGCGGCGGGGGTCGCGCCTGATCTCATACGCGTTCGGGACCACGACGACCTCCGCGTCGTCCGCGGGGACGAAACCCTCCGGAATAGGAAGCCTGACGACCTGGATGCCGTCGATCGCGGGGGATACGAGCTGCTCCCCCGAGGACGCGGTGGTCAGCAGCCCTCTCTCCAGAGGCGCGGAGGCGTCCAGAAGGTGCAGCGTCCTGCCGTCGCCTCCGGTTTCGATCCACACGGGGGATTCCGCATCGAAGCCCGCGGCGCAAGGGGTCGTGAGAGACCTTCCGCCCCTGGAGTATTCGCATATCCTGCCCCTCTGAGACCGAGAGACGATGTCCAACATGCCGCGGACGACGATGGGGGCGGTAATAAGGGTTTTGCATCAGACCGAGAGATTGGAGAACAAGATCGTCGAAAACGCCATCGTCATTGATACGGGCCAAGGCGATGACTTCGGACCGCAAGGCGGGAGTGCGGAGCCCGTATCTGAATGAATCCGAAGCGGCCGTCGAATTACCATGCTCGCGGACGCATGAATACGATTAACTATCACGGCGCCGATGCGGCAGCATGGACCTCTACGATAAAGACGTCGTTTCCATCAGGGACTTCACGAAGGACCAGATCGAGGGGATACTGGACCTCTCAGAGAAGATGGTGCCATACGCCCTCGGAGACAAGACCGAGCGCACTCTGGACGGCAAGATTCTCGGGAACCTGTTCTTCGAGCCCTCGACCCGCACCAAGCTGTCGTTCGAGAGCGCCGCATACAGGCTGGGATGCGACGTCATAGACGTGTCGGAGATGTCCATGACGTCGATATCCAAAGGCGAGACCCTCGCCGACACCATCAAGATGGTCGACGCCTACTGCGACCTGATCGTCCTGAGGCATCCCTACGAGGGATCCGCCAGGCTGGCCGCGAAATTCTCGATCAACCCCGTCATCAACGCCGGGGACGGAGCCGGATCGCACCCCACCCAGACCCTGCTGGACCTCTTCACGATGAGGGAGGCCAAGGGAACGCTGGACGGCCTGAACATAGTCCTGGTCGGCGACCTGAAGTACGGGAGGACCGTCCACTCCCTCGCCGAGGCCCTGACGATGTTCGGAGCCAAGATAACCCTGGTCGCTCCGGAAAGCCTCCAGATGCCGGACGACACCGTCTCCCTCCTGGAGGAGAAGGGGTGCCGCCCCGTCAAGACGGCGGTGCTGGAGGACGTCATAGACCAGGCGGACGTCCTGTACATAACGAGGATCCAGAGGGAGAGGTTCCCCGACCCCGCCGAGTACGACAAGGTGGCCGGCACCTACAGGATAGACAACGCCATCCTGAGGGAGGCGAAGAGCGACATGATAGTCATGCACCCTCTGCCCAGGGTGGGGGAGATAGCCCCCGAGGTCGACGGGACCCAGCATGCCAGGTACTTCAAGCAGGCCTTCAACGGTGTCCCGGTCAGGATGGCGCTCCTCAACGCCATACTGGGAGGTGAGCTCCGATGGCGAACGAGCACGAGATCAAGGAGGTCAAGATCCCTCCCATCAGGAACGGGACCGTCATCGACCACATCAAATGCGGCCAGGCCTTGAACGTCATGAAGATCCTCGGCGTGAACGAGTACAACATAGACTCGTGCATAAGCATAGGGATCCACGTCCAGTCAGGCAAGGGGGACGCATGGAAGGACATAATCAAGATCGAGGACAGGGAGCTCGACGGCGACACGGTCGACAAGATAGCCCTCATCGCCCCGGACGCCACCATCTCGATCATCAGGGATTACTACGTGGCCGAGAAGTACACCGTCAAGCTGGACGACCACGTTATCGGCCTGGCCAGGTGCAGCAATCCCAACTGCATCACCAACAAGGGCGAACCCGTCTCCCCGGAGTTCACGGTGGTCTGCAGGAAGCCCACCCAGCTCAGATGCCGCTACTGCGACAGGATACTCGTGGACATATCCAACAACCTGCTGTGATCGCATGAAGGCGCTGATCGTCGCGGGAATGCCCGGAGCGGGGAAGGAGGAGCTGCTGGGGTGCGCTTGCGATATGGGAATGGGGTTCGCCAGGATGGGGGACGTCGTCAGGGACTTCCACGAATCCTCCGGCGCCGCCGCCGAAGGCCTGTCCGTAGGGGAGTTCGCCTCCAAGGAGAGGGAGGCCCACGGGCCGGACGTCTGGGCGAGGAGGACCATGGAGCGCATGAGCGGGGACCTGTTCCTAGTGGACGGATGCAGGAGCATGGACGAGGTCCGCTCCTTCCGCCGCTTCGCGGACGTGGAGATCATAGCGATCCACGCGCCCCGCTCCGAGAGGTTCAGAAGGCTGGTCTCCAGGAACAGGGAGGACGCCCCCAAGAACGAGGAGGAGTTCGACGCCAGGGACATGAGGGAGATCGGATGGGGCATAGCGGAGGTCATAGCCCTGTCCGAGCACATGATAGTGAACGACGCCGACCTGGAGTCGTTCAGGCGCCGTTCCAAAGATCTTCTGGGGAGGCTCGGATGAGGTTCACGACCGCGCGCCTCTGCGGAGGGTAGTCCATCATGGCCATCCCGGCGGATCCGATGGACATAGACCTCGGGAAGGCCGCGGAGACCTTGTCCTCCAAGGGCTGGACCCTGTCCCAGATGGACGAGATGATGGCCGTCTTCAAATGGAACGGCATGGACGTGACGCTGTATCCCCAAGGGAAGATGATGTTCTTCCCCCTGGAGGACAGGGCATCATGCATCAAGTACGCCACCGAGGCCCTCGGCTCCCTGCGAGCCGTACATTGCTTTAATTATAATGACCCGATGGGCAGGCATGGATGCACTGACTACCGCGATGCTCGCGACGGCGCTGTCCGCCCTGATGTCGTACATCGCGTACAAGACGGGATGCCTCACCCGCGACGGCGCGGCCGCGTCGTTCCTGGTCGGGGCGTTCACCGGGATCGCAGGCTCGGTGAGCGCGTTCGTGCTTCTGACGATCTTCACCGTGTCCGGATTCGTCGCCACCCGCATAGGCTTCGCGAAGAAGAAGAAAGCCGGGCTGCAGGAAGGGAACGACGGGGAGCGCAACTGGAAGAACGTCGCCGGAGTCGGGATCCCGCCATGCATCATCGTCGCCTTGAACGCGCTCTTCCCCATGGAACCGCTGCTGTTCGACGTAATGTTCATATCCACCATGACCGTCGCCGGAGCGGACACCATCGCATCCGAGATAGGCGTCAAGGACCCGAAGGCCTATCTCATCACCACGTTCAAAAGGGTGCCCCCTGGAACCAACGGCGGCGTTTCCCTGATAGGCACCGCCGTATCCACTATCGCCGCGCTGGGGATAGCGATAATAGGATGGCTGGTGATGACCGGGGCGGCGGATCCGCTGCTCCTGATCCCCTTCGTCGCAGGCGTCGTCGGAAACCTCCTGGACAGCCTTTTCGGAACCCTTCTGGAGGACCGCGGCTATATCTCCAAGTATTTCAACAACGGATTGACCGCCGTCCTCGGAGCGGTCTTCGGAGCGGGGATATACATCGCATCATGACGACCGATCCGATCGCAGCAGCAGCCGGAACAACGTCAAAGTGACGACTGCGCCCAGAGCCGCGCCGGCTAGAAGCTGCATTGGCGTGTGCTTCCTCTGCACATAGCGCGACCATGCGACCATCGGCAGAAGCAGTATCAGGAGCCCCCCGTAAGGCGGATAGGCCACGGCCATGCCTATGGACGGTCCCACCACGCCGGTGGCATGTACGCTGATCTTCCAGCGGAGGCTCACGATTCCGACGAGCGCGGTGCTCACCATGTAGCAAAGCAGCATCACCGTGAGCAGGTCCGCCCCGTTCAGAGCGTAGAGCAAGGCCAGGCAGATCAGATAGCAGAGGACCCCCGCCAGCAGAGGCTTCTTGCGGTCCTCCCTGCGCTCGATGTCGCCGTCCTTGTTGTTGAACTTCAAGGAATAGCGGGTCACTATGGCCAGCGGCAGGATGACTGCGAACAGGAGGCATACGGCTACCGTCTCCGCGCATCTCGTCGCATCCCCCGCCCTGATCCCCAGAGCTATGAAGCAGAACGCCGACAAGACGAATGGCGACCCCAGGGCGCTGATGATCCTGGCGGCCTTCCTGACTCCCGGGGACGGCTCCCCATCATACAAGGACGTGGGATCCCTGATCATCTGGAAAGACCTCTGAGAACGCCGTCCACGTGTTCCTCAAGCCGCGCCTTCACGTCATCCATGGGGCTGGAGTTGTCCACCACCGTCCAGCCTTCCGAGAGGGACAGCATGCTGTTGCGGACGCGCGTGAGGTCGTCCATGTTCTCGAACGCCTCCAGGTCCTCCCCGCGTTCCAGGATGCGCCTCATCGAGGTCTCGGCGTCGACGTCCACCAAGATGGCCTCGTCCGGCATGGGGAGTATTCCGCTTATGATGCGGTACGCCCTCTTCTGAAGCCTCTCGGGAAGGTATGCGACGGCCATCAGATATCTGACGAAGATGAAGTCGTCGTAGTCCTTGCGATGCATGGCCATGTGGGCCAGGGACTCCAGGACATCGATGATGTAGAACAAGGTGGACAGCAGCTTGAACAGCTTGCCCTCCTTGTGGAGGTACGCGTTCTCCAGCCTTCCGGCCAGGCACCCGGTGTCGGGATGCGTGACCAGGAACACCCTGCGCCCTTCGGACTCGAGCTTCCTCTTGATTATGTCGGCGCATGTGGTCTTGCCGCACCCGTCCATGCCGTCGACGACGTACCAAGTCATTTCACAACCCCAGCAAGGCCATGGCCAGAGTCACGATGAGAGGCACGGCAAGGTTGTCGAAGAACCCTTTGCTGACCATCTCGATGACCGAAGCCAGGGCACCGGCGATCAGACATGCGGCCCATATCGGGACCATTCCTCCGTAAGCCCCGGCGGGATAGAGCCCCGCGGACGCCAGGAACCCGTAGAACAGTATCACCACGGCCGCCATGACGGCGGTGAGCGCGAACACCCCCAGCGAGCCTTCGAGAGACTTCCCGTTGAAGGTCTTGTGCTTCCCGAACCTCCTCCCTATGACGCTCCCGAAGCCGTCGCCGTAGGTCATGGCGACCACGCCTATCGATGCGGCCGTCCAATGGTCGGGGCAGGCTATGACCAGGATCGTTATCGTGACGGCGTAGAAGAACAGGCCGGTCTTGTGGCCCTGGTTGGAAAGCGTGCCCAGCTTGGACCTGGATATCGCATTGTCCTTGAGCATGGCGAGGAACAGGACTATCGCGAACGGCACGGTGAAGAACGCCAGCATTATCCAGTTCTCGGTGAACATCCACCAGACGAACACGAAGTTGCCGACGCCGATATGGACGACCTTGCGGGTGTCCACCGCGGATCCTTTCTTCTCCAGATACATGGAGATGCCGAGGGACGCCGCGATGATCAGGTAGACCAGCACCAACGCCACACAATCCTGCGTTTCCATCCGTTACCCTGCCTGGTACCGCATATTGACGCTCATTGATGATAAAACTCACGCAGAAAACGAACGCTGGAGTCGAAACCATGCTGGATAAAACATATTTTATAAATGGGCAATGGTGGGGCATACATGAACAAGTACCTGCAGCTGTTCCGCATCGGAAACGCCTTCATGGGCATCATAGGCGTTACCGTGGCCTCGTTCATGGCCTCCGGAACCGGGATAGCCGAGCACTGGACCAGCCTGCTCGTCTCCGCTGTGGTCGTGTTCATGTTCATCGCAGGCGGCAACTCCCTGAACGACAGCATCGACGCCGAGATAGACAAGACCGCCCATCCCGAGCGCCCGGTGCCGTCCGGAAGGATGACCGCCAAGGAGGCGGGCCGCGTCGGGATGGCCATGCTGGCCGGCTCCGTGGCCGTATCCGTTCTGACCTTCGACCCCGTCTGCGTAGCCATAGTCGCGATAGCCTGCGCGATGATGATCGCATACGAGCTCCGCCTGAAGCAGAGGGGGTTCGTGGGGAACCTCACCATCGCCGCGCTCACCGGCATGACCTTCCTGATGGGAGGGGCGGCCGTGCACAACGCGGAGGGCAACGCCATAGTGGCGCTGATGGCGGCGCTCGTGTCCGTCGGCAGGGAGATCGCCAAGGACATCGAGGACATGGAGGGAGACGAGGGGAGGCTCACCCTTCCCATGAGGATAGGAGCCGAGAAGGCCGCCGCGGTGGCGTCCGTGTTCTTCGTGGCCGGGCCGGTCCTGAGCGTCGTCCCGATGGTATTGGGGACCTACGGTCCGCTGTACTACCTGGTGATCGCGGCCGACGCCATCTTCCTGTACTGCGCATTCGTGGCGTCCAAGGACCCGCACAAGGCCCAGAGCCTGGCCAAGAAGGCGATGATGATCGCGCTGGTGGCGTTCATACTCGGCGTGGCCGTGCCCTGGCCGTGATTGGAGGCCAAAGGGTTTGAAGGGGTTCGAAGACCCCGCAGGCATCATTTGAGGCCGATCCATGCGGACGAGTATACGTGGAACGTCCTGCCGCACACGATCAGCTAGCCCCCTGTTTTAGAATCCCTAGTTAGAGTTTCCCCGGACCTCGGAGATGTTAAGGATAGAGAATTCATGAATGATGGGTGACGGGTAATCTCTGATAAGAGTCGGACGATTCTGCCGGTTCATCAGAACCTTGCCGCCGTTCATTCCGGATAGAGGTCCCATCTAAGAAATCTATATATAGTAGTCTATAGTTGGCGTGGTTGGTAAGACGGCCATAGCGGCGGGGAAACACCCGGTCCCATCCCGAACCCGGCAGTAAAGTCCGCCCGCGTACCTGTCTGTACTGTACTGCGCAAGCGTACGGGAACTTAGGCACGCTGTCT
>JAEEGI010016749.1_pt1 | contig 15110 bp, 7 predicted proteins | sample 8958751 | NCBI WGS metagenome assembly JAEEGI01 (sample SAMN16246545, study PRJNA631951) | gut metagenome | biome: gut microbiome; feature: rumen; material: KS-attached | host: Bos | place: Iran: Karaj | collected 2018-10
CAGAGGATTGTAGAACACAGCTGATGCAGCCTTCACACCCAGTTCTACGAAACTATCAACATACTTATTCTGCAGGTTTGAGATGAAGTAATGATACCCCTCTGGATTGCTGCGACGAATACAACTGAGTCCCTGAACAGAACGCATCGACTCAGCACGGGCATTGGTAGCCTCCAATGCCGACTGATAGTCCTGTGCCAGAACAGAGTTTTTCTTCAAGTTTTTCAAAACCTTATCAAATTGTTTCTGTTCTGCTTTCTTGCCATATCCAGGTACAGATGTCGGGTAATCCTTTACGAAAATAACCTTATAACCTGCGGCAGCCATATTGTTCAGACGCTGAACGGTGGTAAGCGGCATAAAATGCACATCAGGAATGATAATAGCTGCATATCGCTTCGTGACATCATCTTTCTGCACATATCTATCGCTAATATAATCTACGTCGTAACCACCCTTAATAATGGTCTGCACGGTATTGATAAACTTAGGAGCACGTTTCTCCATAGAGTGGATATCGAACAGAGCCACACTACCTGGTTGGTCGTATATCATGTCGTAAAAGGGCAGATATACAAGGATGTCGTTATCGGGTTCACCCCACTGGAGCATCGACTGACAACGCTGGATATAAGCCGAGAACGCAGGCATAGCAGTCCACCAGTTGTTGTTTGGCGACATATCCACACTGGCATAAAATCTCCACCCTGGCCACTCGGCATCCTTTGGAGAATAGCAAGCTCCGTGGAAGTAAACATGGTTTATACCTGAAATAAAGAATAGGTCGAGGTCGGGTTTACACTGAGAAAGTGAAGTGCGGAAATGCTCCGTAAGCCAAGTAAAGGTCTCACTCGACGTAAGACGATGACCACTCAGATGAGCACCTGACGAAGCATATTTCAGCATCGAGATATCAGAGAAATTCTTCTTTGTGTATGCCGGGTCTTTTCGCAAACCATGAATGCCAAAATCGCTGAGTCCGAATCCTTCACACTCTGGAATATCTACAGCTGCATAGAGATCGAGCAGGTTTGCAGGCGAACCATGAGCCTGGTTGCGAGTCTGCGAACCATGTTTATGTGCCCAGTCCGTCCACTGTGTTGTAAAATTCTCGTAAAGCAGTTCTGCAAGTGTTTCTCTATAATCAGAAAGTATTCGCTTATCCTCATCTGTACGCAGTGAATCAGGAGTTGTAAAAGGCTTCAGATGTTCGAACAAGTCATAGTGGCGACGCTTCTGAAACTCCTCTCTCAGGTTAGGAGTCCAATCAGCACCATACACCTCATAACTATCGTTAAAGAAATTTGTAGGGAATGCCACCTGCTGATTAACGAAAGCAGTATCGAAGCGTTCCAGATAACGGGCTACAGCATCCTTGCTGAAGTGGTCGATAACGAATCCCTCACCACCAGGAGCAGCACGTTTTACCTTTTGTTTTGTTTTGCTTACTTCAACAGTAGTCTTTCCCCCTTCTGTCTTGAATATAGCCTTTGTGGCTGCATCCTCCACACTTACCAACGGACCTCCGAAAGGCCAACCAGTACCTGTTGCCATATCCACCTGAATACCCAAGCGCTTTCCCTCTGCTTCTGTGTGCTTCAACATCTGCATCCATTTCGGAGAGAGATACTGAATCTCATTTTTATCATTTCCTTGCACACCATAAATCGGAGTGATTTCTACACCACCAATTCCAGCCTTCGCCATCTCCTCGAGGTTGTATGTCAGTCCTTCCTTGTCTACAGCAGACCCCAACCACCACCAACGGGCATAAGGTTTCGACTCCTGTGTGATAGGCACCTTCAAAGCATCAGGACCATTCCACTTGGCATTTGCTGACGCACTTAGGCAAACCGTCAGCATTCCGGCTATAATTAGATTTCTCATAAACCAATCAATTTCCTTCAGGTTTCTTCATCTCTATAAACGGACTGCAGTTCCAATGGAAACTCTTCCAGTCATTGGGCTGAGCAGGATTATAGTCCGTATATCTGTTATTGATATATTTCACTAGTGGCAGGTTGAGGTCTTTGATACCCTTAACCACCATCAGACTGATTTCGTATGCACCAAACGGATTCCAGTGTGTATTGTCCTCGAATGCCTTAGTTTGATTTGGGAAAGTACCAGCTGGATAATGAACGAGAGTACGTTTAGAATCCTCATATCCGAGAGCCTCAAACATCTCACGAGTCATATCGTGCAGTTCGATGATTGGCACATTCAGGTCTTTTCCTACAAAACGCATTGCCTCAGGATACTTTCCGTGAGTCTCCTTGATTTTGTTTCCGTCCCACTGACGACGTTGCGTAGCAGTACAGAATACAGGGACAGCACCTTTTTCGCGAATCTGATCAACATATATCTTCAGCATATGAGCGAAGTTATAGTAAGCACCAGCTCCGGCATTCTTCTCCTTCTGGTCGTTATGTCCGAATTCGATAAACACATAGTCACCTGGTTTTGCAAGGGCACAAATCTTTTTCAGTCGGTTCTGATTGTAGAAAGTAGTAGCAGTAAGTCCGCTCTGTGCGTAGTTAGCCACTCCGATTTCATCAGTTAGCCAATAACCGAATATCTGACCCCAGCTAGTCCAGGGTTCGCGGTCTTGGTCAACTACAGTAGAGTTTCCGCAAAGATAGATTGTAGGCACATCGACCTTCTCAATCTTTATCTGCGAACACTGAGGTTGGTCACCATTTATCTCAAGTGTCAGTTTGTCGTCCCAGCGCAAAGCCTCTGCCTCTGATGGTTTCAGTTTTACAATATCTTTCTTTCCGTCAGGTAGCAGAATCTCGGTGTTTCTCTTATTCACGATAAAAGAGAATGTCTTGAACTCTCCCTTCTTGGTCTGTTCGTTGAATACATAAAGTCTGCGCGATTCAGCACGAACAGTAGTATTTCCTTTTTTCTTCTTGTTTCCTATGGTAACAGTAACCTTATAATTTCCGTCTGGCACAGCTACAGAGAAATAAAAAATGCCGTCGCTCAGTTTGAAATCGTTTGTCTGCATCTTGCTAGCTTCATCGATTACATACTGAAAATCATAGCCATAACCACGTTCTGTATTGAACGTATCTGTAGGTTTTACCTGGGTAGCGGTCTTGTCGCGACCATCGAACGAGAAATTATAACTTTGTGCGAAGGCACTTCCCACTACAAGAGTGAGAAGTGAAAAGTTAAAAGTGAAAAGTTTTAGGTTCATATGATATCAATTTAAGATTATTTCTTCGGTTTAATGGAATTGTCAAGCGCAGGTTTGAGTTCGTCAGGCGAATCCTTAGTGTACATATTCACAGCACCAGCCACCTTTGTGAAGAGGTCAGCAATGTGCCACTCATCGATAGTCCACTGTGGTTGGAACTTTTCCGACAGCATATAGTTAAGGATAGAATAGCGCATCTGTCGTGCCACGATACGAGTGTCCAGGTTGCTTGTCAAGTCCATAGTAGTCATCACGAGTCGTCCATTGCCTACATGTGCCTCGAACAGCATACCGATCTTACGACTTACAAACCAAGTGTCGATACTCTGCACCAGTGGTTGGAAGTCTCTTGGGAAGTCAGTAAACTGCATCACCTGTGCTCTATTTACCAATTCCCACCACTGCAAGTCGCTATGATAATCTGTTGGGAAAAGTTCGAAGATGCTGTGTTGATTCTCCACGAAGATACCGGTAGTATGTGGCGGACGCATCTTGAACCAAGATGTGTTCCAGAATACAGGAGTGAACTGCTGCACCACTTCCTTTCCGTAGCTTACCTTTCCGGCAGCACAGATAAGCACCTTACCACCCTTCTTCAGAGTTTTCTTTGCCATTTCATCGAGCGAATCAGTTACATACACATCGTTGAAGTTTGCATGCAAAGCAAAGAAACCTGCCTTCTGAGCGTTTTTCTTCTGAGTCTTCTTGTTTGCCAACTGAGTCAGTCCATCTGTCTCCGGATATACCCAGAAATCCCAGTGGTTCTTCGCCTCTGTTCCTGGCACAGTAACTACGAATGTATATTTACCTGCCTCAGTAATGAAGTTCAGCGGAATGGTTACCTTGCCTAGTTCTATGTTGCAACCGATAGGCAAGTTGCGAGCAGCGAAATCACCTTCCTTCACTGTTTGTCCGTCCTTCTTCACCGCCCAATGAGCAGCAGTATTAGGAATTTCTGCAGCTGAGAACTGCGACAGTTCTACGTCAGCAGTAAATGTCTCAGAGTTCTTATAAGTAAACTTCTTTATCTTTGCGAGAGGAACGATAGGAGAACAGAACTCGCGAAATTCCTCAGGACTGATATAACCCTTATTATCGAAGAACACATCGGTCACACCCACCAGAGCAGTACCCTGACCAGAGTAATCGTTGATGGAGAGCAACTGGAATCCGGCATAGTTTGGAGTGCGCAGAGTACGTTCTATCTCAGCCTTATAACACAGAGCCTGCAGTTTTCCAGAAGCGAGCATGAAGTCGCGAGCTCTGCCTGCCATTCCGTTATCTCTCAATAGGTCACGGAATATCTCAAAGTTCTTGGCTTTGTTTACACCAACATACTTCTGTATCTCGTCGAAGTTAGGGAAAGCGCACCACTGACCAGTCTCATGACTAACAAACGGCATAGTGATTGGTGTATTAGGCATATCCTTGCCGTTGTATGTCGTTATGTTCTTTTCGAAGTTGACAACTGACTCAGGTGCTCTTTTACTCCATTCGTTCAGTCCGCGGGCACCAGCCTTCACAGCAAACTCGCTACCTGGTTGCCAAGCCCATCCGCCACCAACGGAGAATCCGCAGTACAGGTGACGATTGTCATATTCCTTTATCTTTGCCACATGTTCAGTTGACCACTTCACCCAGTTGCCTGCCGGTTCGTTTCCGAAGGCAAAGAACGTAAATGATGGATGGTTGCCGTATTCATCTACAATCCTCTTGCCCTCGACATAGAGATATTCGTCGATAAATTCGCCTCTGCCCAGTTTCACACCATGATTTGGCCATGATGGTCCTTCGGGCTGCAAGTAGAATCCAGTCAGGTCAGCAGCCATGAAAGCAGCCTCAGGTGGACAATATGTATGGAAACGCATATGGTTTAATCCATAGCTCTTACAAGTCTTAAACAACTTAACCCAGAAAGCTACATCCATTGGAGGATAACCGGTATTTGGGAAATCGCAGTTTTCCACTGTTCCTCGTAGAATTACCTCTCTACCATTGATGTAGAACATCTTATCACGGATTTCCATTTTACGCATACCGAACCAAATGTCTTTGCTATAAGTCTGAGTCTTGGTCTTCACCTCCACATTCAGAACATACAGTTGCGGATTGAATTCATCCCACAGCAACATGCCGTCGCCCATGTCGAGCACAACGTCAAGGGGCGTCGGGTAAGGGGGAACAAGTGTCACATTCACAGGTTTGGCAGTCACACTGTGTTCTTTGTTGGAATTGAAAGCAACAGCCTTCACAGTCACAATAGCCTTTTCTTTGCCATATCCACCAGCAAGCACAAGCCTTACTTTAGCTTGTTTCTTATCTACATCTGGATATACCTGAACACTCTCGATATAATTAGACTGTCGAATATAAATATCACCTACGATTCCGTTCCAGTCACCCTGAGTCTGGTCGCTTACAGAGTGTGAATCCTGACCCACCTTCACTGTTTCCGGGTCATTATCTATGCAGATGGTAAGCACGTTCTCGCCACTGTTGTTCAACACCTCATTATTGAAATAATACACATGAGGCACAGAAAGTGTGTTCTGCGGACTACCAATCAGGTGTCCGTTTATCCACACCTTGCTCACGATGTGCGGGCGTTCCAGATACAACTCGTAGTCCACAATCTTCTTACCCTTTGCCAAAGTAAAACGCTTCTGATACCAAGCCTTGCCCACATAGTGCTTGTCTGGAGTCAGGAAAAACTGCAACTTCATATCCTTGCCCGGCTTTCTATACTTCGCCATGTATGGATTGAAGAAATAGCTGGAGTCATAGAGCGAACCCACCCATTTGGTGTTCACACTGATATCGTCACCTTTCAGGCGTTCAGGCATACTTGCAGGCAACAGGATTCTGTCGCCAAACTTCATGTCTGGCTTATACCAGCCCTCCTTCTCGCCAGTTCCGTTGCGGTCTATCTGGAATTGCCACTCACCGGCAAGGTCTATCTTATCCTTTGTTGTCAGTGCAAAACTGTTCAGCGAACACATCGCTGCAAAAAGAAAAAACAGACAAGTAGAATAAATACGTTTCATAAAAATATGGTATTGGAATTTAGTCGCGAAGATACGGCTAAACAAGCTAATATCAAAATAATGTTGTCTATTTTTCAAAAACAAAAAGCGGCAAACCTTAAAAGTTTGCCGCTGTATTCAATTGTGTATTACAATTTGTAATTAAGCACCTGGAGCGATTGCGCCAGCTGGACATGCATCTGCGCAAGTACCGCAGTCAACACATGCATCAGCATCAATTACATACTTGCCATCACCTTCAGAGATAGCACCTGATGGACACTCACCAGCGCAAGTTCCACACATTACACAATCGTCACTAATTACGTAAGCCATAATGTTTATTCTTTAAAATGTTAATATCCTTTATCCTTTCTATTAGGTGCTGCAAAGATATGCAAACTTCGAATTAAATACCAAATTTTAGGTATAAAACTTTTCACTCAAGCATCATTTTTATACCCGAAAGTGAGTATTCCATTAAAAAGAAACCGATTGCAGAGCAGCCTCCAGTTCACGTATGAGGGGACGTTTTTTCTCGTTTGGAGCAAAAGCAAAACCCTCTGCCACCACCAGACTCTGCGTCTTCTCATCCACCATCAGATAAGCCACGAACGGTCCTCCCATAGCATCATTCCTCATATCCCATAGTCCGCGCACAACGGTTATCAGTCCTTTGCCGTCAGCAGTCGGTCTTTGTCTGAAACTGACAGTTCTGCTGTCGGTTTCCATCCATTGATCTTCCCTGCCACCAGGAATATTGGTCTTCATCACAGAGTCGCGAGCAACTACGAAATCGTCGAGTGAAAGGTCACGCAGCGGCAATCGGTACATGCACACATTCAGTTTGAAGTCCTGCTTACTTGCCGATGCCCAGAAGAAATCCCGTCCCTGCTTCACTTCGTCAATATCTTGCGGAGCCAGAAATACAGCCCCAAACTGTCGTTCAGCCTGTTTTTTCACCACCTGACTGTATTTCTTCTTCAGCACAGCCCGTTCACGACTCAGTTCCTGTTCATTGAATAAATCCAGCAGCTGTTCCTGTCTCGTCTGCATCATTTCCACAAACGCCTTATCATCGGGAGCAGTCAGATACACAATCAACTGCGGACGACAATATTCATCGCGAGCAACTCTCATCTCTGCCTCCGCATATTTCCTGTTCACCTCAGCAATGACAATATTCCTATAGACCTTGAAAGTACTATTGAATCCCGTTCTGTTTATCTTCGTACACCTGAACTGCGGTTCGTACTGAGGCAGCCCCTCTATCGGTCCCTCAACCACATCCAGCAGAGTCTGACCAGCACCCGACTTCAACCATTCCTTGTCAGCCACCACCAGCAACTCATATGGAGCTCCCTGCGAGCGTCCCTTCACGGCATTCTTATTGCCCTTACCAGAACCACCACAACTGCAAATAACCATGCAAAGCATGACAGTCGCCATAAATCCTATAAAACTCCTTTTTCTCATACTTTAAACAAACACTATTTGCCTTCTCTATATTCACTCGGAGTAACCCCATACATCTGTCTGAAGCACTGACTAAAATAACGCGAAGTACTAAATCCCACACGTTCAGCAACTTCAGAGATAGGCATACTCGAGTCTGATAAAAGAGTTTCAGCTTGTTTCAAACGCACATTTCGCATAAAATCGTTAGGAGTTATTCCTAACATAGTACTTGATTTCTTATACAAGCTGGCACGACTCATAGCCACATCGCTCGCAAGCATATCGACAGTATAATCCGGATTATCAATATTCCTAGTTATTGCACTCATCATCCGAGTAGCCAGTTCTTCATCTTCACTAAGTGAAGCAACCTTATCGGGGTCAATGTCTGCAGAGAGGGCAAACTGACGACGAGCTTCATCACGGAGTTCGAACAGTCGGTTTATCTTCTCCTCATTCTCACGTTCCAGCTTATGTTTGCGTTTCTTCAGATAGAAATGTATTGCTGCAGACACAACCGCTAAAACCATAAGCAGATAAATGAGTTTTGCCCACCAGGTAAGCCACAAAGGAGGGGTGACAGTAAGTTCTAATGTCGTAAGCGGTCCCCATTCACCTACCCCGATACGAGCCTGAACTTCAAAAGTGTATATATCTGGGTGTAAGGCATAGTAAGCCGTACTAAGCAGTCCCTCCTTTCCACTTCCGTAATTCCATTTATCCTCTACACCTACAAGACGGAAACGATACATAGTTGTTTCAGGTGTAGCATAGTTGAGAGTTGAGAATTTTATGACAATATTATTATCATAATATTTGAATTCCAAATTAGTGGCAATAGGCACAAGCGATTTACCCATAACCTGTACATCAACTATTTCAACCCTCTGCGGCGGTTGTTGTTGATTAAAATCCTCCGACTTCAGTGATATGAGTCCTGCATCGGAAGTAAAATACACGAATCCATCGGAAGTAGGACATATACCGCGTTCTGTCAGTTCAATCCTTGGTAATCCGTCATCAGTCCACAATGGCAAAATATACACCATACCATCATTTGTCACATTTACCCTGCAAACACCCATCGCAGTACCTACCCACAAATTACCTCGAATATCTTCCGTTATACTCTGAATAGAATTATTGGGCAGTCCATCTTCTTTCGTGAGTCGTTTCACTGCATATCCATATGCCTCTGGTTGCAGGAAAAGGAGCCCGGCAGGAGTTCCCAACCACACACGATTGCGCTTATCATAATGAATACTGGTAAACTTATGTGAATAGCGAGCCACATCCTTCAGACTTTCTATCTGTTGCACTTTTTCTTTCTTCACATCGAGCACAAAAAATCCATTTTGAGTACAAACAGCTATCAGTTCGGGACGGTTCAACTGACATGCAGCTACCATAGTGCGATAAGATGAGAGTTCGGGCAGTTTGGTGTTCAGACGGCTGAAAAATTTTCTCTTCGGGTAGAAAATACCGAGTTCGTTTTGCAGGTTGCACACCAACAGTCTGTCGCCGTCAAGTGGCAAAGCAAAACGAATCTTACTATGCAGAAGTCCCTTTGTGTTATGTCCATCATAAAGGGTGAGCGAACCATTGTCATAGCAGTAAAGTCCCAATCCACTGCTCACCCATATTTGCCCCTTCGTATCAGAGGTTATATCCGTACATGACAGATTTCCTTTCACCAGAGTGCGTTCTATACTCTGCGAAGCACAATCATATATATACAAGCCCCGAAGACCTCCAACAAGCAGTTTTCCAGGGGACAATTCTGCAACCTTCAAAGGCACATCGTCATTCTGCAACTGACTAACTGTAGCCATAGGATGCGGAGGACGTTCATAGAGGATACCGCCTTGTCGGGTTCCCATCCACAGACCACCCTGATGATCACGACAGACAGTCTGCATCCAGCTGCCCTCCAAATCCGTTCCTTCTACGAGTTTTTCGAAATGTTCTCGCAGAGAATCGTTTTGGTTGATGATGGCATGAGTAAGCGAATCACCATTTTCTCCGATGAAACGGCTTATTTCTGGATTTTGAATACGTTGCGCGTAATCATATCTGAACGTTTTATTACGTGCATCAAAAATATAGAGAGAATAGAAATCCTTCAACCACAACAACGAATCACCTTGCCATAGATAGCCAAAAGCGCCAAACTTCGGTAACGGCATCACACTATCCAGATTACATGGTTGCGTTATAAACTCCTTTCCGTCGAAAAGGCTTGTGCCACATTCTGTAACAACAAGCATCTGAAGATTTGGTAACTGAACAATCTGCCGTATCTGGTTTGTAGGCAAACCGTCTGACACAGTAAAAAGTCGTGCGTTTCCATTGGCATAAGTCAAAACGGAACACAGAGAAAGAAGTATTGTAAATATCTTTTTCATATTGAGTCGCTGCAAATGTAAATAATAGAAGTCAGAAATTGTCTATTTTTCAACACAAAATTGTCTGAATAATAGTTTTTGGACATTTTTTCCACAAAAATAGACAATTGAAACGCACATTACAAATCTAAATACAGTATGTTTGCAACAGAAAATCAAAAAAACACTATGAAAACGAAATTACTACTCGCATTTTTTTTCTTCCTGGGTCTTTCACTGACTAACACTCAGGCACAGACAGGAAACAACACCACATTATTAAAAACAATCGCTGATGCAAAGGCACTGAGCACAGATGGTTATCCAGATGGGGCTGTGACCACCCTCTACGATATGATAGGCATTTGTGAAAACATAGCTGCATCTGAGAAGACTCAAACTGTTTACAACCAATACAACACAGCCCTAAAAAATGCTGTAACTTTGTTTAAGACCAGAAAGAATAAGACATTCGACACCTCAGCCATTCCTGTTGGTGAATACGATACGAACAGAGGATTCCTGCACCCTGGCATGTTGCATACCGAAGCAGACTTCATCCGTATTCGTCAGCAGATTGCCGATGGAAACGAAAAAGTAGTTCAGGCATTCAAGGTTCTGAAATCAGCAGCCTACGCACAGTCATCAGCAGCCTCTTATCCTGTTGAAGTCATCGTTCGTGGAGGCGGTTCTGGCGAAAACTATATCAATGCAGCCAGAGGAGCTACCATCGCCTATCAGAATGCTCTCCGCTGGCATCTCGAAGGGAATAAAGCCTGTGCAAAACACGCCGTCGAGGTTTTGATGGCATGGGCAAACACCTGCAAGGATGTAAGCGGAAACTCCAACTACGCTCTTGCTGCAGGACTCTATGGTTATCAGTTTGCCAATGCAGCAGAACTGATGCGCGACTACGACGGCTGGAGCAAGGAAGATTTTCAAACCTTCAAGCAGTGGATGCTCAGAGTGTGGTATCCAAAGGCAATAGGATTTCTTCGTGGCAGAAATGGCACATGGGAAAATGCAGGCCGTTGGGGACAGTGTCCAGGTCATTACTGGTCTAACTGGGGACTCTGCAACGCACTCTGCGTAGCTTGTATAGGTATCCTTTGCGACGACGTATTCATTTATAATCAGGGTATGTCTTTTTTCAAATACGATCAGGTAGGCACATATGTTGATCCGCGCACAGCAAACCCCATTCTCAACGACGGACTTACGGAGTTCTTGGGCAACCTCGTTGTAACTACTTCAGAATGGAGCGGCGAGACAGGTGCTTACGGAAAGGTAGGACAGATGCAGGAATCCGGTCGCGACATTGGTCATGCTACTATGGCACTCGGACTCGCCGTCGATTTAGCACAGATAGGATGGAACCAGGGCGACGACCTTTTCTCATATATGGATCATCGTCTGGCAGCAGGTATAGAATTCGTAGCTGCTCAGCAGCAGGGCATCACAGACCTGCCATGGACCACATACCACTATGCAGAAAGTGGTTTGGCATGGTGGGATAGCCGTTCTTGGAAACAGGAAACATATGCTACAGGTGAACAGATTCGTCCTTATTGGGGTACGGTTATCGGTCATTACGAAGGTATAAAAGGTGTAAAGATGCCATTCTCTGAGTGGGCTTATGACAAGATGGGAATTGACGCTGGTGGTGTAGGTAGCACAAGTGGCGGTTACGACCATTTGGGTTATTCTGTACTTATGAACACTCGTCCGTTTGCAACTGAGGATACTCGTCCTACAGAACTGAAACCTCTCATCACAGTGGATAACAAAAACCTTCAGCAGTCAGACCTTGGTGGACTGAAAAACCATTGGAAGAATGTCAGCACAGAGACAGTAGAAAAGGGAAAGACACTCACCCTTTCAGTTGTTCTGCCAGAAGGAGAGGAAGATACAGGCAACTGGCTTTGGAACACAGGCGAAACTGCTCGCAGTATCACAGTAACTGCTAATAAGAGTTTTGTATATAGGGCTACATACACAAATAAAAATGGTGTAAAGAGTCAGCAGTCGTTCTCTATCGCAGTAACTGGAGACTGCACAGAATCCCCTCTGAACACATCATTAACCCACGGAACCACCAACAGCAATGTTACAGAAGCAACTGTTTTCTATGGCGACAAACTTGAATTTTCAGCTTCCACCTATGCAGGTTGGGACAACACCATCTGGTGTGACGGCAATGCGACTGCATCTGCAGAAATACCAGCCCTTGGCAGTGAACGATTTTTTCAAGCTATAGTAACTAATCAGGGCGGACGCCAGCATCTGGTTTCCTTCACCCTTACACCAATCTATGCTAGAGCTGATATGGTAGTAAATGGCACCACAAAAGAAAATCAGACCACTTTAGTCGCAACAGGCAACGATATCGTCAGTCTCCAGCCCTACACCCCAGAAGCAATGGGCGATGTGCGATATCTATGGAACGACGGCACAACGGATGCCACACTCACCCTGGACGGAATAAGCACATCTGGCACATACTCTGTCACTATCAAAAACAATCAGACAGAACAGGATATCGAGTACAATATATATATTAATGACGAGTCTGCCACAAGTCCCATCGAACCAGCCTGCTATATGATTCGACATGCAGGAAGCAATACTTACATGACCGACAACGGCTTAAACAAACTTGTCACCTTCAAAGAGGGCAATCCGGAAGCTCCTGCAACAAACCAGATATGGGAAATAACAGAAACATCCGGCAAATATGCCATAAAGGAAGTAGGGGAAAATTCCGGACTCGGCACCAATGGTAAAGTATCCTTTCGTGCATCCGGCTTCTTTTATCTGAACAAAGCAGTTGGTATGGACAGGTATGCTCTATACACCAAAGTAGGTACATCAACAAAATACTGGGCAATGACACCCGACGGAGAAGCTGATCCAGACACAGGCAACAAAGTCACAGATTTCCCTTTCGAATTCATATTCATCAGTGCACCTACTGGCATTGAAGAAGTTCAAGAGTTCGAGAGTTCAAGAGTTCAAAGGGAAGATGTTATTTACGACCTGCAAGGACGTAGAGTTCAAGATGTTCAAGGTTCGAACATATATATAATTAACGGCAAGAAGTACATAAAATGAAGAAGGCTCTCACCATCATATTCTTAGGATTCAGTCTATGCACACAGGCACAGACTTCCTACCGCATGGCAGGTTCCTATGAGGTGATTGCCCGCGACGGAGAATTCCGTTCTACCAAAGCGGGTAGCGAACGCGACATGAAGGCAGCTCTTACATTTGCCAAGGAGGGACAGACCGAAGAAGCACTCAAGATTATCAATGCCTATGCCAATACCTTGCAGAGGATAGAAGGTCATGATGCCCCGCTCTGTGCCATTCAGTGTTTCGACCTTGTGAGGGCTATGACTCTGCTCCAGAGCCACCAGACTCCTGAGTGGAAGGCGATGATAGAACGGGCTCTGATGCCGATGATGAAACAGTTTGAGGCAGACAGTCCTTATGCCAATGGCAACTGGGGAGCTATCGTAAACCGTTTGCGAATGGCTTGTGGTATATTCTTAAAGAGCCAAGAGTCAAGAGTCGAGGGACAAGAGGATTTGTACAAGGCAGCAGTCGATTACTACCTTAACGCCTACGACAATGGTGCCCTGCCCCATTACATCAGCGAAACAGGACAATGTCAGGAGACAGGGCGCGACCAGTCGCACGTACAACTCGGACTGGAGGCTCTGGCACAGACCTGCGAAATGGCATATGAACAAGGCGACGACCTATGGGGAGCACTCGACAATCGTCTGCTCAAAGGATTTGAATACACAGCAAAGTACAACCTCGGTTACGAAGTGCCTTTCTCCACGTGGAACGACTGCACAGGACTTTATTGCGGATGGACAACTCCAGGCGAGATGGGACGAGGAAAACTCTGGGACATCTATCGTCTGCCCTACGACCATTATGTAGGCAGAAAGGGACTCAAGATGCCATATACAGAACGCATCGTGAAGGGAGAAAAACCGAAGGTAAAGGAATCAAAGCAGTTGCACCAGGCATTTACCTACCCAGCACCTGAAGGAGCCCCCTTGATGCATGATTATAAGGTATATGTTCAACCACGCGGCACAGACCAATGGATACAGATCGACACCTATATGGCAAAGGTGAATGCAGCCCTGCCACAATCATCATCCGAAACTTGCAAAACAGGTCATAAGGTAAGTAAAATATCCTATGCAATGTTCGATTTCATCGGGGATGTTTTTGTGCGTATAGTTAGCAGTGGCAAGACCTTCCATAAGGTCAGGATTCGTCCCGACTACAAAGGAGTTTTTGCAAACATTCAGAACGACTCCACCGTTCAATTCCTGCTTTTCCAACCCGAAAATGTGAGTGTGGAATTTGACGGCAGAACCGACAACAACCTCCTGCTCTTCACCTCTGCTCCGCCACAGAGCATGGCTGAAGCGAAGAAAGCTGCAAAACAGCAGAAGCGCACCTTCAAGTACTATGCTCCGGGATTATATAATGAGAAAACTATCAAGGTAGAATCAAACACGACAGTCTATCTGGCAGGGGGCAGTTACTTCACAGGTACATTCGCCATAGAGGACGCTGAAAACGTAAGCATTTTGGGGCGCGGCATTGCCCGTCCGAAAGATGGTTATGAGGGTTGCCATATACATCGCTCCAAGAACGTTCTCATCGATGGAATGGTGCTGAACACCTGTCCTGTAGGTGGCAGCAACGGAGTTCGCCTCCACGATGTACGTTCCATCTCCCATCCTTCCTGGGGCGACGGACTGAATGTGTTTGCATCGGAGAATGTAGAGTACGACAGGGTATTCTGCCGCAACAGCGACGACTGCACCACAGCCTATGCCACTCGCAAGGGATTCAGTGGCAACACCCGCAACATTCGAATGAAGAACTCCACCCTCTGGGCTGATGTAGCCCACCCTATCTTCATTGGCATTCATGGAAACTCAGAACGAGGTGACACGATTGAGAATCTCATATATGAAAACATCGATATACTCTGTCAGAGCGAACCAC
>JAEEGI010016756.1_pt1 | contig 15106 bp, 8 predicted proteins | sample 8958751 | NCBI WGS metagenome assembly JAEEGI01 (sample SAMN16246545, study PRJNA631951) | gut metagenome | biome: gut microbiome; feature: rumen; material: KS-attached | host: Bos | place: Iran: Karaj | collected 2018-10
AAAAACGTTAAATCTGCACATTATTTGTATTCGACAAAATTTCAGTCATCACTTTTCTACCGTTTTAATCCAAATTCTTTGAAACACAATAAGTTGTAGATATTGGTACTGTATTAGCCTGACAAGTATCACTATTCCAAATTCCGTTATTTCCATCGGCAATGAGGTGTTTGCAAACTGCACGAGACTGAACAGCGTGACCATTGGCTATTCTGTCCAATCAATTGGTACTGCTGCGTTTGCGGCTTGTAGCGCTTTGGAGAAAATCAGCGTAAGCGATGGAAATCCTTTTTTAGATTCCCGTGACAACTGTAACGCCATTATTGAGACTGCAACCAATACACTTGTTGTTGGTTGTCAAAGCACAGTAATCCCAAACTCGGTGACGACGATCGGCGAGAATGCATTTATTTATTGCTATATGTTTGGTAGCCCGTCAACAGTGACAAACGTAACGATTCCTAGCTCCGTTACCGCCATTGGTAGTGGAGCGTTCACGGGTTGTGATAACCTGATAAGTATAACATGCCTTGCCATCACGCCGCCCACGATGGAGCGTTGGGTATTTGAAAATGATACTTACAGCAATGTTACACTTATTGTGCCTGAAGGATGCAAGAGCATCTATGAGTCAGCATTTGGGTGGCAAGACTTCGTCACCATCCAGGAATACCCAGATACCATTGTGGGTAGCGACACCATTTACTATAACATTACGTCTGACAACGAGGTCGAGGTGACCTATAAGGGTGAGAACGAAGACTATAATTGCTACCGCGGCAATATCACCATTCCAGCTACGGTGATTATTGACGGCAAAACTTATACCGTTACCGCCATTGGCGAGCGGGCATTTAATGACTGCGGCTACTTGGCGAGCGTGACTATTCCCAACACCGTCAAAACAATCGGTGAATGTTCATTCTATAATTGCAAAAACTTGGTGAACTTAAATGTCCCAAATTCCGTTACAACTATCAAATCCCAGGCATTTTATTACTCTGGGCTAAAAAGCATAACAATCCCAAATTCCGTTACATCCATCGGCCAAGGAGCGTTTGAGGAATGCCATGGATTAACGAGTGTGACACTCCCTAATTCTATCGTGATTATTAACGATAAAACATTCTCTGAATGTTATAATTTGACAAGCATAACGATTCCTAATTCTGTCACACGCATCCGCAGTGGCGCCTTTCAAGGAACTGGCCTGACAAGTGTGACTGTTCCCGAGGGTGTAACAGAAATCTGGTCCAGAGCGTTTGCTTATTGTCCCCTAACAAGTGTTTATCTACCCAAATCATTAACAGGTCTTGTCGGTTCGAGTGCATTCGAAGGATGTGATAAGCTCATGAGCGTGACCTGCCTTGCTACAACTCCGCCCTGGATGGTCGCCAAGAATATATTTGACGACAGAACTTATAGTGACGGTACTCTGTATGTTCCTGAAGCATCAGTATCTGCCTACAGGAACGCCTCGTATTGGGAGAATTTTGTCAATATTGAGGGTATTACGGTTGTTGAGCCGGGTGACATTGATGGTGACGGGGTGTTGAACGTCAATGATGTGACAGGCCTTATTGACATGATTCTTGAGGGGACAGCAAACATTGAGGATAATCCAGCTGCTGACGTGAATGGTGACGGGATCATTAACGTGGCTGATGTGACTTCACTTATCGATATGTTGCTCGCTGCGAGCTAATAATTTCAGACAAGAACTTTTACCATCAAGTCCTGTGTTCACTCCCGTGAATGCGGGACTTGATTTTGTTAGTGGTTTGGGGGATGCTAGAAGCGGAAGCCGGCGGTGAGGTCAAAGTCGCTATAGCTGTTGTAGAAGCTGTGGCGTACGCTCTGGTACCAGTGCCCCTCGTGGTTGACGGTAAGGGCATAGAAGAAGTTGCCGGCGGTGCGCACGAGTGCCATCTTGGCTGTCAAATTGGTGGAGAGTAGCGACTTCTTGCCCTCGATGGAATTGGGGAAGCTGTGCCGGTAGCCGATGCTGGGGGCGAAGGTGATGTTGAACAGCCAGCCATGATGGAAGACCCAACTGTATCCGTAGCCCAGCAACACACCGAAATCGCGGTAACGGAAACGGTAATCGGTGACCTTGTCGGGAAGATAAGGCTTGAGTTCGGGGTCCAGCAAGCTCATGTCCATAACCACATCCTGGTGACTTGCATAGATACCTGCCAGCAACGAGCCGGAACTGCGTTTCTGGTACTTGGAGAAGCAATAGGCCGCAGCCTGGCTGTAGTGGGTGTGGTTGAAGATGTAATAGGCATCGAAGCCGTAACTCTCGCGTTTGAGTCCCGAGAAAATCTTGCTACCATGCCACTTTCCCAGCCAGTTGAGGTGCAGTGTGCTCTGGTCGTGCTTGCGGTAATAGGCCTCGACAAAGATGCGCGACGTGGTGAAGGAGAACTGCAGGCGTCGGTTGCGGATGAACTTTCCCGCCAACAGGTCTCGTGCGTTGATCATGTAAGTGAAACTGAGTCCCATGCCGCAGATCTGGAAACCGAAGAGCGAGGTGACATCGCTGTTCATCTGCACATAGGATTTCCATTGGCTCAGATGTCCCGAGTAGAAGTCAATCCAGTTGTCGTTCTTGAGCATGATTTTCCACTTCTTGCCAGAGGTTTTGCCTGGATTGGACACATAGGTGCTGTCATAATAGTTGAGTGCATGGTTGAGCCAACGGTAGGCCTTGAAGCCGAAGTCAATAGCAGGAGGATAAATGATGGAAGTGTCGTTGATGCTCCACCCACGGCGAAAGATAACCGACTCCCAATAAAGTAATTTTTCGGTATCCCTGGCCTCTGACAGGCTGTCCAAACGGTTAGAAACGCTGTCCAAACGGCTGGCAACACTGTTGATGCGCAGGGCGATATCATCCAAGCGGCAAGCGACGCTATCGGCTCCTTTAGCCAAGCTGTCGAGATGCACTAGCGGGTCATCGGCCGTTGCCACATCATTCCAGGCCGACATCTCGGCACACCAAGCAGAGCTCATTGTGAACCATGCGAGCAGGAACGATATGACCAGACGCTTCTTCATTCGGCTGTTGATGGCACATGGGATTGAGACGAGCGCAACGTGACCATGGGTACCGGTTGACGAATGCTGCTGTCACGTGGCACTGCGGGCGACGGTTCCCGCCTGGGGATGCTGTCCACGGGGGCGGATGTGACGGTCGGGTTAGAAGACTTGCGCCGCGGCTTGTCGAAGTCGTGTTTCCACACGATGCCCACGCCTTGAGTAGTGAGGGCGTTGCGCAGGTAGTAGTTCTGGTCGTTGAAGTGGTTATAGGCCTTGAGGCGGAAAGTGCCCTTGCTGTTGAGCAGGTATTCCAAGTCAAAGTCGCCGATGAAGTTGGTGTTGCTCGTGTTGTAGGTATTCTCGCGGTAACCGAAGTTGCCGTTCAACAACAGGCGGTTATTGAGCAACTGACTCGACAGCGCCACATCTACCTCCACGTCGCTGAAGTCGCCCTTGTCGGTGCGCACATTGGGCGCGATCGACAGGTTATCGGACATCTTGCCCAAAATATTGCTCAGCTGCCCCGCGATGGTCGATGAGGCCACCGAGGTAATCAGCTCGTTCTGCTTGGACGAGGTGCCCATATACTCGGGGGTGTAGAAGCGGTTGAGCGCCAACAGGTAAATAATCTGGCGATTCATCATCTCGTCGGTGCTGATGATGCTCTTGACCTTGTGATAGGCATCGGTCGTGAGGGAGGGGAATTCCAAGTCAAACGAGATGTCAGGCTGGCTGATGATGCCCTTGGCACGCAAGAGGGCATGCACGGGCACATTGGTGCGGTTCAGGTCGGGATCGCTGCCGAAGGACTCATCCAGGTCGCGAATATTGGCATTGAGCGAATAGAGGGCCTCGAGGTCCAACGTGGCGGCATAGGGGTCGCCCTGGAAGCTGATGCTGCTGCCGTCGCGTATGGTGAAGTCCTTGATAATCACATCCTGGAGGGTGAAATTGTAGGTACCCTTGTCGAGGGTGTATTTGCCGTAGGTTTCCAGCTCGCCGTTGTTGTTATAGGTCAAGCGCATGTGACCGTTGCCCGTGGCCTTGATGCGGTCGCCCCCGACGGGGTCCATGATTACTGTGAGCGCCACATCGGGTGTGATGTCGCCCTGCAGGTCGATGTTGTAGGCACTGGGCTCGGCATTCTCCTCCTGCTGCACCTTCTGCTTGAGTTGACTGAGAATCATGTCGAGCGTGTCGACAGGCTGCTGAACAACAGGGGCATTGAGTGCATCCCTGTCACGGAAGGTGATGAAGTTGTAGTTATCGGCCTGCTCGGAGTCGCTCATCACAAAGGTAAAACGGCTGTGAGGTGCCGACGTCATGTTGACCCTGATGTTGACGATTCCAGGCCCGCCGTCGACAAAGCAAGCGCCGTTGCCGTAGATGGTGCCGTACCAGACGGGGTTGATCGACGGGTTGGTGTCGTAGCTGAGGAAGTTGCGGGCATCGGTGATGGCGAAGCTGAATTCGGGACGGTGGAAGGCGTCGTGCTTGAGCCATCCACCCAACTTGGCCTCATGTCCCTCCCTGTCATGGATGGGAATGTCGCTAAACTCGATGTAGTCGGGGATGATGTGAATGGGCACATCGCTTGCGGTGTACCAGCAGTTCACATAATCGAGGAAGAAGCGTATCGAGTCGGCCACGATGTCGCCTTCCAGGTTGATGGTGTGGAAGTTGCCAAACAGAATGGCCTTGCCCGACATCTCGCCCTGCACATCGCTAGTGAAGGCCTCCATGTAGGGCTTGAGAAACGCGATGTTGGCATGGTCGGTGTCAAACTCGATATAGAGCGAGTCGTCGGCGATATAGATGCCGCCATCAAGCAAGCTTCTCTTTCCATTGGGCTGAGCGATGTCACCGGCAACGAGGATGCCCTTGGTCTCGTTATCAAACTCCACGCCGATATCCAAATCGCCCATCACGCAGCCGTTATAGGAGATGTTCTTGATGAACAGGCTGGGCGTGTACACCCGAGGTGTCCCTGACATGAGGTCGCTGGCGTAGATGCGGCTCGTGGCCCTGCCGCCAAAGTCCACATGGTCGATGGCCAATGTCTCGAAGACATAATCCAGATTCATGTCGTTCATCTCCAGGCACAGCTGATCGTCGGGATCTTTCGATACCTTGCCGTTGATCTGGATAAACTGTTCGTCCCTGCCTCCCGCCAGGTTCTCGACCGTCACCACGTCATTATCAATGTTGATGTGGCCGCGCTGCACCTGCCAGATGGTGTCGCTGAACACCAGCTGCGACGGATTGATGTTGATGTCGGCCTTTAGACCGCCTTGAGAGCCGCGGTCCAGCAAAGCGTCCATGCTGAGGTTGCCGTGGAAGTCATGTTCCATGGGCATGCGCCACGCCAGATTGGCGTCGATGCGGTTATCCTGACCGCTAGCGTCCAGGTTGAGGTCGATCATGCCCTGCTTAGCCGGATAACGCGACTGGGCATTGAGCACCACCTTGTTAGTGAGGCTGTCCAGCTCGATGAGCAGGCGGGTCTGCTCGATGACCTTATTGCTACCCTGAATAATCAAGGGAGCGTCCACCACCAGGTCAAATGTGGTATCGCTCTCGTTGAGGTTGGCCTCGATGATGGTGCGGTACCCCAATTTGAAGGGCAGCTCGAGCATCTGGTGCAGAGCCTCGTCGGGCGTGATGACCAGATTCATGTGCACATCGTTGGGTTCGCCGCCATGACGGTAATCGGCAAAGTTGCCAAAGTATTGCGGGAAGGCATTGGAGAGCATGTGCTTGATGGTGGGCACTATCGTTTGGAAATCGTACTGTCCCGACACAAATCCGCTGATGTGGTCGCTGTCGATGTTGATGACCTTGTCAATGCCGTTGTTATCGGCATTCAGTTGCAAGGTGTTAAAAGACCAGCCCTCGCCATTGGCGTCGGCAAACGTGAAGTCGTTGACCTGGATATGTCCCGATGCGTTATCCAGCGAATTGCCCCAGAACGACGCTGTTGCCGTCGCTGCCAGACGATGGTGGGGATATTTGTTGGTCAAACCCAGAGTCGCCAAGTTCAGGCCCTCGGTCCTGATGTTCACGTCATAGTTGGAGTTGGGGCCATCCAACAGCGCTTTACCATCGATGGAAATACGGCCATTGGGGTCATTCATGGCCAGAGAGCCCATGAAATCATTGCCTTGCTTATCCACATCGGCAGTGATATTGTGGTAGCGGTTGCCCTTGAAATCGATAAACGGAATATGGCCCTGCAAGTGGCCGGACACGTCACTGCCCTTTACAAACGCATCGACCTGAGCATCGATGGCCACCTGATCGATCAAGTCACGCTTGGCAAGCAGTGTTCCCAGCTGCAACCCGTCGCTCTTGACATGGCCAACGAAATGTGTGCCTCCCTGTTGCTGAGTCAAGGTGCCGTTGAGACCGGCCTTGCCCAACGACGTTCCCAAAGTGCCGTTGACACGCAGGTTTCCAGGCGTGCTGCGCAACTCGCCGTTAACCGTCACATGGCCGCAACGGTTAATCAGGTCCTTCGTCTGCTGGGGCAGGGCTGGAGCCAGACGCATGAACTGCGACAGCTTACCAGCGCTGACATCCAGGTCGATTTTGTCCAAATCCAGCGCATAATAGCCACCTGAGGTGGGCATGGTCATTCCACCACAGGCATTAAGCGACAAGGCGCCATCGTTAGAGAACACGTTCAAGGCAGGCACCTCGATGCGGTTACCATCACGTATCACCTCGGTAGTCAGGCGCAAGGGGTCGTCCAGTTCCTTGAGCTGGGGAGCAAAGGCGGCCAAATCGGACGGTGTGACGGTACTGCCCGAAGTGCGCACCCTGAGTGGCATGGCAGCCAACTCCGAGCCCAGATTCTTGAGCGAGGAGTATTCCAAATGCAGGTCATCCAAGCGGATGTCGCTATGGGGCAGCAATATCTTGATATCCTTGACGTCAAGGGCATTGTCGGTGACGTGGACATCGGTGGAGAGGCGCTTGAGCGACAGACCGCTGCCCTCATCAAACGAGAGGCGCTTGATGCGGATGTCGAAGTCGTTGTTCTTGAGTCGAGGCAGAGAAAGGTCGGCACTCAGGTTGCTCACAGCCAAATGATTGGGGTCGAAACGCCCAGGCTTGCGAGGCTGGTCCAGCACATCATAGGTCAACTGAGACTGACGCACGACGACCGTCTTGACCTGCACGTCAAACGGCTTGGGCGGCTTATCGTCCTTAGGCTTGAATGCGTCGATGATGAACTGCATATTGGTCGGGCTATCCTTATCCTGCCGCGTGACATGACCTTTCAGGCCGATGAGTTCGCCATAGGTCACCACAATGCGTCGGTCGGTAATCAGTTCCTTGAGGCTAACGCCTGCGCCGATCTTGCCGATGGTCAACAGCGAGTCGCCCTGCTGGTCATTGACGAGGACGTCCTTGAGCTCGACCTGGTTAAACGGCGTGATGGACACCGAACCGATATCGACCTGTGTGTTCAGGTACTTGCTCAGCGCTTTCTCGCCCTCTTGGCACAGCCGTTGCTGCACCGGCGGCATCAGAAGAAGCAGATAGGCCAAGGCAAACAGGGCAACGACCGTCACCAGTATGGTCACCACCACACTGCGCAACACGTTATATGTCCCTTTTGAGATGTTCATGTGTACAATTTGCCTCTCATCTGCAAATCTAATGCCACGTTCTTCAAAAATACCTTTAAAAAGATTATTCCGGTAGTTGGTCACACTGCGCCAGCCACAGGCGTGACGACGCGTCGCTGGGCATGCGCCAGTCGCCGCGTGGCGACAACGACACGCTACCCACTTTGGGACCGTCGGGCAGGCATGAGCGCTTGAACTGCTGGGCAAAGAAGCGTCGGCAGAAGGTGCGCAGCCACTTTTTGATGGTTGCATTGTCATACTCGCCCTTGAAAGCCTTGCGCGCCAACAGATAAAGTTTGGCGGGAGTGAAGCCGTATCGCAACATATTGAACAGGAAGAAGTCGTGCAGCTCATATGGGCCCACAATGTCTTCGGTCACCTGCAAAATCGTGCCGTCCTTGGCGGCAGGTGTCAACTCGGGGCTGATGGGCGTGTCCAGCACATCCAGCAGGGTGTCATGAATGGTTTTGCCCTTCTCGGTACCGTCATTGAGCGAGCCGGCAAACCAGCGCACCAGGTGGCGCACCAGGGTCTTGGGAATGCTCACGTTGACGTTGTACATCGACATGTGGTCGCCATTATAGGTTGCCCAGCCGAGGGCCAGCTCCGACAGGTCGCCAGTTCCCAGCACAAGGCCGTTTACCTTGTTGGAGAAGTCCATGAGTATTTGGGTGCGCTCACGCGCTTGGCTGTTCTCATAAGTCACATCGTGATTGGAGGCCTCGTGGCCGATGTCCTTGAAATGCTGTGTTACGGCATCGGCGATGCTGATTTCATGCAATGTCACGCCCAGCGAACGTACCATCGCGCAGGCGTTGGTGTAGGTGCGGTCGGTGGTGCCGAAGCCCGGCATGGTGATGGCATGGATGTCCTTGCGGTCACGCCCCATGCGGTCAAAGGCACGCACAGCTACCAGCAAGGCCAGCGTTGAGTCCAATCCACCCGACACGCCCACGACGATTGTCGGGATGCCCGTGAAGTCCAGACGTCGCATCAAGCCCTCGGTCTGGATGGCGATAATCTCCTCGCAGCGGGCATTCAGCCTGTCATCCTCGACGGGCACAAACGGCAGTCGGCGCACCGGGCGCAGCAATTCCTGGCTCTCGTAATCGAGGTTGTCGGCCACCATCATCGGGATGTGTTCAAAGGCAGTGCCGAACTGCACCATGCTGTCGGCAAAACTGCCGTTGATGCGGCGTTCGTTCTCCAGAGCAGCCACATCGACGTCGGCAATGGACATCTGGGGCTTGGTGGTGAAACGCTCACCCTCGGCCAGCATCTTGCCGTTCTCGGCAATGACGGCGTTGCCGCCAAAGACGAGGTCGGTCGTAGATTCGCCATAGCCACACGAGGCATAGACATAGGCCGCGATGCAATGGGCGCTCTGATGCTTAATGAGGTCCATCAGATAGGTGTGCTTGCCGATGAGTTCATTGCTCGCCGACAGGTTCACAATCACATTGGCGCCATTGATGGCCGCGATGCTGCTGGGCGGTGCGGGCACCCACAGGTCCTCACAGATTTCCACAGCCACACGGGCCCGTCCAGACTCAAATATCATGTGCGTGCCAAAGGGCACTTCCTCATCGCCCACCATAATGCTGCTCTTACCGGCAATGGCAGTGATATTGCTTGTAGTGAACCAGCGTTTCTCGTAAAACTCCTTATAGTTGGGGATATAGGTCTTGGGTACCACCCACATCTCGCCGTGGTTGATGACCACGGCACAGTTGAACAGGTGACCGCTGCAACGCAACGGAGCACCCACAACGGCCATCACCGGTGTGTTCTTGTAATGGTCACACAGCTTGACAAGCGCATGCTCAGCGGCATCGAGCAACAGTTCATTGCCCAACAGGTCACCGCAGGTATAACCCGTCACACACAGTTCAGGCAAGACGGCAATATGCGCCCCTGCAGCGACTGCCTGGTCCAGACTCTCGATGATGCCCTCTACATTGCCGTCCACATCGGCAACATTGACACGGGGAACAAGAGCCGCCACGCGCACCAGCCCGTAGTCGGCCACGCCCTTTCCCTGATCTCTCGTTGTAGCCATATCGTTCACAATCTTTACTAAAGAAATATTGGTTTAACCTGCAAAATTACGTATTTTCGCTGGAAACGGCCCAACATAGCCCAGACAATTTTGCTGGCAAAAAGAAAAAGTTGAGCGTTTAAGAATATTTTAACGGCCCGTTGTTGCAAAATACGATTCCTTTCACTAACTTTGCCGCCAAAGACAGAACGAATACTAACCATTAAAAATAACAGTTAAATTATGAAGAAGATCTTTACTCTGCTCTTTTGCGTGACGGCTATGAGTTTTGCATCCCAAGCCGCCAACAATTATGATGCCGTACAAAGGTGCATCAACTATTTGCTGGGTCTGGAACAGCCCATGACCCTCATGGCCACCAATCTCGATGCCAACCATGACGGCGATATCAACATCGAAGACGTTACCACGCTCATCGACATGGACCTTGAGGCTCCCGCAATGGCACCTGCCCAGGAAGTCGACGTGGAAGCCGTGATCAAAGATATGCTTGACAACGAGCCTCCCACGCCCACCATCGATGACGTGACCGACACGATCGAGAAAAAACTGAACAAATAAGCTTTTAAGCTTTCTACCGTAAAGCGGGCTGTGTCATCATTCCCTTTTGGATTTATCATCGGCCTGAAGGCCGAGAAATTGAACAATATTTTAAATAAAATCTGATTCGTTTTTATACAAATTTTGTTTGATTTCACCGTGTGTAGCACGGATTCCACTGTTGGAATCGGAATTATGACACAGCCCTATAAAGTCAAAGGTATATATCGAAAAGACATGAAACACTCGTTGAAATTGTGGCTGGCACTAGCCCTGCCACTTATTGCTATGGCGCTGTTAATGACGTCATGCGGCAACGATGACGAGCCTAAAGGAGCCGTCATCGACTATTACCTGAACGTTGAGGAGGAATTCCTCGTTGACGGCTCGACCGCGACCATCAACCGCTTCTATAATCCCATCGTACGCATGAGGCAAGCCATTCGCTCGGTCTATCCCCAGGCCAATGCCGATGGTGCCGACGAGGCCGTGCTTGCAGCCTGCGAGAAGGAATATGCCGACTACTGCGAGATGTACACCGGTATCGGTGGCAACGAGCACTTTACCTGTTTGTTCCATCTGGTGCGCGTTGTCAAGAAGGGGGATCAAATCAAACGAAGCGAGACGCTCCGCACGTTCGTCTATGACATCAACCCAAAGGTCACCGATATCGAGGAGTGAGCCGTTGATATGATCGATACATTCTATAGTTTCTATAAATAACTGACAATCAGTTTCTCAACAAGGCGCGGCTTGGCATAATCGTCCAGGTCGCGCTCGTCTATCCATTGGTAATCTGGCGGCAGGTCAGGTCGAACTGAGGGTTCGGCAAGATAGAAGTCGGCATACAGGATGCGGTGGGTGAGCACATGCTTCACTTCACGAGCCAGCAGCATGAGCGGGCAGCCCAGTTCGGGCAACGGGCCTGACTCGACCAATAGCGGCTCCCACAGCCCCTGCCAGATGCCCCCGGCGGGTCGCCGCCGCAGGGCTGTATGGCCATTGTGGCGGACATAAATATATGAGAAACGGCGTTCCTGGATTTTGAGTTTTTTCTCCTTGACGGGCAATAGGTCAACACGGCCCGTGCGCAAAGCGCCACAAGTCAGGGCCATGGGACAGTCGCCGCATCGTGGCGACCGTGGCGTGCACCACGTTGCCCCAAAGTCCATCATTGCTTGATTGAAAGCCGAAGGGTCCGCCACAGGCAGCAACTCCTGAGCCAGGGCCTCAAAGGTGTGCTTGCCACTAGTAGTGTTGATGGGGACATCGATGTCGAAGTGACGGGCCAACACGCGATAGACGTTGCCGTCAACAGCGGCAGCAGGCAGCCCAAACGCCATTGAGCCCACAGCTGCGGCGGTATAGTCCCCCACCCCTTTCAGGGCGCGCAACCCTTCGATGGAGTGCGGAAAACCGCCTTGTTCAACAATCTGACGGGCCGCAGCATGCATGTTGCGTGCACGGCTATAGTAACCCAGGCCCTGCCACTGCCGCAACACCTCGTCCTCGCTAGCGGCTGCCAAAGCCTCGACAGTAGGGAACCGCTCCATGAAACGAAGCCAGTAGTCGCGCCCTTGCTCTATGCGCGTCTGCTGCAGGATAATCTCACTCACCCAAATGCCATAGGGATCACCGATGCCACGCCATGGCAGTTCGCGCCCATACTGCGCAAACCACCTCAACAAAGCCGTAGTAAACGATGACTGTCCCATATCGCAAACCGATACTTATAGTTCCTGCATCACTCACCTATCTCAAGGGGTAGATATTATCGATGTCGTTCCAATTCTTGGCCTTCTTATAAGCATTGACCGAATTGGCCGGCACATAAACCGGTTTACTCCTGAAGCTGGCCTTATCGAGGGTGGGCGGATTGACGGCATGGCACTCTATACGGCTCAAATTGTGGCATTTCTCCACCACTTTTTTACCGATGCGGGTCACACTGGCCGGGATGACAAGCGTCGTGATGGCTGTTTCTCTCAAGGCATTCTCGCCCAGAGTTTTCAGGCCGCGGCCAAAGTCTATCTTTACCAAAGACGAGCAACGCAGGAAAGCCTCCTTTTTCACCCATGTGCAAGCATCAGGAATAACCACCCTTGTCAATCCCGTGCAGTCCTTGAAAGCCCTCTCGCTGATGGTCGCTAACGAGGACGGCAGGTCGATGGATGTGAGGTGGGAACACTTCTCAAAGGCTTCTTTACCGATGTCGTTGAGGGCCGGCGGGAAAGCTACAGATTCCAAGGCCGTGCATTTCTTGAAGCATAGGGGCGCAATCACTGTCAGGCCCTTAGGCAAAGATATGGATTTGAGGCTCGTACAATTCTCAAAAGCCGATTCTCCTATCGTTTTGACTGCAGGACCCAGTTCAACGCTCGCCAGTTTTGAACAGTTGCTGAAAGCGTGAGCCTCTATCGTGGACAGGCCAGCCGTCGAACTGATAGCAGTGAGGGCTGAATTGGCAAAAGCATATTCGCCAATAATTGTCACCGTTGCAGGAAGCGTAACGGATGAAATCACCGAGCCATAGAAGGCATGTCGGCCAACGCGCCTCACGCCATCAGGCACAATCAATGAGCCGATGCGAGCCAGGGGGCAGAGCATGAGCACACCACCCGTGTTGTCATAGAGCACACCGTCCTTGCTGCTGTAATATTGGCTTTTCTCTTGAACGACAATTTCTTTCAGATACTTCAAGGCGCCCAGATCGTTGTTGTTGATCTTGGTGACAGCGGGTATCTCCAGTGTTTTGAGGAGTGTTCCCTCAAAGGCCTTGGCTCCCAAATTCTTCAATGCTTTCGGCAGAATCACCCGTGTCAAGCCTGCGTTGACAAAGGCTTTATCTCCAATATCCACCAACGTCTTGGGTAACGTGACCTTTTCCAGCTTTTTGCAACCCTTGAAACATTCATCGCCAATGCTTTTCAGGCCCTCACACAACGAGACATATTCCAAATTGGAGCAGTCGCTGAACGCCGAATTGCCAATGGACTGAACACGAGTGGGCATCATCACTTCCACAAGGTTCTTGCAGCCCTTGAGCGCATTGGACTCGATTCTCTTGAGTTGTTCAGGCAGCAGAATCAAGCGCAGATGCTCGGTTCCTGCCAGCTCGTCATGAAGCACGTCGGGCTCGCTGCCGCTCATGATGCGAGCGTGTTCAAGTTCCAAGTCAATGTAATTGTCAATCCGGTGGTTGTCAGCGTCAACACATTTGGAACGGTTACACAATTGTTTCAGATACTTGAGGTCGCTACTGTTCAACGGACCCTCGATGTGCAAGAGACGCACCCGGTTTATCATGTCTTGAGGCATTATTTCCTGTAAAGTCCCAGGGGCATCCATGCGCAAATTCACAACTTCTTCTTGCGTGGTTGTGCGTCCATAAGCCTCACGGTAACGCCTGTCGCGGTCGTTGTCATACTGTGCACTCACATTCATGGCTGTTGCCAGCAAGAGCAACATGAAGGCCATCACTCTCATCATCGGTCTAGTTTTCATATCTCTAAATTATTCAAAGTTTATGTTTTCAGTGCAAATTTAAACAATATCTGCGACAACCACAAAATTTCCCCTGATTTTCCATATTCTCCCTGCACCAAATGCTATTAGTGCGGGATGAAAAAACATCCCCCATTGCCTCTTGAGCAATGGGAGATGCTGTAACAAATCGTGACGAATCGACTTATTTGACAAGGATCTTGCGGCCGTCACTGGTCACATAGATGCCGCGAGTCAACTTAGAGGCATCAACGCGGCGACCCATCAGGTCATAGTACTCGATTGCGCGATTGTCATCGGCAGTGATCGAGTTAACGGACGTAGCGCTGAGGTCATACCAGCCAATCTCGGAGTAGTTGGTCTCGCCGCCACCCTCATAGACACTCTGCACACCGATGCGCTTGAGGTCCTCGCCGAGGAAGTAAACCACCACGAGTTGACCGCCCATCAGAATGTTCATGTCATCGTTGAAGTTATAAGGGATAACCGTTTGATCGTCCTCAAAGCCATAGATGTCGGCCAAGAAGATATAAGGCTCAGGACCATTACCATAGTCGCAGAAGATCTGATAGCCCAACAGATCGGTAAGCAGGGGCTTACCATCAACATCGATCACGGGGATGCCAAGAACAAGGAAGCCCATATCATCGTCGGAATAATACTCATAGTAGAGCACCGTGGGATCGGCAGGAATAGCAGGCTCGTCCACCATCGGGGTCAGTACAACATTACCCAGCAGGTCATACCAGTCGACAGCCATTTCGCTGGCGCTGATGGCATACCACTGGTCGGCAACAAGAGCGCCAGTCTCGGGGTCGGGTGTCAGCCTCAACTGCGCCACTTCATTGCTCTCGGGTGTGCAGCCCATGAAGTACAGCGGATAGATGTCTCCAACATAGACAAAGGGTCCGAAGTACTGTCCATTGTCCAGCACATAGCTATCGCCATCTCGGTGTCCCTTAACCCATGCCTTGGGCAGATAGGAGCATAAGCCCTGAATATAGATGTCATCCCCATCAAAGCCCACCTGGGCACTGCCCATCAGGGGATCTCCCTCAAACCACGTGTCGCTTTCAGTATAATAGCCCATGTAAACACCCGTCAGCATATAGGGCTGAGTCTCCAGACCCTCAGGAACAATAACGGTGCCGCCGTCGGGGGTGATATTCATTTCACTGTCATACATATAATACCAGCCCAATTGGTCGGGATAGGCATTTTCAAGAACGTAGCACACCTGATCCTGATTCAGGATAAAGACATCGGCGCGCTCGTCATAGTCAAATACCGCATCGATGAGCTGATACTCATTCTCAATGGGTGAAAC
>JAEEGI010016759.1_pt1 | contig 15104 bp, 15 predicted proteins | sample 8958751 | NCBI WGS metagenome assembly JAEEGI01 (sample SAMN16246545, study PRJNA631951) | gut metagenome | biome: gut microbiome; feature: rumen; material: KS-attached | host: Bos | place: Iran: Karaj | collected 2018-10
CCTGGAGGCGGATATCGTGATATCGGATGCACATCCCATGCGGACATTGGAGCTGCTTGACACGAACCTGATACGTCCGGCCTTCAGGAAGCGCATCAACGCCATTCCTCAGACTGTAGGCGGATTCTCTGTGTATCTGCGTTTCAAGGACAATACCGTGCCCTATCTGAACTCGAACTTCTACGGCTATCTGCAGGACTCGCCGTGGGGCTGTGAGTGTTACGATGATGCCTCTTGGCCGAAGGGCTATCTCTATATGCACCTCTGTCACGAGCCACAGCCACGTTTTGCCAAGACGGGCGTGGTCCTCTCGTATATGCAGATGGCTGACGTGGAACGGTGGAAGGGCACGAGCGTGGGTCATCGTGGCGAGGACTACGAGGCCTTCAAGCATGAGAAGGCGGAACGGCTGTTGGCGGCATTGGAACAAGAGTTCCCTGGGCTGCGCAGTAACATCGCTGACTATTACACTTCAACGCCACTGACTTATCTGGACTATACAGGTACGGAAGGCGGTTCGATGTATGGCATCGCGAAAGACGTGTCGTTGGGTGCTGCCTGTAGGGTGCCCCATCGCACGAGGGTGCCTAATGTGTTTCAGACGGGACAGAACATCAATTCGCATGGCATTCTCGGGGTACTGGTCGGCACGATCGTCACCTGTACAGAAATCCTAGGGCCGCTGGCAATTGATAAAGGAAACGAATTTGCATAATTATAATAATTTTGTCCACTAATATGAATAATAATATTATAAAAATTAGGATTGATGATGGTCATTCGTTTCAAAAATGAATAAATTATGGTAATTAGGGTTTATTATGGTCATTCGTTTCTAAATAAAGATTATTAATGTGATGAGTGTAGTGATTATCGGTGGAGGTCTGGGCGGACTGTTCTGCGGCGCTATTCTGGCAAAGGAAGGGCTGCAGGTGACCGTCCTGGAGAAGAACGCCACTATTGGTGGCGGGCTGCAGACTTTCACACGCTTCGGTGAGGTGTTCGACACGGGCATGCACGTCGTGGGTGGCTTGCAGCCGGGAGGTAATATCTGGCGCATCTGTCGATACCTTGGTATTGTAGACAAGATTCGCGTGAAGGATGTAGACTCAGACTGCGCAGACCGTCTTTACTTCGCTGAGGACCACCATTATTATACGATTGCCAAAGGCAGGGAACACTATGTCGAGACGTTGGCCAAGGACTTTCCTCATGAACGGGAGAACTTGAAGCGTTATGTTGACGCCCTCTTTAAACTGACGGAGGAACTCGACCTGTTCTATCTCCGCCCGATGCGTCAAGACCTCTATAATCACTCCGACGACTTCCTCATGGCGGCTGACGAGTTCATCGCCAAATATATCAGCGACAGGCGCCTGCGCAGTGTGGTAGCCTATATGAACCCGCTCTATGGCGGCAAGGGCGGACACACGCCTGCCTACGTGCATGCCGTAATCAGTGTGCTCTACATCAACGGTGCCAGTCGTTTTGTAGGTGGAAGCAGCCATTTTGCCAACCTTCTGGCAGACGTCATCCGCGAGCATGGCGGTGAGGTAGTGGCTGGTGATGCTGTAACATGGGTGGAGGTTGTTAGGAGTCAGGAGACAGGAGTCAGGAGTCAGGAGACAGGAGTCAGGAGACAGGAGTCAGGAGTCAGGAGAGTGGCGTATGTGAAGACTGCAAAGGGGCGTCAGTACGAGGCTGATTGGTATATCTCCGACATCCATCCCTGTACGCTGCTGAAGCTCATGGACGAGCACACCTTCCCGAAGGCGTTCCGTAACCGTATGGACGCGATTCCCAATAGTTATTCCGCCTTCTCGCTCTATATCAAGATGAAGGACGGACGATTCCCCTATATCAACCATTCCGAGTATTTCACTAACCGCTACGACGAGATCTGGAACTTCTGTCGTGATGAAGCTTCGTGGCCGATGGGATTCCTGCTGATGACGCCACCTGAGGAGAATCAGGGCCCGTGGTCGAATAAGGTGTTGGTGACAGCACCCATGCAGTTCGATATGGTGAGACGTTGGGAGAATACCACCGTAGGCCGACGGGGTAGGGACTACGAACAGTGGAAACAGGAGCGGACAAACGAATTGCTGGCGTTGGTGGAAGAACTGCACCCAGGCTTCGGTGACGCTATCGAGTCGATTAATGCCTCGTCGCCACTTACCATCCGTGACTTCTACGGCGTGAAGGATGGTGCCATCTGCGGCTTCAGTAAGGACTGCAAGAACATCACCCTCTCGCAGTTGCCTGTGGTGACGAAGGTGAGCAACCTGTTGCTGACAGGTCAGAACAACAACTTGCACGGTTTCTGTGGGGTGCCTCTGACGGCCATCAACACCTGTGAGGCCATCCTCGGACAGAACAAAATCATTGAGAAGCTTTGAGAGTTTATAGTTTAAAGTTTATAGTTTATAGATGATTACATATAGAAATAGAATATTGCTCTTATTTTTCACCTTTCACTTCTCACTTTTCACTTCTGCTGAGACCGGTCGGACGGTGAATATCTGGGAAGGGATGGATGTGAGCATGAATGTGGAGATGACGCCCTATCTCGTGCCTGGTATGGAAAACAAGGCCGTGGTGGTATGCCCTGGGGGCAGTTATTTCTGGCACGATATGGAGACGGAAGGCCACATGGTGGCGCGATGGCTGCAGGAGAATGGCATTTCTGCCTTTGTGTTGCGCTATCGGACAGCCTATGTACCTGCCTTTATCACGAGGTTCCGATTCCTCTTTCGTGGCAACCGTTATCCTGATCCGCAGGATGACCTCCGTCAGGCGTTGACCTACGTGCGCAAGCATGCCAAGGAATATGGTGTCGATGCCCATTGGGTAGGGGCGATGGGTTTCTCGGCTGGCGGTCATCTGGTGATGTCGGCAGCAGAATGGTTCCGTCCGCAGGAGCGTCCAGATTTTGTGGTGCCGGTCTATCCTGTAGTGACGATGACGAAAGACTGTGTCCACAAGCGTTCGAGACGTGCGTTGTTGGGTGAGAATAAGGTGAAGGATGCCAGGCTTCGCGACAGTCTGTCGTTGGAGCAGCATGTGCCTGCAGACTGTCCCCCAGTGTTCCTTGTGAACTGTAAGGACGATCCTGTGGTGGACTATCGTAACTCCGTGCTCCTCGACTCTGCCCTTCAGGCCCGTCACATCCCTCATGTCTATCTGCAGTATCAGACGGGCGGTCATGGCTTCGGTGCCTCTGACACCAAAGGCACCCCCGAGTCCCGTCAGTGGAAACAGGCCTTCCTCGCCTGGCTAAAGGAATTGAAATAAAATTAATTAAAGGAAACGAATTGCCATAATTGCCCATAATTTTAATAATATGGAAATGAATTACCATCGCTCGGCTTTGCCGCTTGTTACTGAAAGGACGCAAGAATTATTATGGAAATTACGATTTATTACGGGAATTAGTTTAAGAAAAAGATAATATTAAGTTCTAAGAATGAATAACTTCGATGATATTCGGCCGTACAATGCGGAAGAGTTTCCTGCCGCGATGAAACGTATCGCAGCGAGCACCTCGTTCCCGCTGTTGGCATCCTATGTCTATCCTGGCGAGCCGATTGAAGAAGTACGTCAGCGTATAGCCAATTATCAGAATGTGCACGACTTCCAGACGCAGACGATGGTTCGTGTCAATGAGCGTGTGATTGAAGAGAGCATCAGTGAGTTCACGTGTGACGGTATCGAACGCCTGAGCCCCGACAAGAACTACCTCTATGTCTCCAACCATCGCGACATCATGCTCGACTCGAGTCTCTTGCAGTACTACTTCGTGACACAGGGCTTCGACACGACGGAAATCACCTTTGGTGCGAACCTCATGTCGAGTCAGTTAGTTATTGACATCGGCAAGTGTAACAAGATGTTCAAGGTGGAGCGTCCTGGTGGCAGCATCAAGGACTTCTATCGCAGTTCGCTCCATCTGTCGGAGTATATCCGCTATGCCATTCTGGAGAAGCACCAGAGCGTTTGGATCGCCCAGCGCAACGGACGTACAAAGGACGGAGTGGACGCCACGGACCAGGGCATCATTAAGATGTTCTGTATGAGTCGGATGGACGATAAGATTCAAGCATTGGGCGAACTGAACATCGTGCCAGTGGCGGTGAGTTATGAGTGGGAGTCGTGCGACATCCTCAAGGCACTCGAACTCTATCAGTCGCAGTTCTCGAAATATATCAAGAAGCCTGGCGAGGACCTGAACAGCATCCTCACGGGACTGTTGCAGCAGAAGGGTAGGGTGCATTTCGAACTCTGCGAGCCCATCACGGAGGATGAGCTGATGCAGTACGACGACCTGACGAACAACGAATACCACAAGGCAGTAGCCCAGCTCATCGACAGTCGTATCAACGCAGGTTACCGTCTTTGGCCCAACAACTACATCGCCCACGACATCCGTTATGGCAGCAAGGCTTTCCGTGGCTTCTATACCCCGGAAGAGCGGGAGGCTTTCGAGCACAGGCTGGCCAAACTGGAGAAGTACGACGACTGTGACATCGACCAGCTGAAGGATATCTTCCTGGGCATCTATTCTAATCCCGTAGAGAGGAAATGAAAAGGTAAAAAGATGAAATAATTACTGCCGCAGATAATTCGTGAAATTCGTTGTCTAAAAAATAGATCGTAAATATGTTGAGAGTCTATGACTGGATGAGCGGCCACCGCAGGTGGTGTCTGGCATCGTTGGCGGTGGTGACACTGCTGATGGTGCTGTCTGTGACGCGTCTCTCTTATAGGGAGGACATCCGCGACTTCCTGCCTCTCGACGAAGAAGAACGGGCTGCCCTCAACGACTACGACCGTCAGGCACAGACTAGTCTTATCGTCGCCATCATCGAACAACGCGACAGTACCGTTGATGATCCTGACCTGCTCGTGGAGGGTGTGGAAACCTTCCTCAATGCCATCGACGGACTTGAGGGTGTGACCGTACAGACGGATTTCTCGCAGATGGAGGAACAACAAGTGAAGGCGTATCGCCAGTTGCCTTACCTGTTGGAGGCAGCAGACTATCAAAGGATGGACAGTCTGTTACTACAACCAGACTTCATAGCCTCGCGTCTGCAGGAAGCCAAGGAACGGCTGTTGATGCCAATGGGCATGGGCAGTATGGTCGAAGCTGACATCACCCACGATCCCTTAGGCCTCTTCTCGCCAGTGGTGTCATTGATGCGAGATACGGCGATGTTATCACGGTTTGATATCTACGACGGTTGTCTGCTCACGGCAGACCATCGCCGTGCCCTCGTGCTCTTAACCTCCCCCTATGGCGGCAGCGAAACCGCCTCTAACGAACGCCTCCTCAATCTTCTCAATGCCACTGCCGACAGCGTCTCCAGTCTCCTTACTCCTTCTCTCCTTACTCCTGACTCCTCTCTCCCGACTCCTGACTCCAGTCTCCTGTCTCCTCTCACCATCCGCTTCTGTGGCGCCCCAGTCATCGCCGTCACCAATGCCTCTCAGATCAAGACAGACTCGCTGCTCTCCGTCTGTATCGCAGCGGTGTTGATTTTACTTTTGCTCTGGTTCTTCCTGCGCAGTCTGAAGCATATCCTGTTGATTGCGCTGACGATAGGCTGGGGGTGGGTCTTTGCCATCGCCTGTCTGTCGTGGGTACATCAGGAGGTGTCTGTCATTGTCATCGGCATCTCTTCGATTATCGTGGGCATTGCCGTCAATTATCCCTTGCACCTCATTGCCCATCTCAGGCATACTTCTGACGCTCGTCAGGCCCTTCAAGAAATCGTCAAACCCCTCGTCGTGGGCAACATCACCACCGTTGGCGCTTTCCTCGCCCTCGTACCCCTTCGTGCAGCTGCCCTGCGCGACCTCGGCCTCTTCAGTTCCTTCCTCCTCATCGGCACGATCCTCTTCACCCTCATCTGGCTCCCGCAGATGGTGGGTTATTCGAGGAGTCATTCGAGGAGTGAGGAGTGTGGAGTGTGGAGTGAGGATACTCCTGCTGCTGATACTACCTCAGATTCTGCCTCAGACATTTCTCACTCCACACTCCACACTCCTCACTCCTCGAAAAAAATCCTCAAGATTCTCCCCATCATCCTCCTTCTCCTCACGGCCTTCTTTGGCTATCACAGCCTCCATACCACTTTCGATGCCGATCTGACCCATATCAACTACATGACGCCTGCTCAGCGCTCCGACATGGCTCTCCTGCAACAGCTGATGCCTACAGACTCCCAGCGCCAACAGGAGCTCTCTCGTCGCATTCCCTCTACCCCTGAGACCCAACAGGAGCGCCTCCGCCTCTGGCAGTCATGGGCATCCTCCCATCGTGACCATCTTCAGTCCTCCCTCCGTGATGAGGCCACCCGTGCCGGCTTCACTCCCTCTTCCTTTGATCCCTTCTTCTCCCTCTTTATTTCGAGGAGTGAGGAGTGTGGAGTGAGGAGTGAGGATACTTCTGCCGTTGATTCTGCCTCAGATTCTGCCTCAGACATTTCTCACTCCACACTCCACACTCCTCCCTCCTCGAATTTCTCCTCGAACACCTCCTCCCTCTTCTCCTCCATCGCCTCCCATCTCTCCGACGACTTCAACTACATCGGCTGGGCGTGTGCCTGCATCGTGTTCTTCTTCCTCTGGGCCTCATTCCGCAGTCTGCCGTTGGCATTGTTGTCGTTCCTGCCTATGGCCGTCAGTTGGTTGTGGATCCTGGGTATCATGGCGTTGTTGGGCATTCAGTTTAATATCATCAACATCATCCTGAGCACGTTCATCTTTGGTCAGGGCGACGACTACACCATCTTCATGACTGAGGGCACGGTCTATGAGTACAAACACCATCGTCCCATGCTCGCCTCCTATCGACGGGCGATTCTCCTTTCTGCGCTCATCATGTTCATTGGCATCGGCTCTCTCATCATTGCCCGTCATCCTGCCCTTCACTCCCTCGCTGAGGTCACCATCGTCGGTATGTTCTCCGTAGTCCTCATGGCCTTCATCATCCCTCCTCTTGCCTTCCGCCTCTGGATCCGCTTCTCAAAAAAATTCGTGTAATTCGTTTAATTCGTTGTCTTTAAAAAATAATTCGTAGTTATGAAAGAAGATATTCGTAAAATGTTGGAAGACGTACTTCCGCTTGTCAACTTCGACAGCGACTTCCTGTTCAGTGAGCTCGACTCCCTCGGTGTCACGACCATCCTCATGACCCTCTCCGATGCCTATCACATCACCCTCGACGCCACTGACGCCACCCCTCGTAACCTCCGTTCCCTCGACTCCCTCGTCGCCCTCGTGGAGTCTAAGCTCAACCCCTAACTCTCAATGTAATCATAAAGCTCAAAGTTCAAAGCTCAAAGTTCAAAGTCCAATGTCTCTCGAGGATTACTTGTATCAGAACGCCCAGCGCTATCCCTCTAAGGTCGCCGTTGTCTGTGGGGATCGCTCCCTGACATACGCCCAGTTGTGGCAGGAGGTAGAGCGTCGTTCGCACGATTTCCGTCCCCATGAGGTAGTCTGTTTTCGTTCTTCACAGGATATCGATTTCCTTGTCACCTATATGGCCATCCATCTGGCCGGCGGCGTGTCTGCCCCTTTGGAGCACGGTATGCCTGATGTCCTATTCGAGCGTATTTCATCGGCGGTAGCCAACTTTTCACTTTTCACTTCTCACTCTTCACTTCCTATTGCCGATATTCTCTATACCACAGGCACTACGGGTCAGTCTAAAGGTGTGATGGTCAGTCATCGTGCCCTCATCGCTGATGCAGAGAATCTGATTGCTGGTCAGGGTTTCTCTCACGACTTGGTCTTTATCATCAACGGTCCTCTCAACCATATCGGCAGTCTCTCTAAGATCTGGCCCTGCATCATCTTGGGCGCCACGATCATCATTCTCGAAGGCATGAAAGACCTTAACGCCTTCTTCCGTGCCCTTGACTATCCGGCAAAGAAAATGGCTACCTTCTTTGTGCCTGCCACTATCCGGATGCTCCTCCAGTTTGGCCCTGACAAGTTAGCATCCTATGCTGATAAACTTGACTTTATCGAATCAGGCGCAGCCCCTCTGCCTCAGGCAGATATGCTCCGTCTCTGCGAACTTCTTCCCAAGACTCGCCTCTATAATACCTACGCCTCTACAGAGACGGGCATCATCGCCACTTATAATTTTAATGACGGTCGTTGTATGGCCAACTGCTTAGGTCGTCCTATGCCTCATTCGCGTGTGCTTATCACCCCTGAAGGCCTTATTGCCTGTCAGGGTGATACCCTGATGAGTGGCTATGTGGGTGACCCGGAACTGACGGCCACGGTCCTGCGTGATTACACCATCTTCACCTCCGATGTCGGTACCCTCGACGAGGAAGGTATGCTCCACCTCTCAGGTCGTGCTTCTGATGTGATCAATGTCGGTGGCTTCAAAGTCTCGCCCATCGAAGTGGAGGAAGTGGCCATGTCTAATCCGATGGTCAGTGACTGCATTTGCATCTCTGCCAGTCATCCCGTTACAGGCCATGCCCTCAAACTCCTCGTCGTCACCTCTCCTGGCCAGACCCTCGACAAACGTACCCTCGCTCGCTTCTTAGCCGACCGTCTCGAACCCTACAAAGTCCCCATGCTCTACGAACAGGTTGACACCATCGCCCGTACCTATAACGGCAAGCTCAACCGCAAGCATTATCAGTGAGATATGCTGTCTTAAAAATTCCTAAATTCTAACTAATATTTTTTTGATTGTGCCATGCTTTGGTGTGGCACAATTATGTTTTTGAATATACCTAATTTTGTCGCGTAAAAGAACAATTTATCAAGTCAACTAAATTTACGCACAAAATGAAGAAAAACAAACTCGCAGCAATGCTACTCGTGAAAGTTCTCCAGGAGCAGATTGCAACATCAAAAGGAATGCAGACATTCCTGCGCAAAAACTATCACATGAATGGACGTTACTTCAATGAGGATTACGTATCCAAGACAGACCTCAACCATGTGTCGGTCATGATCCTCGGTATGGCGGCCAAACTCTCGGAAAAGGAGTTCATGGCCATCTGGGAAGCCTACGGCAAGTTGCTCTACCGCTATTATGATGAATTTGAGGATTGCTTCAGAACGAGAGTCCTTAACGATGACAGCCTATGACCGATCTGAAGCTCAGTATCTTTAAAGACCTGAAGTCCTACGACAGCAAGCCAGTGGGACTTCAGGAGATTCTTTGGTGGATCCAGTACGACGAGAGCGTCAAGAACAAGACGGAACTCTATCGTAACCTGGCAAAAACCATCACCCGCGACGAGGCCAACAAAAAGGTAAAGGACGCCATGATGCCTGCCTTCTCAGTGGCGGTGCTTTTCAACGGCCATGGCAAGCAGAGTACCCACGTCATCACCGTCACGGGCCTCTCCATCTGTGACATCGATCACGCTTCCGCCATAGACGAGCTGTTTCAGAAGGTCAAGGCGGATCCGCATACGCTCTTAGTCTATCGCACCATCAGCGGAGAAGGGCTGCGGGTGATCTTCCGGTATAAGGGCGCCAATGGCGACCCGCCTGAAAAGGGTATATATTATCGGGCGGCTTATAAGAAGGGCAACGAGTATTACGCCAAGCTCTGCGGTGTTGACTACGACGGACAGTGCGGCAATATCACCCGACTGAGTGGTATGGCGCATGATCCCGACGCTTATCTCAACCCTGATGCGGAGCCTTTCTGCATCTCTGACGACGAAGCGGCAGCTGCCAACCTCGCAGCAGAAACCGAGCCGGGCAGGCGTCGTAAGGAAGATGCCGTAGGCACTCATCATGCCGAGGTCGAGGCAGCCTGGCCTGTCATCGAGAGCATGCTCAGCAAACGGGGTATCTCCTACGGTCAGGGCACCCACCACCAGTTTGTGATGCATGCTGCCCACTTGTTCAACCGTTTCGGTACGCCCATCGAGGAAGTCTTAGAATGGGCTGCCCAGAACTGGAACGACTACGACCAGAAGGAGCGTGAGGGCATCATCTGGTGGGTCTACCAGCACCGTCAGCATGAGAACGGCACGTGGCGGCTGTCGAAGGCTGGCCGTGCCAAGGAGGTGTCGATGATCACACTGCCTGCCATCGTCGAGTGGCTCAGCAGCCATCAGGTGGAGGTTATCTACGACCTGATTACCGACCAGACCTCCCTCCGCGAAGGCCATGGCGAGTGGAAGCTTATCGAAGATGCCGACATCTGTACATTCCGGAAGCGCATGGCTGCTGATACCGGCAAGCGTATTCTGAAACCCGACGTCCGCGACATCATCATGAGCGACTATTCCCATCGTGTCCACCCCATCAGGGATTATATCCGCTCACTGCCAGAATGGGACAAACAAGATCGGGTGGGGCAGTTGGCGGCTTATGTCCATGCCGATGCGGTGCAGGAAGACCAGACGCTCGAAGAGGCGCAGGAACTCCTTCGCTGGGCCTTGCACAAATGGCTTGTGGCTACGGTGGCGGGCTGGCTCAGCGACGATGCCTGCAACCAGACCATCTTCACGCTCATCGGGCCGCAGGGCGTCTATAAGACCACCTTCTTCCGCTATCTCCTGCCATCGCCCTTGCGGAGCTATTATCTGGAGAACTCCAGCAACTCGTTCTCGTCGAAGGACGACCAGATTGCCCTGGTGGAGAACTGCCTCGTGGAGATTGAGGAGATCGATATGTTCAAGGACCGTGACAATGCCGAGCTCAAGTCCCTATCCACGAAGGTGACGCTCAAGATCCGACGGCCCTACGATAAGTTTGTCAAGGCGAAGCACCGTCTGGCATCCCTCTGTGCTACAGGTAACCAGGAGCGATTCCTCACCGACGAGACCGGCAACCGCCGATGGCTCTGCTTCCACGTATCCAGTATCGACGACCCGCGCAAATGGGAGCTTGACTACGAGCAGCTCTATGCCCAGCTCCGCGACGAGTATCTCAGCGGCTTCGCCTACTGGTTCGATAAGCCCGAGGAGCAGCGCATGAAGGCTCAGAACAACTACTTCCGTATTATCTCTGACGAGGAGATGCTGATCTCCCAGCGCTTCCGAAAGCCAGCTCCTGGCGAACCATACAAGCACTTCAGTGCAGCCGTCATCGCCCAGATGATCAGCTATGGTCGTATGCCCATCAGCTCGCGTCGCGTCAGTCTGGCGATGAAGAAACTCGGCATCAAATCTGAGCGCAACAGCCAGGGTTGTTACTATCGTTTATTTGAAATGGACACCAATCAGCAGCAGGCTGCCATCTCGGCCATGATTTCTGGTCAATCTGCTGACAATCAGCCAGATGCAATTGATCAGGCTCTTCCGTTTTGATGCTCTCTGTGTAGCGAGTGTAATGAGGAAATGAAACTTTCTCTATAGCAATTGATTTACCTCGAACCAAATGTATTTCTATATAACGATTTTAGGTGATCTCGTTACACTCATTACATAAATATATTTATATATTTAAAAATTTGTTCTTATGTCAAAATCCAAATTCGCTATTCAAACCTATGGCAAATCGGAATTTGCCATGATGTTGTTCCCGGACATCGATAGTCCCAAGGTCGCTCAGGCCAAACTTCTTCGCTGGATCAAACGTGATCCTCAGCTCTATGAGCGCATCCTGTCTCTCTCATCGTCAGCCAATGACAATGACTACGGTCCCGAGCAGATCCGTCTCATCATCAACAAATTCGGCGCCCCTGGAGAATACGAGGTATAGGAGTGATAAGTGAGAAGTGAAAAGTGAAAAGTAAAGGATGCCTGTTAAGGCAGTTAGTAATGCTTAGTTATGCTGTTGGAGATGCTTAGTATACTATATAAAGTCCTATCGTTTACTCTGTTAGTAGGCATTTCCAATGGCGTTACCAGGCATCTCCAACACCGTTAGTTGACCCCCCTCTTGTTTTTGGATGAATCTTGCTTACTTCAGCCGATTCTGGGTGAATCCGGATTACTTGACCCTTCCGAAATGTCGTACCTTTGTATCGTCACACAGAAATCACGGAATCTGTGTTCTGCTGTGACAGGGGCCCTTCCTTTAACTTCTTTAACTTCATTAACTTCTTTAACTTCTCAAAATTATGAGTCAGAAATTCAAAAAGATCCAGAATCAGAACGACGACAGCAGCGCCTTCGGCAAGTGGTTCGCCACGGCTGTCTACGACCAGCATTTCATCACCACCGAGGAACTGGCCGAGTTCATCCAGACGCAGGCATCGGTGAAGAAGTCCGACATCAAGGCTGTCCTCGACGAGCTCGGTAGTGCGATGAAACACTTCTTCGAGCTGGGCCAGAAGGTGAAGCTCGACGGCATCGGCATCTTCAAGGTGGGATTCAGTTCCATCGGCGTGAACAAGAAGGACGACTGCGGTGCACAGAACATCACCACGCGCCGAGTCCTCTTCCAACCTGAAAGTGAGCGTGTGGTCGTCGGCCAGCAGAAGAAGGACGGCAAGGTGAAGCAGAAGTACGTCATCGTCAAGACCCTCGTCAAGGACGTCATCTTCGAGGAGACCTACGACACCGCCCTCAAGCCCGAGACCGAGTCCGATTCCAGCGATTCTCAGAGTGGCGATACCCAGAACGGAGGCACTCAGAACGGCGGAACCTCTGGCGGCGGTTCTCAGTCTACGGCCCTGGCTTCGCCCACGATCAGCGGTACGACTCCGTTTGCTGAGACTACCTCGGTGAGCATCAGCGGCCCTGCTGGCGCGGAGATCCACTACACCACCGACGGCTCGACGCCTACGTCTGAGAGCACGCTCTACAGCGAGGCATTCACCCTGAGCGACACCACGACCGTGAAGGCTATTGCTATCAAGGACGGTGAGTCGAGTGAGGTTGCAAGCAGGCTGTTCACTAAGTCCAGCGGCGACGGAGATGACATGGACCAAAACTGATAGAGCAGCGAGCGCAATGCCGAGCTCGCTCGAGCATTGCCGAGTCGCGACATCAGTCGGTTGATGACCAATTAAACGGCTAAGAGATTCGCAGTGAGTGTCCGGGGAAAAGCGATGACGTCTCTGGTGGTCTCCGTACCACAACACTTCCATAACACAGTCATGTACGCATCCTGTGCTCACTGCGCTCTCTTTCTTTTCTCACATTCTTTATAAAACAACTTCTTATCGAAATCAAAGTATCAATATGAAACGCGAAACGATTAATAAAATTGCGAATTTTATTCTGACGGTGATCACCGCCTTTGTCTCAACATTCCTCATGCAGAGCTGCATGCTTTAAATTAACGACAACTTGGACAACAAAGACAACTAATTTCGACCTCCGGTCGTTTAAAGGCAGGAACTTGGACCCCGCAGACGGCAGTTGCCGTCGTAGGTAGAATGTTGTCCTTGTTGTCATAGTTGTCGTGAAAAGAAGAAGAAACTTGTCGTAAAATACAAAATCTAATTTCTTTCCTAAAAATGAAAGAGCTCAAGCATGACTCCGTAAAGATCTTACTGATCCATTGTTCTGCGACCCGCTGCAATCGCCCTTTCAGCGTCGAAAGCCTGATCGCAACTGGCATGGCTCGCTTCGGCCAGCCCTCCTATCATTACTACATCCGTCGCAATGGCGCCATTGTCCCGATTCTCCCTGAAAATGTCCGTGGTGCTCATGCCGTCCACTACAACAAGTGCTCTCTCGGCATCTGTTATGAAGGTGGTCTCGATGAGAAAGGTCGTTCTGGCGACACTCGTACTGACGCCCAGAAGGCTTCCATGTTTGCCCTGCTCAAGGAACTGACGGCAGAGTATCCTGATGCCCGTATCATGGGCCATTGTGAACTCCCTCACGTAGCCAAGGATTGTCCCTGCTTCATACCGAGCACCTACTATTCAACTCTTCAGCCCTCTAATCGTAAGTAATGATGAAACCCATCCATCTCCCCCGTGATGATTTGTTGAGAATTATTCCCTTTCCTTCCAAACAATTCTCGATTTATTTTATTCTTTTTTCTCAAAATCTTCCTTTGTTTCCAAAATTCTTTGTACCTTTGCATATAATATGAAACCGGCTATCATTGAAGATCAAATATTTGAATTTGAACCGTTTTAATTTCTTTCGTACCTTTATCCGCCGCTATACAAAATGACAAAAGAGTCACGCGAAGTGACTCTTTGTTTAAAACTGGAGTAGTGTCGATCAAGTCTTGCTCCCACGCGGAAACTTACCGGATAGTCAAAACCAATGTTCTGACGCTGCAAATTACGAATTATTCCCTTACCTCCAAACAAATCTCGATTTATTTTATCTTTTTTCCAAAATTCTTCCTTAGTTTCCAAAATATTCATTATTTTTGCACAATTCAATAATAAATGTAGAAAATATGGAATTTAATAACGAATTATTAGATCAAATCATTGATAGTGCAGAATATCTAAAAGCATTGAGCATGTCTGTAGAGGTTGGAGAATATAAAGGCTGGTCTGTACGTGTTAGTTTAGAAAAACCAAATTCAAAACTAAAAGATTTGCATGTGATTTAGAGTATTATACTGAAAGTGGAATGGAAGTAAAGAAGATAGACAAGGAACGTTTGGGAGACAAGGTACTATTCCCACGGACTCAACTTGCAGGTCTCACTTGCGAGGACAAAGACCTGATGCCACAGCGTCAGGACTTCGATGTAGAACTAATACATGACGTCCCCAAAATAGGTACGGTGAAGCTGATCGTCCAGCAACAGTCACCCCACATGGTGTTCCAGCTCTTTGAGACCAAATCGGAAGAAGAGTTCGACGATTATCTGGGCAAACTCCTCGGCATGCACCAGTCACCCATCTACATCTCTGGCCGTACCGACTTCATCGTTCTCTTCCAAGGAAACCGCGAAGATATGGAGATCAACCAGGCGAATTACAAAGATGTGATCCGTCGCATCCACGCCACCTGTGACGCTGCCGCCCGTTGGTGGCATCTCTACGGAAAAGAATGAATATTCAGCTTTATTCCTGAGGTAAGCATAAATGTTTGGTCGACAGTTTGAATCTCAGCACATTACACCCCCGTGGTGATAAACTTTTCAATATGTAGTGAATCCTACCAGCAGCGATGCCCGTAGGATTCTTTTATAATAATTATAAAAATATCATTCATTATTTGTAAATCTCATTTT
>JAEEGI010016762.1_pt1 | contig 15103 bp, 11 predicted proteins | sample 8958751 | NCBI WGS metagenome assembly JAEEGI01 (sample SAMN16246545, study PRJNA631951) | gut metagenome | biome: gut microbiome; feature: rumen; material: KS-attached | host: Bos | place: Iran: Karaj | collected 2018-10
ATAGTAGCTGCCGTCCCTCTTGAGACCGAGCTCGGTCAGGGCCTGTTCCTCTTTCTCACGCATGTGGAGAAGCTCCAGACCGCCGTTTTCGTGATCGTATCCGAGAAGGTGCAGCATTGAGTGTACGGTGAGATAGCCGACCTCGCGCTGGATACCGTGTCCGTAGCGCTCAGCCTGTTCGACCGCCTTTTCGAGTGATATTACAATGTCACCGAGCTGTGCTTCGCCGGTGTCGAGGTTTATGTCATAGACACCGTTTACCCCGAGCGGGAAAGAGAGCACGTCGGTCTCCTTGTCGATATTTCTGTGTTCGCGATTAAGTTCACGGATTTTCTCGTTGTCCACGAGTGTTACCGAAACCTCAGCGTCGCCCTCAAAATTCTCCATTGTGAGAACCGCTGTGCAGCAGCGGCGAATCAGCATACGAAGTCCCTTCGGGACCTTTATTGTCTTCTGATCGTTTGTGATGACAACCTTTACCTTATTTGCCACGATGTTTTCCCTCCGTTTTTTCGGCGTAACGTTCGTAAGCCTTTACTATTTCCTGAACGAGATGGTGTCTGACAACATCACGCTCGTCAAATTTCACCGTTGTAATACCCTCTATGTTTTTCAGGATCTTTGTGACCTCAACGAGTCCCGACTTCTTTCCTCCCGGCAGGTCTATCTGGGTGACATCGCCCGTGATGACCGCCTTGGAGCCGTTGCCGAGACGGGTCAGGAACATCTTCATCTGTTCCGATGTAGTGTTCTGCGCCTCGTCAAGTATTATGAAACTCTCATCGAGGGTCCTGCCTCGCATGTATGCGAGGGGTGCGACCTCGATGACCCCGCGCTCCATCTGTTTCTGGAAGCCGTCGGCTCCGAACATCTCAAAGAGCGCGTCATAGAGAGGTCGCAGGTAAGGGTCGACCTTCTGCTGAAGGTCGCCGGGCAGGAAGCCCAGGCTCTCGCCTGCCTCAACTGCCGGGCGGGTCAGGATTATCCTGTTTACCTCCTTCGCCTTGAAGGCCTTTACGGCCATGGCGACGGCGAGGTAGGTCTTGCCGGTGCCCGCCGGTCCGATTCCGAATACGACAGTGTTGTCGTTTATGGCGTCAATATACCGTTTCTGTCCCAGGGTCTTGGCCTTTATCGGCTTGCCGCTCGCGGTTATGCATATACAGTCGGACATGAGCTTTTTAAGCTCCGCATCCTGTCCGCCCTTCGTCATCTCTATGACGTAGCGGACATTCTGCTCATTGAGCTCCTCCCCTTTTGACAGGAGGGCAAAGAGTCCGTCCACCGACTTCGCGGCGGCCTCCACGGCAGCCTCATCACCCGTAATCTTTATGGTGTCTCCGCGGGTGATTACGGTGACTCCGTATTCGTTCTCGAGAATCCTTATGTTCTCGTCCAGGCTCCCGAAGAGCCCGAGGACATTCTCGAAATTATCAAATTGGATCAGTTTTTCCGACATATCAAGCACCTTTGTTTAAATATACAAAACAATTATAACAGTTTTACATAAAAAGTTAATGAGCATTTTATACAATTTTCACATTTTCTACTTGTATGTTCTTTATAGCGCGCGCCCGCCCGCACTTGTAAAGGGAGGGTATTTATGCTAAAATTTTTCTATTAAAAATGCGAGGAAGTGCAGTCATGAGTAAGCTCTATAACACCGATATAACCCCGGCATGTGAATACTGCAAACACGGTCGCCTGACCCCTGACGAGACAGGTGTTCTGTGCGTTAAAAACGGCATTATGCTGCCCGATTCATCATGCAAGTCATTCAAGTATGATGTGCTCAAGCGCAGACCCAAAAGACAGCTTCCCATCTTCTCCGATTTCTCGGAGGAGGACTTCACACTCTAAGGAGACAAACCATGTCAATTTTCAGACCATTCCGGGCAGTAAGACCGATGCCGGCATATGCCCGGCTTGTCGCGGCCCTTCCCTACGATGTCATGACATCCGATGAGGCCCGCGAAAAAGTAAAGGACAACCCCTACTCATTTCTGCATGTCGACAAATCGGAAATAGACCTGCCGCTCGGCACGGACCTCTACTCCGACGAGGTGTATGCCAAAGCGGCGCAGAACCTTAAAAGCCTCGAGACGGACGAGATAATGCGTCAGGACAAGCACAGCTGCTTTTACATCTATGAGCAGACGTGGCTGGGCCGCACGCAGACAGGACTTGTCGGCTGCGCCTCAATAGACGAGTACATAAACGGCAGTATCAAGAAACACGAGCTCACGAGAGCCGACAAGGAGGCGGACCGTATCCGCCACGTCGACACCTGCAACGCAAATACCGGTCCCATCTTCCTCACCTACAAGGGCAATGAGATTGTCGACAAAATAATAGACAATTACAAGAAGACAAACCTTCCCATATATGACTTTGAATCTGAGGGCGATGTAAAAAACCGCATCTGGGTAGTAAACAACGACACCGGCCTTACGGATAAGCTGGAGGAAGCGTTTAAAGAAGTGGACGCGCTCTACATCGCCGACGGTCACCACCGCTGCGCATCAGCCGTAAAGGTCGGTCAGAAGCGCAGGGAGGAAAATCCGGGTTACACCGGAGATGAGGAATTCAATTTCTTCCTTGCCGTCGCCTTCCCGAAAGATGAGCTTCGGATTCTCGACTATAACCGCGTCATAAAGGACACAAACGGTCTCTCCAAAGAGGACCTTCTGAAAAAGATAAACGAGAACTTCGACATTGAGACCACACTGAGCGTGACTCCGTTTAAGCCGGCCGAGCGCCACACCTTCGGCATGTACCTGGACAAGAGCTGGTACAAGCTCACGGCAAAACCGGGAATCATAAACGAGAATGATCCTGTCGAGTCACTGGATGTCTCAATACTCCAGAAGAGCCTCATAGCTCCGGTTCTCGGCATAGAGGATCCGAGAACCGATCCGCGTATTGACTTTGTCGGCGGCATACGCGGCCTGTCCGAGCTCGAGCGCCGCTGCGGTGAGGACTGCAAACTCGCGTTTGCCCTCTTCCCCACCTCGCTCGATGAGCTCATCGCCATCGCCGATGCCGGCGCGCTCATGCCGCCGAAGTCCACCTGGTTCGAGCCCAAACTCCTCTCGGGCCTCTTCATCCACAAGCTTTAAGCGGGAGAATAATATGAAAACCTTCAGAAGAGCTTTATGCCTTATACTCGCAATCGCCGTAATAACAACGATATTCAGCGCATGCGGCAGAAAAGGAAGCAAAGACTCAGGCATAGAAAAAGTGAGTGTTGTCATTCCGCATGACAAACAGGCCCGGGCAGTACTGGATGATTCACAGAATCTGGCCGTCGGCTCATATCTCGTCGCGAGAATGTACCTTGAGGAACTGCTCCAGTATGATGTCGAAAAAGGCAATCAGAAAGACTATGACAAGCTTCTAGCAAATACAATAAAGGCTTTTGAGAACGCGGAAGTTCTCTCCGACGCAATGTACGGAGCAGCCCTCTACACTGAACTGCTTCAGAAAGCAGGCGCTGAAAAGAATAACAAAAAAGCCGAGATTCTCATGATGGCCCCTGTCAATCCCGATTCAGGCCTCCTTTTCATGACGGCCTACGCCGCGAAAGAATCAGAGGCCATGAGATGGGCAAAGGAAATAACGGAAATCTACGATAAAGCTCCGAGCAACAAGGGTGTAAAGACACTGGCAGACCAGCTTGGTACTGACTGCAAACACGCCTACGCACAGCTGAAACAGGCGCAGGCGATACTTGAAGGCGGAGCATACAATGACTTCGCAGATTACGCGAACACCTGCTATAAGACCGCCTATGGTCTGAAGGCCGCGGGCACGGCCGCAGGACTGGTCGTATCGGTTGCCGTGGCCGGACCGGCCACGGGTCTCGCCGCAGTGGCTCAGACCGGCGGCATAGTCATGGGCGGTGTCAACACCGTCCTTGAAGTCGGCGCCGCCGGCTCCGTAATCGCCACAAACGGCGAAGGAAATGAGATCACGACATTCTGTGAAAAAACCGAAGCCCAGATGGCTCCGGTAGGTCAGGTATTCTCACTCATGAGTCTGGGCCTCAACGGCCACAAGCTCCTGACCGGAGGCTACAAAGCCGACGGGGCAAAAGCCCTGGCAGAAGGAAACTACAGCAGCTATTTAGACGGAGTGAAGAACGACCTGTTCGGAGCTACTGCATATCTCGGCACATCCGTATATGACTATATGGACAGCGGAAGTATCATGAGCGGAACCTTCAAACACACCAGCAAAGGTCTGGAGTTCACCCTGCTTGAAACCCTCAAGGGAGATAGTTCCGAGGACAAGGAAAACGTTAAAGATGTTATGAAGGCCGCAGGCGTTTCAGAAAAAGATGCTGAAGCAGCCGTAAACGAGAAGACTCCCCAGGAACCGCCTGCACTCAACGAGGTGCCCCTTGAGACCGCAAAGTCCATAATTGAGGAATACCCCGGTATTGACCCGGCAGGCGACTTTGACCCCAAGGCATATGAAAATGCCGTTGAGGAGTTTTATACCGACCTTGTGACTGACTATATAGCCGAACAGGAAAAGTCAGGCAAAAGCAATGACGGTTCCGTACATATCGATTCAAAGAACGGTTCCTTTGATTTCTACGACGGCACAGGCGCCCTCTTCGATTCAAGTACGGGAACAAGAATTCTCTGGACTCATGACGAAAACGGAGAACTGTATTTCATCCATCCGGACGATGCAGAATACACCGTTGATGACAACGGCAATCTTCTCAAAGACGGCAAGCCGATGGTATTCGACGGCAAGCCGATTAATGTATATACCGGAACCGGTGACGGTGCGGTACCTGAAACAGAAACTACTACCACTGCCCCCGACAGCAGCATTGAAAAGTTCCTCGGCAAGTGGAAGTACACAGGTTCCTATGTGACATATGAGACCGACATTTCACTTCAGGGCGATCAGATTATTATCGTTGATCACACTAAATCCGGAGCGGTCACAAAAGTAAACAATTACAAATATGACCCCTCAACAGGTGTCTTGACTCTGACCGAAGTCAGCGTCAGCGAACCGCTCGCCGCAACAACTGCGGATTACTTCACGTTCACACTCGAAGGCGACAACAAGATTAACACCTTCTATTACCACGCAATGGTTGCGCTGAATGACGGCAATCCCGTCTACGACGACCGGGCCGGCGGCTACTACACCCGCATAGAATAACTGAAAAACTCCCGGGCAGTTGCCCGGGAGTTTCTGTTTAATTTGTTGTGGGTTCTGTCGTCGGCTCCGTAGTGGGTTCCGTCGTAGGTTCAGTCGTAGGCTCTGTGGTAGGTTCCGGATTCTTCGTATACTTGACGGTAATGTTTACATCCGCCGCGCCGAATGTACCGGAGACAGTTGCCTTGTCAGGAGTGTAACCGCTGACATTGGGACTCGGTACGGAATATGTGTCGCCCTTTAAGAAGTCAGCCTTTGTGTAAGTCGTATAGGCTGTTCCGCCCTCCGCTTTGACATAGTTAATTGTGAGTTTATATGTCTTGTCCTTGGTGTAGGTTACGGTGATGGTCTGGTCCTCCGTTCCGATTGTACCGGAGACGGTGGCCTGGTTGGGTGTGTAACCTCTGACCTTCGGGCTCGCCACCGAATAGGACTGGCCTGCCTTCAGGTTGCCCACTGTCTGCGCCGCAGGGGCCTTTGAACCGTCCGCCATGACATAGTTTACGGTGAGCGTGCGTACCGCCCAGCTCGGGTCATAGCAGTGGTTCATAAGGTACCAGCACCATGCTCCGCAGCCTGCACCCGAGAAGTGCATGCCCATTGAACCGGGATCACTGCAGTACTCGTCTTTCAGGTATCCTTTGTCATCGTACATGACGGAGGCTACATCGACAAAATACCAGCCGTGCGATGCAGCTACACCTGAAAGAAGCTGGTTGTACAGCCTGATGTTCGCGTTGTTTAAGATCCTGCCGTTCGTGCCGTCCTTTGCGGCAATGATGGGGGTCATTGACTGAATGTAGATAAGTATGCCCGGATTGCTCTGCTCGATGAGTGAGCACAGCTGAGCCATGTTTGAAGCGGCACCGTTTACACCGACACGGTTTAAGTCATTCATGCCGAGCATGATGTAGACTCGCTTCTTGCCTGCGGGAATACTGTTCCAGATATTCGCCTTTATGACGCCGCTTAAAGCATTGCAGGTGCCGTAGCTTCCGTAGCACATATATGTTGCGCCGGGAAGTCCGCCGTACATCTGAAGCCTGAGGCTTATGGAGTCGCCTATAAATACGGACTCACCGAAGTAGTTCGGCGAGAGCTGCTGAGCCTTGGCCCACTCGAAGTAGGGCAGGGCCCCGCCGGTATACTTTGTGACCTTCGGAGTCTCGGTCGTCTTCTCCTCTTTGGAGCCGTCGGCCTTCTTCTCGACAGGCACTACCGTGCCGTCGCTCAAGACCGTCGTCGCCTCGACCTCCTCCTCTTTGGGAGCGGGGGCCGCAGTCGTCTCGACAGCCTTTGTCGTATTTTCCGGAGGATCGACACTCACCGACATATATCTCTTTGATAGAGCAAAAGAAGTGCAGGTAATTGCAACCATGAGGATACCTGCAACAACGCGTGTTACAATTGCTTTGTTCATATAGCTTATTCCTTTAAAAAAGCCCCTGCGGTTATCCGCAAGGGCTTTCATTTTAACTCTTAATCTGCGGGACCGTCAGTCGAGGCAACACCTGTGCCGTAAGAGCCTGAGTAATTTGAGGTTGTGCCTACGGTATGTCTCTGTGTCGCTCTGTGGTTTTCACGGATTGCGTGAGATCTTACTCTGGGATTCGGAGCGACATATACCGCTCTTGGCTTCTCGGTGAAGATGCCGTCCCAGCCATTGATCCAGAAGTCAATCATCTTACCTACTACGCTGCCGTCATTTGCAGCCGCGCAGCCTGAAAGCATAAGGGCCATCGTAAGCACGAGAAGCAACGCAACCATACGTTTCATAATCTTCTTCATATCAAAACCTCCGTAAACCTCTTTAACACTGAAATTTTAACATATCAGAGGCAGATTGTCGAGTTTTAATTGGCATGCCCGGCCGGATTCGAACCGGCGACACCCAGCGTCGGAGGCTGGTGCTCTATCCAACTGAGCTACGGGCACGCGAAAGAACTAAGCTTTTTTGAGCAGTTCCTCAGACATTATAACATATTCTCCGCTGATTATGTCTTTCCACCACTTCTGATTGTCAACATACCATCTGACGGTCTCTTTAATGCCGTCGTCAAACTTTGTCTCCGGCACCCAGCCGAGCTCACGCTCAAGCTTTGAAGCATCTATCGCATAGCGCAGGTCGTGTCCGGGTCTGTCCGTGACAAACTCTATGAGACTCTCGGGTTTTCCGAGTGCCGCGAGCACGGTCTTTACCACATCGATATTGGCGCGTTCATTGTGTCCGCCGATGTTGTATACCTCACCGACTTTTCCCTTGTGAATGATGAGGTCGATGGCCTTGCAGTGGTCGAGCACGAAGAGCCAGTCACGCACGTTCTCTCCCTTGCCGTAGACAGGTACGTTCTCATCATTCAGCGCTCTTGAAATCATAAGCGGGATGAGCTTTTCGGGGTACTGGAATCTGCCGTAGTTGTTGGAACAGCGGGAGATTGTGACGGGCACTTTATATGTCCTGTAATAGGCGAGGCAGAGCAGGTCTGCCGAAGCCTTGGATGTCGAATAAGGCGAGGATGTGTGAAGGGGTGTCTCCTCGGTAAAGAAGAGGTCCGGCCGGTCAAGAGGCAGGTCGCCGTAGACCTCGTCCGTGGAGACCTGATGGAATCTCTTTCCGTTTCCGTATTTCCTGAAAGCGTCAAGCAGCACACCCGTGCCGATGATATTCGTCATGAGGAATGCCTCAGGCGAATCGATTGAGCGGTCCACATGGGACTCAGCTGCAAAGTTTACGACTATGTCGAAATTCTCAGACTCGAAGAGAGAATACATCGCCTCCCTGTCGGTTATATCCGCCTTCACGAACTTAAAGCGCGGGTTTTCGAGCAGGGGTTCAAGCGTTACGAGATTGCCCGCGTATGACAAGCAGTCAACGCAGACTATTTCAACATCGTCATGTGCCTCGAGCATGTGGTATATGAAGTTGCTTCCTATGAAGCCTGCACCGCCCGTTACAAGTATCTTTTCCATTAAAACACCTCGTTTATCGGCATTGTTGCTTTCGCGTTAAGATCAAGACCCGCCGTGTTTCCGGCGATGAATTCGTAATAGCCCTGGGCGCCTACCATGGCGGCGTTGTCACCGCAGAGGTCGGGCGTGGGCATAAAGAGCTGCCAGCCGTGTTCGCTGCAGCAGGCGGCCATCCTCGACCGTAAAACGGAGTTTGCGGAGACGCCGCCGGCGAGAACGATTTTATCATAGCCGAAGTCAATCGCCGCCTTCTCGGTATTGCCGACAAGGCAGTCGACAACGGCCTTAATGACTGAGGCGCCCATGTCCTCGACGGATATGCTCTCACCTTTCTGTTCGCGGTTGTGCACCGTGTTTATGACGAAAGTCTTAAGGCCCGAAAAACTGAAATCGTACGGTGCTCCCTCAACGTGGGGATGCGGCATTTTAAAGGCATCGGGGTTGCCGTTTTTTGCAGCGGCGTCCAGGTTCTTTCCTCCCGGATACGGAAGCCCAAGTGTTCTCGCGGACTTGTCCATACACTCCCCTGCAGCATCGTCGCGGGTGCAGCCTATGACCTTGTACTCCGTGTATGATTTCACCTCGACCAGGTGGGTGTGACCGCCCGAGACGACAAGGGCCAGAAACGGCGGTTTCAGGTCAGGCGAGGTGATGTAGTTTGAAGCTATATGTGAGCGGAGATGATGAACGGGTACAAGCGGCTTGTCGTATCTGAGCGACAGGCCTTTTGCGAAGTTTACACCGACAAGGAGCGCGCCGATAAGACCCGGCGCCGCGGTGACGGCGACGGCATCTATGTCGTCCATTGTGCAGTTCGCTTCAGAGAGGGCCTGCGTCGTAATCTGTGAGATTGCCTCGGTATGTCTGCGCGACGCAATCTCCGGCACGACGCCGCCGTACAGCACATGCTCCTCAACCTGCGACGCTATGACCGAGGACAGGACATGTCTTCCGTCCTCGACAACCGCTGTCGCGGTCTCATCACATGAGCTCTCAATCGCCAAAATCTTCATTAAAATCTCCTGGTCATAATGAGCGCGTCCTCGTCCGGATCACGGTAAAAGCCCGGTCGCACGCCCTCACTTATGAATTCGTTCTTTTTGTAAACTGAGATCGCCGCTCCGTTTGAGAGGCGGACCTCAAGGGTTATGAAAGAGGCTCCGTTCGCCTTCGCGTTTCTCGTCGCCTCAAGCACCAGGGCATTGCCTATGCCCCGCTGCCTGTAACTTTCGGTCACCGCAAGATTGGTCACGAAGCACTCGTCCATGACCATATATGTGCCTATATACCCGACGACTTTGTCATCTTCCAGAGCGACAAAGAACCAGGCATTCGGATTGCCGTAATACTCCTCTATGGCGTCTTTCGTCCAGGGGTGCGCAAAACACTCCTCCTCAAGTGACACCACGGCATCCATATATACGGGTTTCAGTCTTTCTATCTTCATCCCTTAGCCTCGTACCAGGTATTGCCGATATGAGCGTCTGCGAGGAGTTTCACCTTCAGCGAGCAGGCGTTTTCCATCTCCTCTTTGACTATTGTGCATACCTCATCGGCTATGTCCTCACGCGCCTCGACGAGCAGTTCGTCATGCACCTGCATGATGAGTTTCGCGTCGAGGCCCTCCGCCAGCAGGCGGTTGTAAACCTTTACCATGGCGAGCTTTATGATGTCGGCCGCAGTGCCCTGGATGGGCATGTTGCGGGCGACGCGCTCGCCGAAGGCTCTCAGGTTGTGGTTCGACGAAGTGAGCTCAGGCAGATAGCGTCTGCGCTCATAGAGGGTTTTGACAAAACCGTCCGCCTTCGCCTTCTCTATGACTTCTTTCATATACTTGTCGACACCCGAGAAATTGCTCAGGTAACCGTCAATATACTGCTGTGCCTCAACACGGGAGACACCGATATCCTTGGCCAGCGAAAATGCGCCTATGCCGTACACTATTCCGAAGTTTACGGCCTTTGCCCTGCTTCGCATAACGGGCGTGACCTCATCAAGAGGCACTCTGCAGACCTGCGAAGCGGTTACGCGGTGAATGTCCTCGCCGCTCTCAAAAGCCGCAATCATATTCGCGTCATCCGCCATATGGGCCAGGACGCGAAGTTCAATCTGGCTGTAGTCGGCATCTATGAGTTTATAGCCCGGACGGGCGACAAAGAACTTGCGAAGTTCGGAGCCCAGAGGCTTACGTACGGGTATATTCTGCAGATTCGGCTCAGTCGAGGAGATTCTGCCCGTCCGTGTCTCAGTCTGATTAAGTGTCGAATGAATGCGTCCGTCCTCCGCTATACAAGCGACGAGTCCGTCGCAGTAAGTGGACTTGAGCTTCGCAACCATGCGGTATTCCAGGATGTCGGCGACAACGGGATAGTCGTCCGCGAGTTCCTCTAAAACCTCAGCAGCGGTTGAATAGCCGCTCTTCGTCTTCTTCTTTGCGGGTATGCCCATCTTCTCGAAGAGGGCCTCGCCGAGCTGCTTCGGTGAATTCAGATTGAACTCAAATCCGCATTCATCGTAGATTTTACGCGTCATCTCGTCAACGCGGGCGGAGATGACCTCGCCAAATTCCAGAAGACCGTCCCTGTCGACAAGGAAACCTATGTGTTCCATGGAGGCCAGAACCTCAGCCAGTGAAATCTCAAGGGCGAGAAGATCCGCCTGGTTATTGTTGTCTATCTGTGCAACGAGTTTGTCACACAGAACTTTGAATGAACCGGCGGAGTATTCCATAAGGAGTCTCTCGGCAGAATAATCATTTGCCGAAGGGTTCAGGATATATGCGGCAAGAGCTGCGTCAAAAACCACTCCGTAAACGGTGAAACCGTGCTTTAAGCCATAGGAGTAAACAGACTTGGAATCTGCCACGTATTTCTTTATGCTACGGTCTTTGAGGGCATCTGCGAGCTCGTCGTAAATCGCCTCATCCGTGCTGAAAATGTACAGATTTGCGCCTTCTGTAAAGTAATTTTCCTTTACAGTTTCCTCGATTTCGGCCTTTTCGGGCTCCACTGAAGCCGCAACCGACGCAGCTGCGTCCCTCAGCCCGAGCGCATCAATCATCTTGAACATCTCAAGAGAGGCCAACAGCCTTGATGCGGCCGCGTGGTCGCCCTCACCGATTTTGTAATCCGAAAGCGCGGTGCTTATCGGGACGTCGAGACAGATTGTGCCGAGGTCACGGCTTAAATAAGCCATTTCCCTGTCGGCCTCAAGTTTCTGTCTGACTCCGGGTTTTATGTCGAGCTCCGGGAGTTTTTCATATATCTCATCAAGGCTTCCGAACCTGGAGATCAGGTCCTGCGCTCCCTTCTCTCCTATTCCCTTTACTCCGGGAATACAGTCTGAGGAGTCGCCCTGAATGGCTTTTATGTCTATCATCTGACGCGGTGTGACACCGTATGTCTCTTTAATGTAATCAGGCGTACAGCGCGTAACTACGGTCCTTCCCATCTTCGTTGAAGGCAGAAGCACCGTAACATTATCCTTTACCAGCTGAAAACTGTCGCGGTCGCCCGTCGCTATAAAGCACTCATCATCGGGACCGCATGCCGCGGAGAGCGTGCCGAGAATATCATCAGCCTCGTAGCCCTCCAGTTCAACGCACTTGTAGCCGAGGTCTCTCAGAAGTTCCTTCAGTACGGGCATCTGCTCGGCAAGCTCCGCCGGCATGCCCTTCCTGTTGGCCTTGTAGCCGTCATACATCTTATGACGGAAGGTAGGCGCCTTCAGGTCAAAAGCGACGGCGACCGCTTCCGGTTCAACCTCACTCTTAACCTTCTCGAGTATATTCAGAAAACCGTAGATTCCGTTGGTATACCTGCCGTCCTTTGTGGTGAGCAGTTTTATACCGTAGAAAGCACGGTTCACTATGCTGTTTCCGTCAATTACGAGTAATTTCATATCTGTCCTCCGCTCATAATAGTATATTTTACCATATTGTACAGGCACTTGCCATATGGTAAAATATATTGCGTACAATACATTTAACCACATTCCCGTTACCGAGGAGGTACAAAATGAAAAAAACAATACTCAAAATTGTCTGTCTGGTCCTTGTTCTCGTAATAGCGGCGCTCATCTATGTACGCGCACCGAAAAAAGACAGGACCATAGATCAGAGCAAATGGAACACGAATTACACATATGTATTTGTCCACGGACTTTCCGGCTGGGGCAGCTATGACAAACAGTATAAGTTCATGCCCTACTGGGGTATGATGAACGGCGATATGATGAAATATCTTAACAAGCAGGAATTCCACTGCTACGCCGCTTCAGTCGCTCCCCACTACAGCGCATGGGACCGTGCATGTGAACTCTATGCTCAGCTGACCGGCACCAAAGTCGACTACGGTGAGGCACATGCAAAGGCCATGGGTCATGACCGCTACGGCGAGGACTTTACCGGACGCGCCCTCATCCCCTCCTTCTCAGCCACCGACAAGATAAACCTCGTAGGTCACAGCTTCGGCGGCGCCACAATCCGTCTCTTCGCGGAACTTATGGCGAACGGCAGCGAAGAGGAGATCGCCGCATCAGGCGACAATGTCTCCGACTTCTTCAAGGGCGGAAAGGCCGACTGGATTTACAGCATGACCACACTCGCAGCTCCCACAAACGGCACAACAGCCTACTTCACTGGCACCATTGAGGATCCGGATCCCCCGAAGGGTCTCTCAAAGTTCATTGAGGACAAACTCAACGGCATGATGGCCAATGTTAACGGCGGCGATGCAGAATCACGCGTACCTGAGGACATGGCGTCAAACGATATGTTCATTGACAATGCACTTGCCTTAAACGAAGAGATTGAAGTACTTGAGAACGTCTACTATTTCTCAATCCCCTGCTGCTCAACAAAGGACAGCGGCAAAGGCTATCAGGAAGTTGACAACAGCATAACCGACATCATGTTCAGAAAACCCGGCAGACTCATGGGCAACCTGACATACACAACTCCGGGCGGATTTGTCGTAGACGAGAAGTGGCTTCCCAACGACGGCCTTGTAAACACAATCTCCGCAAAGGCCCCGTTCAATGCCCCGCAGAAGGCGCTTGACCGAAACAATATCGAAAAGGGAACCTATCAGATTTTCCCGACATTTGAAGGCGACCACATGTCAATTATCGGAGGTCTCCTGAAGACCACTGACGTCAAAAACTACTACGTTGACTTCATGTGCATGATCAACGAAATCGAAGAATAAGCAGAAAACAAAAAGACCGAAGCTTTCGCTTCGGTCTTTTTTATTGCTGTTATCAGATGGTGATAGCTGCCTTGAATGCCTCTTTTGTTCCGGTGTAAATCTTACCCGGCTTCTTGGCATCGCCGACAACGACTACCTTCTTCGCTACCTTGCGTGCAGCCTCTTCGAGGTTATTGACGGGTTTGACACCGAGGGAGAGAACAACTGCATCAGCGTCAACAGTGCAGCGCTTACCCTTCTTGTCCTCAAGTACTACGGCACCGTCTGTAATCTCAACAAGTTTGCTGCCTGTAATGAACTTGGTACCTGCCTTCTCAAGACCCGGTACAACATCGAAGTAATGCTGGCACCAGAGACCCGGAGCAATCTTGTCAGCCATCTCGACGATGGTGAGTTTGTTGCCGCACTCGACAAGGAGTGATGAGGTCTCAAGACCTGTCATACCGGAACCGATTACCGCGACATTCTTATCCTTTACGGATACGGTGCCGTTTAAGATATCGGTTGTCGTGCATACGTTGGGCTTGTCCGAACCCGGGATAGGAGGTTTGGCTGATACACCACCCGTGGCTATGATTACGCCGTAGGGCTTATACTTCGCAAGCTCAGCCTCAGTTACATCCACACCGCACTTGATCTTTACGCCTGCAAGTTCAGCCTGCTTTGTGAGGTCCTCAATTGCCCAGTTCATCTTGTCCTTGTGAGGAGGCATCTTGGCGAGGTTGAGCTGTCCGCCCGTTGTCGCCGCCTTCTCAAGAAGGACTGTCTTGTAGCCGCGCTTTGCGCATTCACGTGCAGCGGTAAGGCCTGCAGGGCCCGCTCCGACTACAACGATTGTCTTGCTCTTCTTACCCTTCTTGATATCCTCGTAGAGGAACTCACGGCAGGCTCTGGGGTTCATCGAGCACTCACAGGGCTGGCCTGAAAGTGCATTTGTCTCAAGAGACTCGAAGCAGGTTACGCAGCAGATACAGCGCTGAATCTCGTCGTCCTTGCCCTCCTTGGCCTTCTTGACCCAGTAGGGATCTGCGATGAGGGGTCTTCCGAGACCGATGAAGTCCTGAGTACCTTCCTTTAGAAGTTTCTCTGCAAAGGCGGGCTCACGGATAACGCCGACGCCGATTACCGGAATCTTTACGGCATCCTTGATAGCCTTTACAAACGGGGCTCTCCAGCCCTGCTCGAAGCTCATTGTCTCAATGAGGTGGTTGAGTGTCTCATAGGATGCGCAGGATACGTCTATGGCATCAACGCCGAGTTTTTCCAGGCGCTTCGCCATCTCAATGCCTTCCTCGAGTTTGATTCCCTCATCGGGCATGTCGAGAGCATCGTAGAACTCGTTTACGGTAAGTCTTACTATTACGGGATAATCCTTGCCGCACTTGTCCTTGATGCCTTCTATAATCTCAGAGATGAAGCGCATGCGGTTTTCAAGGGATCCGCCGTATTCGTCCTTTCTCCTGTTTGTGTAGGGAGAGAGGAACTGCTGAATAAGATAGCCATGGGCAGCGTGAAGTTCAACACCGTCAACGCCTGCCTTCTTGCAGCGTACTGCGACTTCAATAAACTGCTCCTGAAGTTTGTGGATCTGCTTCTTTGTCATCTCATGTGTGGGCTGGTTCTTTACGAAGCTTACGCCGAGACCGCAGGGAACATCTGACGGAGCGTAAAGGCCCGGAAGGAAGGACTGAGCCTTAATCATGAGCGGAGTGTCAAGCGCGTCAAGGTCCATATTCATTTTG
>JAEEGI010016765.1_pt1 | contig 15102 bp, 14 predicted proteins | sample 8958751 | NCBI WGS metagenome assembly JAEEGI01 (sample SAMN16246545, study PRJNA631951) | gut metagenome | biome: gut microbiome; feature: rumen; material: KS-attached | host: Bos | place: Iran: Karaj | collected 2018-10
GATATCTTTATTAAACAGTAATAAATTAACTCTTCTCTGGATTCTGACACTATAGAGTGATTTGCGTATAAAAAAATGGAAGTGGTGAAAAAGATGAACGAGGAAAACAAGAAAAACTTGATGATAAAACACTGGATAAGGTGGATGGCGGAGGTTTCTTCTCCAAATATTCAGATGAGGAATACGCTGCTGCCGGCGTCGAAATCGTCGGTCCCGGAACATTTTATAATGATGGCTACAAATTCAAGGGAAAGGAAATAACGACTGAACAGGCTGAAAGACCGGCTTTCTTCTATTACTACAAGGAATATCCTGCCGAAAGCGTTGAACAGGCCGAAGCATACTACGAATACATGTGCCAGGTCAACTATCTCTAAGCAGATATTGTTGATATAAGAAGAATGTTTCTGTGGTGTTTCAATACTGTGCTGCTGAAGGAGACGTTCATGTCTAAAAGCTGTTTTGATCAATTCACCGTGAAATAAATTATAATATGGAAAGCATCAGAAAGATTATTGAAAAAGAAGAACAGAAAAACAAGAAGAATCCCGGGAAGGATAACAGAGAAAAACGGGATTCTTTGAATAAGGCAAGAAGAGGAGAAGCGATCCCGGCAGCTAAGGTGGTGACGCCGAAAAAAATCAAAGAGAAGAGTCGAAACGCTTTAAAAAAGAAGTTAAATAAAGAGATTAAAAACATTTGAAACAAAAACAAATCCTAATAAGCAAACTGGCCAGCAAGAAAAAAACTGCTGGTCTTTTTGTTAGACTGGGTAATTATTTCGCTAATGGGAATGAAGGGAATAATGTAAAATAGAGATATAACGAGGTATAAAGAATGGATAATTATTTAGGCAAGGATATATTCAAACTCGGTTTTGGTCTCATGCGTCTGCCAAAGAATGAAGACGGTACGATCGACATCGTTCAGGTCAAAGTGATGGCAGATATGTTTATAGCCGCCGGAGGCAAATATTTTGATACAGCCTATGTCTATGATGACGGTGCTTCGGAAGAAGCCTTCCGTCTGGCAGTGGCGGAAAGATATCCTCGGGATGCCTATTATGTCTGTACCAAACTCAATGCCGGCTATCCGAAGTGCGTCGATGAAGCTTTTGCTCATCAGGAGTTCTACACTTCCTTAGAAAGAACTGGTGCCGGTTATTTTGATTTCTATCTGCTGCATGCGTTATGTGAAAAAAATGTTGCCAAGTATGATGAGTACCACTGCTGGGATTTTGTCAAAGCGCGCAAGGAAGAAGGACTGATCAGACACTATGGTTTCTCTTTCCATGGCTCACCGGAACTGCTGGATGAATTATTGACCAAACATCCGGAAGTTGACTTTGTGCAGCTGCAGATCAACTATGCCGACTGGGAAGACGGCAACGTGCAGTCCAGGAGATGTTATGAAGTGGCCAGAAAACATGGCAAGCCGCTCACGGTCATGGAACCGATCAAGGGCGGCAAGCTGGCTGATCCGCTGCCGGAAGTCAAGAAGCTGTTTACGGATTATGATCCGGATGCATCATTTGCCTCTTGGGCAGTGAGATATGTCGCTTCCAAGGATGGCATCATCACTGTACTTTCCGGCATGTCCAATATCGCACAGATGAAAGACAATCTCTCTTACATGAAGGATTTCAAACCATTGAATGAGGAAGAGGAAGAGATCATCGCCAAAGCGCAGGAGATCTTCAACAGAGATGAGACGATCAAATGCACAGCCTGCCATTACTGTACGGAAGGCTGCCCGATGCAGATACCGATTCCGGCTATTTTTGCGATCTGGAATAAAAAGGTTCAGGATCCAGATCTTGATGTCAACCAGGAATATCTGGATGCCACGGCAGATAAAGGTCAGGCTTCAGCATGTATCGAGTGCGGTCAATGTGAAAGCCAGTGTCCGCAGAGTCTGCCGATCATTGAGCTGCTGAAAAAATGCCGGGAGATGGAATGATTCATTACCATCATAAAAGAAAACGGAACTGCGGTTCCGTTTTCGTTACTAATTATTCAAGTTCAAATGCACCGGTATAAAGCTGGTAATATGTTCCCTTCATGGCCAGCAGCTGATCATGTGTACCTCTTTCAATGATGCGTCCATGATCAAGGACCATGATCGCATCGGCATCTCTTACCGTAGAAAGACGATGGGCGATGACAAAGACCGTACGTCCTTTCATCAGGTTGTCCATGCCTTTCTGCACGAGGGCTTCGGTTCGGGTATCGATCGATGAAGTTGCTTCATCAAGGATCATGACCGGCGGATTGGCTACCGCTGCTCTGGCGATGGAGATCAGCTGACGCTGACCCTGTGAAAGCTGCGAACCGTTGCCGGTCAGCATCGTATCGTAGCCTTCCGGCAGACGTCTGATGAAATCATCCGCATTGGCCAGCTTAGCTGCTTCGATACACTCTTCATCAGAGGCATAAAGGTTGCCATAACGGATATTGTCCATAACTGTACCGGTAAACAGATTGACATCCTGTAAGACCATGCCAAGTGATCTTCTCAGGTCAGGCTTTTTGATCTTGTTTATATTGATTCCGTCATAGCGGATCTTGCCATCAGGGATATCATAGAAACGGTTGATCAGATTGGTGATTGTCGTCTTGCCGGCACCGGTAGCACCGACAAAGGCAATCTTCTGTCCCGGTTTGGCGTATAGAGAGATATCAAACAGGATCTGTTTATCCGGGTTATAGGCGAAGTCGACATCGACCATTTCGATATCACCTTTGAGTTCTTTATAAGTTGTTGTGTGATCGCTTTGCGCGTGGTAGTGTTTCCATGCCCATTTGCCGGTATAGTGATCGGCTTCAGCAATATTCCCTTGATCATCAATCGTACATCTGACCAAAGTGACATAGCCGTCATCTTCTTCGCTCTTTTCATCAATCAGGGCAAAGACACGATCCGAACCGGCTAAAGCCTGGGCGACCATCGATACCTGCATCGAAACCTGGGTGACCGTCATCGACATTGTTCTGGCCAGGGACAGGAATGAAATGATGATACCGATGCTTAAGGGGGCTATGCCTCTTAAGGAAAGGTTAGGAACGCTTAAGGAAACCATCAGGGATCCGACAATGGACAGTATGACATAAAGGATGTTGCCCATGTTGCCTAAGATCGGCATCAGCGCATTGGCGTTGCGGTTGGCGTTGCGGGCATCCTCAAAGAGTTTCTCATTTAACTTGTCAAAATCTTTTTTGGCTTCTTCTTCATGAGTGAAGACCTTGACGACTTTCATGCCTTCCATCATCTCTTCGATGAAGCCTTCTTCTTCAGCTAATGATTTCTGCTGGGCAACCATATAGCGGGCGCTGCGTCCGCCGAATTTTCCGGTAATCCTGAACATCGCAAAGATCGCCAGCATTACAACAATGGTCAGCCAGATACTGTAGGAGATCATCGTAATAAAGACGACGCTCAAAGATAAAAAGGACTGGAACATGTTAGGAATGGACTGTCCGACCAGCTGTCTGATCGTATCGACATCGTTGGTATAGGTCGACATGATCTCACCATGGGAATGGGTATCAAAGTAGCGGATCGGCAATGTTTCCATATTGTCGAACATTGCATCACGCAGTTTCTTGATCGTACCCTGACCAACACCGGCCATCAGCTGATTATAGAGGGTAGTCGCAAGGATACCAATGACATAAAGGCTTGCCATGGTCGTGATCAGTTTCAGCAGATCGCCAGCAACCGCCTCGATACCTGAAGAGATACCAGGTGTAATGACTTCATCGATCAGCCGCTGCAGAAAGGTTGCGGCAATGACATTGGTTACAGAGGAAATGATCAGACACACGGCAACGATCAGAAGATGAAACTTATAGTTTCTGAAGACATAGATCAGCAGTCGTTTCAGTGATTTCATGTCGATCTTTTTGTCGGTAATGACTCTTTGTCTTGGTGGCATCAGTTTTCCTCCTTTCCTTTAGTCTGTGATTCGTAGATTTCTGAATAGATACCTTTCAAAGCCAGCAGTTCTTCATGCTTGCCTTTTTCCACAATCTTTCCTGATTCCATGACAATGATCTGATCGGAATCCTGTACCGAGGAAATGCGCTGGGCAATGATGATCTTGGTGGTATCCGGTATTTCTTCCTGGAAGGCTTTTCTGATTAAGGCATCAGTCTTGGTGTCAACAGCACTTGTTGAGTCATCCAGGATGAGGATCTTTGGTTTTTTAAGCAAGGCTCGGGCGATGCATAAACGCTGTTTCTGACCGCCGGAGACGTTGGTTCCGCTTTGCGAGATCATCGTGTCGTATTTATCCGGCATCTGTTCGATGAACTCATCAGCCTGTGCCAGCTTGCAGGCTCTGACTATTTCTTCATCGCTGGCATCTTTGTTGCCCCAGCGCAGATTATCTCTGATCGTTCCCTTGAACAGCACGTTTTTCTGCAGGACAACAGAGACAGCATCTCTTAAGCACTTGAGATCATACAGTCTGACATCTTTACCGCCGACATAGACTGTACCTTCTGTAGCATCATACAGACGGCTGATCAGCTGGATCAGAGTTGTCTTGGAAGAACCGGTGGATCCGATGATGCCGATCGTCTGGCCGCTGGGAATATCGAGGTTGATATTGGACAGCGCTTCCCGTTTGGATTGAGGATCATAACAGAAAGTGACATTATCAAAGCGGATCGAACCATCTTTGACAACCGTAAGTCCGTTTTCCGGGGAAAGCAGAGTCGGTTCATAGGCGAGTACTTCGTAGATTCGGTTGGCAGCTTCAGTTGAGAAGGTTATCTGCATATAGACCATTGAAAGCATCATCAGAGAAGAGAGGATCTGAATGCCATAGGTGATCAGCGATGAAAGCTGTCCGGTCGTCAGACTCGTTGAAGAACTCGTAATAATCGTGCGGGCACCGATATAGCTGACTAACAGCATCGATGTATACATGCAGGCACTCATTAACGGTGAGTTGAGGGCAATGATTCTTTCGGCTCTGGTGAAATCTTTGCGGACTTCTTCGGATGCCTGATTGAATTTTTTGATCTCAAAATCTTCTCTGACAAAGGATTTGACCACTCTGATGCCAGCAACATTTTCCTGGACGGAATTGTTCAAGGCATCATATTTCTTGAAGATCCTTCTGAAGATCGGGTGAGCAAAGTTGAAGATCAGCAATAATCCTAAAATAAGGATCGGAATGATGCCTAAGAAGATTAAAGCCATCTGTGGATTGATCCTGAAGGCCATGACGATAGAGAATATCAGCATGAGTGGGGATCTGACTGCCATTCTGATCATCATCTGAAAGGCGTTCTGGATCTGAGAGACATCATTGGTCAGACGGGTGACCAGTGATGAAGATGAGAATCTGTCGATATCCGCAAAGGAATAGTCCTGAACTTTATAGAAGAGATCACGGCGCAGATTCCTGGCAAAGCCGGTCGAGGCACTGGCAGCTGTCTTGGCACAGGTCGAGCCGGCAAACAGAGACAGAAAAGCCAAAACGATCAGGATCGAACCGTAATAGACGACAACGGAAATGTTGCCTGTCTGCATATGGTCGATCAGGGCTGCCATCGTAACAGGAATGATACACTCCATCAGTACTTCCATGACCATGAATAACGGGGTCATGATCGTTTCTTTTTTGAATTCCCCGATCTTATCGGCAAATGTTTTAAACATTTTCATCAACCTCCTGTAAATTTGCATATATCCTGCTTAAGAGTTTCTCAAGCTGTTTCAGTTCCTTATCAGAAATATCTTTATACATCTGTTTATGGAACGCTGTGCGATCTTCTTCGATCCTGTCTATGAGCTTTTCCGAACGCTTTGTGAGTTCCACCATTCTCACTCTTTTATCTTTCGGTGAGACGTGCGTTACGACATAGCCGTTTTTTTCCATCCGCTTGATGATGCCGACCATGGTCGGATTGGCTATTTTAAGTTCTTCTCTGAGCTGTTTGAGGGAAAGAGGCCTGCCATTGCATTTCAGCACTCTGATGACATGAGCCTGCTGGAAAGTCAGATCCTGCTCATTGAAGAAATTCTGGATATTCTTTTTCGTGGCTGTTTCGATCTTCTTGATCAGATAGCCGATGTCCTGTTCCATAGTGACTCCTTATTATGTAGCGTGCTACATAAGAATGATATAACAGTCACCATTTATTGACAAGAAAAAAGCCCGTCATCAGACAGGCTTACAATCTGGAATTCTTGAACATCTCCATCATTTCATTAGTCAAAGAGAAATGACCGGGCTGCAGGACGATATCCTTTCTTTCCACCCAGGCGGCATATTTGAGCTCGTTATCATCCATTCTGATCGTGTCATCGCCATCGACGTCACAATAAAAGCCAGCGAGAATGTCTTGAGCAATACCCCAGGGCTGGGATTTATAGTAGGTGATATTCTTAACTTTAAGACCGGTCTCTTCATAGACTTCTCTTTCCACGCATTCTTCCAGGGGCTCGCCAAACTCGACAAAGCCCGCGACCAGCGCATTATGGGCAAAGCCGCTCTTGTATTTTGTCAGCAGCAGCCGGTCTTTATTCCTGATCGCAACGATGACGGCCGGGTTGAGTCTTGGATAGATCGTATTATGGCATTTTGGGCAGCATAACGCTCTTTCCTTTTCAGAAGGAACCGTTTTATTCCCGCAGCAGCCGCAGTATTGATTGTTCTGATACCACTTATGAAGATGGTAGGCGCAATAGCACAGAAAGATCTCGTCATTTCTTTCAAGTTCAAGATCCCTTATTTCTCTTAACGAGCAGTATTTGAAGCCATCTGGTTCATTCTGCTTATCATGGGCTAAAAAATAGGCCACGTCTGTTTTGAACAGGTATTGGAAGGAAGCGCTTTTAAACTGCTCACATAGAGGAATGATCAGCTGTTTATTTTTTTCATCATAGGACAGCATGATCCTGTCTTCACTAAACAGAAAAGCTCTCGAGTCGGGCTCGGGAAGGCAGGGGTGATAACTGTTGTCGAAATGTACACTTATGTCCTGGATCATGATCAGAATAATGAAATTATGGCATCAATAATCAGTTCGTAGTCAGAACGGTTATTCAGCTCTTCGATAAGATCTTTAGCCTGTTTGATGTTGTCGGTAATGATATAGTCGACAGAAGAAAGCAGGAAGTGTCTTTGTCCATCAGTGCTGTTTGGCGTCCAGACCAGGAACTGTTTATTCTGATCGTGAACGTTGTTGATGGCCTGATTGCTTGAAGCTTCCTCTTCCAGACCGAGATAGTCACAGTTGAGTTTTGATGTATCGCCGAAAGAGACGAAAGCCAGATAGGCGGTATCGATCTCCGGGTAATTATTTTCGCAGTAATCGATCAGATCGTATTTGAGCGAGATGAGAACACAGTCACTCATCATATCTCTTTCCTTGATCATGGCAACCAGGTCATCGACCATCCTTCGATCGGCGCTGTTTCCTTTTAATTCGATAAACAGCTTGATCCTTCCTTTGACCGTTTCCAGCATTTCTTCGATCGTTGCCACTTCACCATATTTGTCCGGATGATTAGGATCTTTTATCTTAAGGTTTTTGATTTCTTCGAGTGTAAGCTCTTCCGGTTTGCGTTTATTTGAACACAGACGGGCAAAATTGCCGTCATGGTTGATGATGTAATGGCCATCGGCTGTACGCTGAACATCGATCTCCGAGCCGTCAGCTTTTAATTCGATCGCTTTTTCAACGCCCGCTATCGTATTCTCGATTTCTTCAACACCGCCGCCGCGATGAGCGATGACTTTGGCACTGACCTCCTGATAAAAGAGTTCATCAAAATATTTATCAGCAAGGAAAGATGCACCAAAAGAGATAATGATCGGCAGAATGATGAACATCATCACGACGATGACGCGTGCCGTGCTTCGGCGATAGACGAATCCTTCATGGTCACCTTTATAGCGGTAGAAAAGCTGGGTGAGACGGATGATATAGAAAGATTCGACATAGGAATTAAAGCCATAGATGAAAAACATCACGATGCAGCAGATAAAAATGAACAGCATTCTATGATGACTCTGATCGATTTTTAAAAAAAAAGCGATGATCAGAGGGACAAATATTGTGAAGATACCCAGCAGGATATTGCATACCGCAATATTCAGTATAAAGGAGACGTTCTGTTTAAGATAATCTTTCCAGTTGTTTCTCACAAGCTGGCGGGACTGGTTGTCCGCCTTGTTTGAAGGGAGTTTTTCGATGACGATGCCATGCAGCGTAAAGATATTGATAATGCCGACAAAGAAAAAGATCGCCAGCAGCAGAAAATAAAGAATGTTGTAATAGACATTCGCATGGATGACCGAAGTGATAAAGGTCGGGATATATAAACTGGAGGTCAGCGAAATAGAAAGACCCAGACCGCATAAAGGAGCGATCAAAGCAATATAGATAATGATGAGTACGCCATCGGGTGTAAACAGATTTTTAATGGAGATGAAGCTCTCCCTCAACAGATCAATGAATTTGATCTGGATGCCTTTTAGCAGGCGGCCGGCATAGGCGATCTGAATGTTGATGTCAGTAGCAACATGGAAAAACAGGATCGTCAGAGCAATGATAAGCAGCAACGGTCCCTGCCAGGTCTTGAATAAAAAAGCAAAATCACCGCTGCTGATCGCTACGTGACCCGTAGACTTTATCAGCATCATCGCTGCTTTTTTTAGCAGCCAGTATATAACGCCGAATATGGAATTACTGATGAGCTGATAGGCCATTATATCAGGCATGGCCCAGATATAAGGAGCCCAGTTTTTCCTATAACTTTCTCTTATCTTCATAAAACCATTATAATGTATGAGTAATATCAACAGTAACAGACAAAGTCATAAATTAAGGAAATGATTATGAAAAACATCAGCACTAAACAGCTATTTCAGATGACTTTCTGGGTATTGCTTTCGGCAATCACCCAGGCCTTTGCCCTCACGAGTTTCTCCGTACCGGCTGGTATCTATCCCAGCGGCGTCAGCGGTCTTTCCCGTTTATTATCAGATATCTTAAAGACATTCATGAATTATGATCTGCCGTACTTCTATCTGTACCTGATCATCAATATCGTCCTGGCTTTCATCGTCTTTCGCCATATCGGCAAGCTGTTTACGATCTTTTCCTTGCTGCAGACCGTCCTGGTATCGCTGTTTGCGTCAAAGTTCCAGGCTTTGCATATCCTGGATGATCGCCTGCTGATGGCCTTGTTTGGCGGTCTGATCAATGGATTTGGTGTTTCACTGGCATTAACCAATGGGGCATCCAGCGGCGGCACAGATTTTCTGTCGGTCTATTTCTCCAATAAATTCCATCGCTCGATGTGGGATTATGTCTTTGTCTTCAATTCCTTGTTGGTCTTGGTCTCGGGTTTACTGTTTGGCTGGGAGACAGCGGCTTATTCAATGATCTATCAGTATACTTCCACCCTGATCGTCAACCGCATGCATAAGCGCTACACCCACCAGGCGATCATCATCGTCACCAAGAAACCTGATGCGGTCATCGATTCGATCCTCAACAATGTCCGCCATGGCATCACCAGGATCTCCGCCAAAGGCGGCTATATGGGAGATGAGGAGACGATCCTCTATACGGTCGTCAATACCTTCCAGACAGCGGAAGTCGTAAGGTATGCCCTGCAGGGAGATGACAAGGCTTTTATCGAGACAAGAAATTCTATAGCGGTCTATGGCAACTACTACCAGAAGCCGTTAGATTAAAAAAGGGTATAAGAAAACCGGAATCGTGTTCCGGTTTTTGTTTACTACAGGACTTTTTCGCTGCCGTCGGCTTTAATCACAACAAACTGGTAGTTGAGACCATATTTGGCGATTAATCCGGAGATGACAACCAATGGGGCTGCACCGGCCAGTAAAGCTACTCCACCAAGAGCGGCACCGGCATTTACACTTACCGATACGAGCTGCTTGCCTTCGTTGTTTCTGACAGCGATGCGGTTGACATTACCTTCAGCGATCATTTCCTTGATCTTGGTCATAATGGAATTTGTGGTTCTTTCGCCTTCTTCGACAAACTCATTGAAACGGGCGCCGAAATTCTGATTTCTTTCTTTTTCGAGCTGGACGATTGCGTCTACCACGTTTCCGTCAGTGTCGAGCAAAGCTAATTTTGCTTCCTCGTAAGAACAGCCAGTTCTTGCGATGACCTGATCAACCTCATTAATAGAAAAATTCATTTAATTTACCTCCTTTAGCACTCCACATTTTGGACTGCTAAATTTATCTTAGATTATTTTTTATTTCCCGTCAATATCTCCATAAAATACAATACAATTAATAATGCAGCATCTTTTGTCTCCGTTAAAGGACAGCTTTTTAGAAAAATGGTATAGTTCAGCTAACAAAACAGTTAAAAATACGTTATATTGGATATATTATCGAGTGAGGGCAAACTTGAATTCTCTACGTGCAAAAATCACTACACTGACTGCATCAATGATCATTATCGTCATGATCATTTCTGCTGCTTTTGGGGTGATCGCTCTTAAAGACATGGGCAACGAGAATGCGAACAATACGCTCAGACTGCTGTGTGAAGTCGGACAGAAAAATCTCGATGAATATTTCAGCAGCGTTGAACAGTCTGTTGAACTGATCTCTGCCTATGTGGAATCTGATCTTGACGGTATTGATGATCAGCATCTGTCCAGACATGTTGAAAGAGTCAGAGATATCTTCACCAACTACACTTTTCCTAATAACAGTGTCTTGACCTATTACTACCGTATCGATCCGAACATTTCCGATGATGTCGATGGTTTCTGGTATGTCAGAAGAGAAAACGGCCGTTTTATTGAACATGAAACAACAGATATCACGCAATACGATGTAGAGGATACTTCTAAACTGGTCTGGTTCACCGTCCCTAAGCATGATGGCAAAGCCGTATGGCTGCCGCCTTATATCACTGAAAATCTGGGTGCCAGAGTTCTTTCCTACAATGTTCCGGTCTATTATAAAGACAGCTTTGTCGGAGTCATAGGCATAGAGATCGACTACACGGCGATAGCAGAACAGGTCGATAATATCGTTCTCTATGAAAACGGCTATGCCTTCATCAATGATGCGCAAGGCCGAATCATTTATCATCCGCGTATGGATGTGACGGCAATGGAATCGCAGCCGGTGGTACCGGATGGTCTGTTAAGCAATGACAGCGTCGTTACATATAATTATGAAGGCGTCGATAAACAGGGAATCTGGCTGCCTTTGGAAAATAACATGCGTCTCAATGTCAGCGTGCCGGTCGATGAGATAAATATCGGCTGGCGCAACTGGGTCTCACAGCTGCTGGTAGTGTTCCTTCTGATTCTTAGCGGCTTCATCGCTTTGACACTTTATGCATCAGGCATGATCACCAAACCGCTCAGTGATCTGACGGAAGCAGCCAGACAGGTCGATAAGGGCAACTACGATTATATGATTGAATACAACGGCAATGATGAGATAGGGGTATTGACCAGAACATTCAGAAATCTGATTTCGCATCTTAAGGTCTATATCAGCAATCTCAATGACCTCGCTTATGCCGATGCCTTGACTTCCTTACGCAATAAAGGTGCTTTCGATATCTATATGCAGAACATTCAGACAAGCATCGACAACAAGGAAGAAGAAACGGCCTTCGCCATCTGCATCTTTGACTGCAACAATCTCAAACAGATCAATGACAACTATGGTCATGATAAAGGCGATCTCTACCTGCAGTGCGCTGCTGAGCTCATCTGCAACGTCTATGAACATTCACCGGTCTTCAGGATCGGCGGTGATGAGTTTGCGATAATACTGACCGGCGCCGATTATGAAAACAGAGAAAAGCTCAGAAAGCTCTACTACAGACGCTGTGATCAGAACAACAAGGTCAAGGAAAATCCCTGGGAGAAGGTCAGTGCCGCCTTCGGCATGTCGGTCTATGATCCCGATGAAGATATGAGTGTCAATGATGTCTTCCGCCACGCCGATAAGCTCATGTATGAAAACAAGTGGGGAAAAAAGGAAAGAACATAAAAATCTGTTTCAACCAGGCAGTGCCGGTCAAAGCTGGTACTGCCTGATTTTTCTTAAACACTAAAGGGGGAAATAATTGTGCGGCAGTTTGTAATCTCAACAATGGCTCCGGCCTTGTGGTTATTGACTATCTTTGATCTGATGTCAATAATTGCGATGTTCGCAAATCATGAACAGAACCATAAAAATCCGGTTTCTTTTCTGACAGGGATCCTTTGTCTTGGTCTGTTTTATGATTCACTTATTCTGTCTTTAGGCGCAATCCTGCCTTTTGGCCAGCTTCTTAAGATACTGAGCCAGTTCCGTTATATATTGCATTGTGTCCTGATACCTTTACTGTTTCCGATCTGTGCTTATTCATTAAAGATCGATAAGCAGAAAATGCGGATCATCTGGATCGTTTCGATCGTCATCATGATCATTGGCTTTTTTGCCGGAATAGCTGTAGTCACGGAAGAGAGAACGGTTGGATTAATCAGACGCTATGCCGAATCAAAACTGACACCGAAATTTGCGGACAGTATCATTCAGATGCTTGATATCGTGCCGGTCTTCTTTATGATGGGGATCGGAGTCTATCTGTGGATAAAAAAGAAGAATCCCTTCATGTTTCTTTCGGGATTCTTCATGTTTGCGTTTACGATGCTGGGAATCTTCCTTGGCAAAGATCCAGGCGGCGATCCAAGCCAGAGTCTGATGTTCTATATCAGTATGTATGGCGAATCGCTGATGGTCTTCTTCCTATACTGTTTCATCCGCAAAGAAGATTCACAAAAGAATTAATCAATACCGGTCTTTGGCAGCTTGATATCGTATCCTTTCAGGATCTTATCATAACTGTCGATTGCGTTTGTGAGATGGTTGATAAAATCATCATATTTATACATGCCATCTTCATTGGGTGACAGATTGTCGATTTCAAAGGTATAGAACTGCGGGGGATTCTCAAGATCATGGATGGAAATGTTTCTTAACTGCTCAAGGGAATCATAGGCAAGTCTGACTCTGATGTATTCTTCATTTCCTTTGGTCCATTTTTCAAAGAGTATTTTAGAGCCGATCGGCGTTCTTTTTTCTATGGCGTTTGGCAAAGAATAATCCTTGACCTTAAGAGCTCCCAGTACTGAAGCAATATTGGAATCATGTCCGCAAAGGAACGAGAAGACTCTTTGATCATTATTCAGCTCGCTTCTGATCTCTTGCAGTAAAGGATGAGCGATATTTACGGAAACTAAATCAGTAGTGTACAAACAATCGCCGAAAATGTCTTTGATGTGAGCAATAGCTTCCCAGTCCTCTAAACTGAGTTCATGACCGAAAGAAGCTTTGAGCAGATCGCTTTCTTCATAGTATTGCAAGACTAAGGCATCAGCCAGGTTGACGGCATTGCGAAGTGAGCCGCTGCAGTTTGGCTCTTTGTCGAGTTCCATAATGAACTCAGTCGGATCTTCATTAAAGTCTTTGATGTCACCGTTCTTATAGGCGTCGGAATCCTTGAAATCCAGAACTTCCATCAGCAGACTGTATTCCTTGTTTAAATCGCTGAGCTTCGCTTTCATCTGCTTGATCGCGTCTTCGTTGTATTGATCAGATACAAAAGTCAAAGTCGGGGTGAAGACCGGATCCATCTTGCCATAGTCGGCCTGAATGACGATCTCACTGTTGGCGACTGGCAGAAAGCCGCTCGCGAAATACTGTGTGGTGGCGATCGTTCGCTGCAGACCGTTAGCATAGAATCTTACTTCTTCAGCTTCCGGGCGGAAGTTTTCTTCAAAGAGGCCTTCAGCTATCAGCCATTTGCGGAAGTACTGTCCCATCGCTGTTTCCAGCATGCCGCCTCTTAGCGACAGTTCTGAGGCGTTGGAAGACCATTCAAACCAGGTGTGCGGAGTCGCACTGTCAAGTTTTGATCCTCTGCTTGATAAAGGAGCACGGATATTGTGACGGCTGAAAACGACAACTTTTTCAAGCTGATAGCCATCATCAGCGTTTACGCTTACATTGCCGATAAACAGTGTAAAGATGATGCTTACAACAGCTAACAGTCTTAGATTAAATATATTCTTCTTTTTCATGCTTTAATTCTATCATCCGAACTAATAAAAATAAGGTGGAGTTTGTTAGAATATAAGTGAACAGGAGATAAATAAATATGAAAGATAATAACTGTGCTTACTGTGTCGGTGGTGAACTGCTGGACAAATTCGGCATCAAGATCTGTGATCTGAGTGTCAGTCAGCTCATCTTATTCAAGGAACAGAGCCACAAAGGCAGATGTGTAGTAGCTTATAAAGATCATGTCAGTGAACTGGTAAATATCTCTGAAGAAGAAAGAACGGCTTTCATAAACGATGTGGTCAAAGCGGCCAACGCCATTCATAAAGCTTTCAATCCGGATAAAGTCAATTACGGTGCCTATGGCGATACCGGCTGTCACCTGCATATGCATCTGGTTCCTAAATACAAGGATGGCTATGAGTGGGGCGGGGTCTTTGAAATGAATCCCGGCAAAACCCTGTTAAGTGACGAAGAGTATCAGGAACTGATCGATAAGATTAAAGCCAATCTGTAAGATGGAAAAATAAGAATGGCTGGAAACAGCCATTTTTAAAAGGCAGGCCGAATGAAAAATAAGATCAGAAAAACAGTGCTGATTGTGATGACCGTGATCATGTCAATGATCCTTTTTGGCTGTCAGGATAAAGGCGAGAATAAAGGCTATACAACAATCGAACAGCTGCAGGATAAACGCATCGGCATCAAGCAGGGAACGATCTATGACGGCTTCAGCAAGAAACTGTTTCCTGAGGCGCAATACTATTACTTCAACAATAATACTGATCTGACGGCTGCCCTTAAAGGGCATAAGATCGATGGTTTTGTAGCGGATGATGCGATCATTGATGACATAATCAGAGAAAATCCGGAAGTAGCCAAGATCGGTGAACATGTCTTTAGTGCTCCGGTGGGACTGGTTTTTGCGAAAAGCGAAAAAGGCCAGAAGCTCGTGGAGATGATGAATGAACTGATCAAAGAACTTAAGGAAAGCGGTGAACTCGACAGACTGTTTGAGA
>JAEEGI010016769.1_pt1 | contig 15100 bp, 11 predicted proteins | sample 8958751 | NCBI WGS metagenome assembly JAEEGI01 (sample SAMN16246545, study PRJNA631951) | gut metagenome | biome: gut microbiome; feature: rumen; material: KS-attached | host: Bos | place: Iran: Karaj | collected 2018-10
TCTGCCATATCCCTATTCCCTTCGTAAACGCGCGCCACAACCACGAAGCGGTCAAGGCCGCCTGGACGAAGCGGCTGAACGAAATCGGTGTGGATATTCTCGTCACCGGCCATCAGCATGATCTGTATCCGTTCCTGGAGGGAACCATCCCGCCCAACACGAAACTGGTGTACAACAAGGACTTCTCTGGCACGGAGGGCAAAACCTACAATGGATATATGACAGACTATCGCTTCAACGCCTTCATCTGTGGCAAGCGAGGGCTGACTCAGCACGACGAGGCGCCCGCTGGGAATCATACCGATTACGTGGGGATGCTGGTGAACGTGGATCTTTCCAGCGGCAGCCAATCCTGCGTCTACATGAATTCCAAAGGAGAGATCGTCCCCGTGGTAAACCCCTTTGCAGAGTATACTTACGGCACGGAACCGATCATGACTACGCTGAAATGAAACTGTTAATCCCACTTTTGACATTATAGAGCTAAAAAAGACTGCTATTTGATATGTACCCCCTTTGCTGGTGTTGTCCAGTAAAGGGGGTACATATCAATCATGCAGTCTTCTGCAATTCTTGTACGCAAAGATTTACTGAGAAATGAGTCTTTCATCAAGGAGAAAATCTTCCACTCCAATGTATTGGATTCCATTTTCATCTTTCCAAGGTTTCACGTAGTCCTTCACTACTACGATTTTCTTAAATGAATCGGGAATCCTGATGAGGGAAGCGATCTCCTGCTCTTTCTTTTCCGGATCGGCAATGGATAATGCGGACTGAATATAGTATCGCTCATCGCCACAGTTTACTACAAAGTCTACTTCCAATTGCTTACGAATGTTTTTTCCCTGATCGTCTCGTAGATTCTGTTCAACCACACCGACATCTACATCGAAGCCTCTGCGGATAAGCTCGTTATAGAGGACATTTTCCATCAGATGAGTCTCTTCGAGCTGTCTGAATCCGAGTCTTGCGTTTCGTAAGCCGGGATCAGAATAATAGTACTTAACAGGAGTCTTAATGTACTTCCGTTCCTTTACATCGTACCGCTCTGCCCTTTGGATCAGGAATGCGTCCATAAAAAAATCCGAGATATTTGTCAATGGTATCCGGTGCTATCCTGATCTGTCGTTCGCTGAAAAAAGTGTTTGAAAGCCTGCTTGGATTGGTTAGAGATCCTATCCCAGAAGCCAGCACATTCAGAAGAATTTCAAGGACCTCTACATCGTTGTTCACTTGATGGCGCTCCAGCACATCCTTGATATATGTGCGATTGAATAGATCCTGCAGATATCGGCTTCTCTCTTCGTATGACTCCATTGCCCAGACCAGAGGCATACCGCCATAGGTGTAATAGTCACGCCATACCCCACGTTTGTCTCCTCGATAATGCTCATATACCTCTGCAAAAGAGAGCGGGCTAACACGTATTTCGTCACCTCTGTCGCGGAATTGGGTGAGAATATCAGAGGAAAGCATTTTTGAGTTGCTGCCCGTCACATAAATATCTGCATTCGGAAGCTTCATCAGCCCCAGCACGACATCAATAAAGGTGATCTTTTCATTCGGATCATCTATATACGGATTTTGCACTTCGGTTACGAACTGGATTTCATCAATAAATACATAATACCGTTTATTCTTATACGGCATCCGTTCCTTTACGATCTTGTTCAGTACAAAGGGGTTACGATATTTGGCATTATCGATCTCATCCAGAGCAAGTCCTACGATCTGATCCTCCCCGATACCATTTTCCAGGAGGTACTGACGATAAAGCGTAAACAGAAGGTAGGATTTTCCACACCGTCTAAGGCCTGTGATGACCTTAATGCGTCCATTATCCTTTTTTCGGATCAACTGATCCATATATTGCTTTCTGGCATACTGCACCGATTGGCCCTCCATGAAATTTTTGCGGCATCCGCATTTTTTTCACGAGCAATTATGTCATGGCGCACGTAAACATACAAGCCACTTATCTGATTCTTATGCGGATTCCGCATTTTTTCTAAATGTCATCCATCTATCGATCCACAAATGTGGACTGGGGAAGAAAAACAGCGTAACACTTGGACTTGCCGTGTCCGCTGCGGGATGTTTGATAGCCTTTCTTTTCCCTCGATCCTGGCTATGGGTATCTGTAGGCCTGTTTGTCAAATGCTTGGGGGCAGCTCCGGCTAACTATGTTATGATGGCTCTTTTTTCCGATGTATTAGACCATATCGAGGCAAAGCACGGATTCCGATGTGATGGTATTTCGATGTCGCTTCGTTCCATAATGATGGCCGTTGCCTTAAGCATATGTCAGGGGATATTTAATATGTTGGTTGGTATAACGGGATATATTGCACTAGGTACAATTACTTCTACGGCGGAAACCATAAAAATCCTTTCAGATGGCACTGCGGTTTTTCGGCAAAACATAGCTACGGAAAATATGTTTGTATGGTGTTATGTCGGATTCATGATGGTGGGCTATGCAATCTGCTACCTGCTTCTCTTTAGATTGAATGTAGAAAAGGAAATCGTTGCAGATCAAAGGATTATTCGAGAGAGACAGCGGGAATCTGTTTTGGCCGAAGGAAAAGAATGGATTGATCCAGACGAAAGAATGAGGATAGAGGAACAGGAAGCTCAACGGATGGCTGAGAAAAATCGAAAAAAAGCACTCCGGAAATAGCAACACAAAAAAAGTCTTTACAGTGAACTGTCTCTTAATGAATCTTAGCTAAAGTATTTACGATCGCTCCGCTAGCCAGATAGGCAAACCAATGTTTGAATCGGAAAATGCCGGTTCTCCTATAATTGTGATGAAGCAACAACTTATGCTGTCCTGTACAAAGGTTATGCTGTTTACATGAATTTTTCTTTGCAATGATATATGATATAAAGTGAAAGTATGCATGTTCTGCTTGTTAATGGAACGATCATTCAGACTTTCAATCATCATACGGAAAGGAAACCGGTGGCACTATGAAAAGGATGAAAAAATGGATAGGCTTGCTTCTCGCGCTTTGCGTCTTGACAACAGCATGGGCAGCTTCGCCTGTCGCTTTTGCAGAAGGCAATGACGGCGCGGATCATACGCATCAATGGGAGGAAGGCGTTTGTACAATTTGCGGGCAGCGATGTGCCCACATATGGGAAAACGGAGTCTGTTCCGTTTGCGGATTACCGCTGTGGGTAAACGGCATTTGCCGGGACTGCGGTGAAGAACACTCTCACACATTTATCAGTGCCGACGATCCGTGCACAATCTGCGGCTATGTATGCCCGCATGTTTCGCATGACCGTTATACGCTGAAATGCGATAAGTGCGGCTATGTTGTCAACCATGAATTCGGCGAAGACGGCGTTTGTGTAAAGTGCAACTATGCAACAAATGTCTATCAATACGGTTCCGTGGACAGTTTATATGTCAAGGATTGCGAAGAAAAGGGCAAAGTCGTGCAACTGGAGTACAAGTGCATCGCGCTTGCCGGAAAACAGACAGGCTCGGAAATCACAAAAAAACTGAATGTTTATCTTCCTTACGGTTACACGGAAGAAAAGCAGTATAACGTGTACTACTATCTGCACGGCGCCTTCGGCACAATCAACGACATCATTCGTCCGAACGAAGTGACCGACACAGAAAAATTCCTGAACAATATCATTGCCGAAAAGGTCTGCGATCCGTTTATTCTCGTCTGCCCAACATGGTTTGACAGCGATGTGACCGCCGGTGATTTGGAAGGAACACTGCAGGAGAACTTTAACATTCAGCTCCGCGACAGCATTATTCCGGCCGTGGAGAGCACTTATTCCACGTATCTCGATTGCGATGGGAAAATTGAGAACGTTACGCCTGAAAAGATCGCTGCCTCCAGGGATCATCGCGCGATCGGCGGTTTTTCCGGCGGTGCTACGGTAACGGCTATGATGGCAGTATACGGCATCGATATGTTCTCTTATTTCGGGGTCAATTCCAATTCGTGGGATCCGGATTTGCTGACGCAGGGTGTCAATCTGGAAGCGAATAAGAACTATGACATCAAATACTACATGAATACGCTCGGCACAGAGGAAGGTCCGGATCGCGAAGTCTGGGTGGATATGTACAAGCAGATCGAGGCGAAAGGCGCGCCAAAGCTTGTCGACGGCACAAATATGACATTTATTCGCTTTATCGGCTTGGACCACGACATAGTGAATATTCGCACCTCGCTGTATAACGCATTGGCCGTACACTTCTTTAAGGTTTCATCCGATGATATCGACTACGCTTCGGCTAAGGGCTTTACGGGAGAATTGACAACATCCGTAAAAGACCAGTATGGTAATTTGGATTTCACCTTCACGCTGGAAGCGGATGGCACGATCCAAATGCATTGCAGCGCCTATGGCGGATTCATTTCCTATGATGACAAGGGCACATACATCATCCAGGAGGATGGAACAATATTGGCAACCTTTACGGAATTTACCGAATCAATGCAGCACTCCGTCACGGAACACAATGACAGTTTCGCCATTGAAAAGGCCGGTGCTCTTTGGGTTATTCACTATACCAGAGAAATGCAGGGCATGGATAAGGTCGATGCTACCGGCGAACTGACGCCCGTGCAATAAGCAGAGCCGTTTCACCGACGGATATGATGCATAACCATCAGATCCAGCATGAAAAACGTACAGAGCTGATCCTTCTTTGATCGTGGATCGGCTCTGTACATCCCATAGCTACAAAGGAAGAAGTAACGCTTTGCGGAAAGTAATGCATAAGATTATGGTGCTATTCTTGGGAATATGCTTGTTGTTATGCTTCGCCTGCAACAAGTCTGCCGCCGTTCCGGCGACTGAAGCGAATACGCCAAAGCCATATGAATATGCCGGTGAATCCCGCGTGATGGCTTGGCATAATCCGGCATACGAGAAGCTGGAATATGCGGAAGGCAGTGATCTTCGCGTATGGGTCAGCAACAAGAGTGACCCAGATCGTGAGTATACGTATTATGGAACGGTACATTGGGTAGAGAATCAAGGGAACCATATTTTCAGTCTTCTTTGCCTGCCTTCCGACTATGACGGAACACAAAAGTATCCCTTGCTTATGATGGTACATGGATACAATTCCACCTTTCACGAATACGACTATTTTACGAACTTTCTGACAGAGAGCGGATACGCTGTTCTGTATTTCGATTTCCGCGGAGGGCACGCCTCGCAAGGTCTGTCCGACGGAAAACTGATCGAAATGTCTTACGATACGAAACTCAGCGATATACGCGCTATGACGGATTTTGCGTCCGAGCTTGAAATGGTCGATTCGAGCAAGCTAATCTTTGTCGGACACAGTCAAGGCGGCATGATGGGAATGATTACCGCTTGCGATGATAACCTAAAGGAACGTTTTCTGGGAATGCTGCTGTTTGCACCGGGAGCCGGTCATGCAACCTACCTCGACGAATTCGGTTCTTTGGATAATTTGCCGGATTCCTATACCATTCTAACAGAAAAAGTCGGCAGGGATTTTCTGTACTCAGCTGTCAAATACGAACAAATTGTATGGAACAAGCTATGCGACTACGCGAAACCCGTGAAAATCTGGATCGGCGACGCAGACGAAATCATTCCGACACAAACTGCTATAGATCTTGCCGCTGCATTCGGTGAAAATGCCTCATATGAAATCGTCCCCGGGGGCTATCACGACTTTCGAAGTGATGTACTTCCGTCATTGATGCCGGATAGTATTATTCCATTTCTGGATTCGTTGCTTTGAGAACAAAAATATCTCTCCGGAGCGAGCGCCTTTATGGGCAGCTCGCTTTTATGTATCCATGGATGGAAGGCTGCGGTTAACACTTTGATGTGAAGATGCTGACTTCATCGTCTGCCTCATTGAAGATAAGTAGCCGATTTTGCGTACTTGGCTGGAATGGAGCGGGGTATTCCAATAGCGCCGAAATGAACGCAAGGAAAAGGCTCGAAAACGTAATGTTCTCGAGCCTTAATATTGTACAGGCACTTTCTCCTCAGAATTATCTAGTAATAACTATTTGCAAAATCATAGTTTAAACAAACTGTTTTTAACATGATTTTGCCATCTGAACCCCCCTGCATTCTAAGCTACCTTCTTATATAATTCATACTTTTTTGAGCAATCAGTTTCCCTCCTTCTGGATTTATGTGAAGGTGATCGCCCGAATCAAATCTTGAATCCATCCCGCAGCCATCCTTTTCTACCAGCCATGCGTAAAAATCCAGAATCGCGTCAAATTCATTGCATTCCAGAAGTTTCCGATTCAATTCCTTCTGTATTTCCTGTCTTCCGGAAGGCGTTCCCTCTGCCCCGGAAAAAGGCGTTAATGTTGCCGCATATGTCTTAAGTCCTTTTTCTTTTGCCTTTGCATTTAACATCTGCAGTGTTTCAAACAGCTCCTGCGCGGATGGTACCGAATCATTCGGTGCTGCCATTGTCCCGGGCTGATACAGATCGTTTCCTCCGATCGCAAAAATAATGTGTGTCAGTCCGCACAAACTATTAATATCGATGTTATAGCGCCGCTTTGCTGAAAACCCAAACAATTGTCCCGGAATCTCTTTTGCCGTATCTGACAAAAGTCTGTTCCCGCTGATACTTTGATTCAGAACGACACATGGCAGTCCTTTTTCTTCCATCATCTTTTCCAGCGGTGCGGTCCACATTCTCATAAAACCGTTTGAATCGCCCAGAACGGCAAGCGATATTCCTTCCTGTTCTGTCAGAATATCTATCTGTGAAAGCAGAAAAGTCGGCTCTCCTGCATCAAACGGACGTTTCGGGAAAACCCATATTTCTTCATCTGAAACAGGAAAAACCGGTTCCATAGTATAATCGCCCGCTTCGGAATGTCTGGCAAACGTAAGTCCCTGACCGGACAAAGCCCTTGTCTCCGGTGCGAAAGCAATTCGAATCATTAACTGATCCCCTTGCTTAACAGGGAGGAAAGCCGAATCGCTTTGGATTTGTGTTTCCGGTTCTACAATACAGCCGGAACAGGAGCCGAACAAAAAGCGAACAGGTCCTGTTTTTTGCGTGCTGTTATAGACAGAAGCTCCAAGGATTTCAGTTTGATACAGACTGTAATAGTTGGAAAGAGTTATTCTGATTTCATCTCCGGAAAAATGAGCAATGACCGGAGTCTCTTGTGTACGGTTGCCAATAACTTGTTCGTAAAGCGCGGCTCCGATATGGGCTAACGAAAAAGTTGTTTTCCAGTGTTTCATTTTTCCCTCTCAGATTGATTATGCCAGTACTTCATTTACGCTGATGATTCGAAGGTTTTTCTTAAGTAATGGCAGATCAAGATTTGTCTTTTCTTTATACAACGCAATTGTTCTTACTTGACCGGGAATCAAGTCGACATTATTCTCTTCGAATATTGCTTCTCCTTCTGTCAGCCAAAGCGACGCTGCTTGAATATAACTATCAGAAACGAGGCGTATTTCAAAGAGATCATCCGTTTCCAGGACGGACCAGTCAATTTCCTGTCTATTCAGTACCAGCTGTTTAGATGGAACCAACTGGAAGCTGATTTCACTGATAATCATTCCGCCACTAATAAAACGGGCAATAAATACCAGCCGCTCTTTTCCTATCTTATGGATCCAGTCAGCCTGGTTAATTGTGAAACAAGGTTCAGAACTGTCTCCTGCTATCTTCGCCTGGTGACGGATGATTTCAACCGTTCCATCTTCAGAATCGATGATCGTGATTTCGATCTCTCCTTCTGCACTCTGATTTGATTGATTGCAAAGCCAGAAAACCAGCTTTTCACTCTCCTCTTTGCAGGAAATAATGACCGGTGCAAAAGTCCTGCGAATCATGTATTGTTCTGCTTTCCACCGTCCGAAATAATCGATTCCTGACCAGGAGACGACCGGCCAGCAATCATTCAGCTGCCAGAGTATCAGTCCTCTGCAGTAATCACTTTCTCTCCGAAAATGTTCAATGGAAAACTGCATGATCCTCGATGCGGTCATTTGTGAAAGGAAAACATAGTGTTCAAAGTTCCGAGGAACACCATATTCACGCCGCATATACAGTTCAATTGCTTCATTCCCTCCTGCACACTTTTGATGAGAAAGCATGATGGAAGAGTCCGGCTTCATATCTTCCGGTGATGCAAAAGCCCGAATTGTCTGCATGTCCGGATAACTTTGGAAGCCAAGTTCCGAGATAAACCGGCTATGCATTTCCTCCATGGTCTGGTACGGAAGGTTGCCATCATACTGCAGATAATAGTGCATGTCTCCCGTACTCAGATAATCCAGGATGGAACTTGACATGAAAGGACCTTCTCCTTCCGGTGATCCGTTCACGTAACAGGTGTCTGGAGCATATCGTTGGCAAATCTCCCGAAACAATGTGACAAACCATGCATGGTATGCCATCTTCAGCTTCTTTCTTGTCTCCTCGGGTAAGAGATCTCCGCCTCCAAATAATCGTCGAAGAGCAGTTGTTCGTTTTTCTTCAGATGTCATAGTCGTATAGATGACATCAATTTCATTATTTCCGCACAGCAGCGCCAGACTCGCATGATGCGCAATCCTGCAGACATTATCCTCTACTTCTTTCGTTGCGTTCTCCGTCATCTCCGGCGTAGGAGCATAAAACGTGCAGGCGAACATCAGATCTTCATAGACCAGAATTCCTTTCGCATCGCAGGCATCAAAAAACTCATCCGGCGGATAGTACGCTCCTCCCCAAACCCGGATACAATTCAGGTTCGAATTTGCGGCCTGATCAACCAGATCTTTCCACCTGTCGGGCGTACTTTTTGAAAGAAAAGCATCTTGGATAATCATGCTTTCCCCTTTGATAAAAACAGGTATGCTATTAACGATAAAACTGTATTTCCGCCCTTTTCCAGAACTGCTGTAAGGGTCGTCCGTTTCAGCCCGATCCAGTTCAATCGTCCTCAGACCGATTCTTTTTTCACATCGGTCCAATACGGTGCTCCCATCTTTCAGTTCAGCCGTAAGAGTATATAACGGCTGATCCCCATAGCCTGCCGGCCACCACAGCTGAGGTGAACTGACCGGAAATGAAACCTTTCCGGAAACGGCCGGAAATTGTTTGGAATGAATTTCTTTTCCGTCCGGATCAGAAAGACACACCGAAAGAACCAGCCCCTCTTCCCACAAGTCCAGATTGATTTCCGGTTCAAGGACAGCCAGGTTATCAGTGTGTTTTTGAGAAACGACGATATTCCGGATTTTTCCACACCGATAGTATTGTAAACTGATATCCCGCCAGATACCCGTGTCGGGAAAGGAAAGGCCCCAGTCCCATCCATACATACAAGCTGCCTTTCGAATCACAGAGTACTTTTTTCCTGTAAGCGAAGGATGCTCTTTCAGATAGCGAATTGGAGAAATAAACTGAATAGAAATCTTATTTTCACCGCTGACTAAAACATCTTTCACATCAAATGTCCATGTCCGATGCATATTGTCAGCTCTGCCGATTTCCAGGCCATTAATTGCGATCGAGCAGATAGTGTCCAGCCCTTTGCAGCAAAGATCAATCCTATCATACGCAAGATCTTCATTCCTGACCAAAAAGGTCCTCTCAAACAGAAAATCTTGATCTAAGGCTTTTTCACATATTGCTTCATGATCAAGTGTATAGGGATCCGGCATCAGCCCGTTGTTCAGGAGCACTTCCCCTGCAGTTCCCGGAACTTTGCAGGGCAACGATAATCCCTCCCCACAGGAAAGTGTCCAGATCCCGTTTAATGACACATCTTTCATCAGAATTTCCTCGAAAACGACGCTTCTGCCTCTTCTCTGCTCATTTCTCCAATATTGACTTTCTTAATCAGATTAATCTCATGGTCGCGCAGTTTATACAGAATCAGCATCATAATAACGCTGATTACAGCACCGATCACCGGACAGAAAGCATAAAGAAACCAGATTCCGCGGACAACTTCAACAGTCTGCGTCACTCCGTCTCCGGATACAAATCCGATTGCCCCTAAAAGAAACATCGCAATAGCGCCTGCCAGAGCAACGACCATCTTGTTGGTGAAAGCTTTTAAAGAGAAGGAGACACCTTCATTCCGCTCTCCGGTTTTATATTGTCCGTACTCAACACAGTCTGCGATAAACATAATACCGATCTGCGCCCAGAAGGCATCAATGAACGCTCGAACAATAACCAGTCCCAGAAAAAGTCCCACATTCTGATATCCGCAGAAGTAAATGATCAGGCTCAGAAGAATGGAAGCAATTCTGGTAATGATATAGACGCGGAACTTATCTACTTTTTCCAATACTTTGGGAACGATAAAAACCACCAGAAGAATCGGAACGGCTGAAGCTAATGCCAGAGGCGTCATCATTGCTGCATTCCCCAGACAGTGAATTGCGAAGTAACCCTGTACGGTCGTGGAAAACCCTGTAACTGATCCAATAATAGCGCTGAGTGTTACAATCAGGAGATATTTATTCTTGAAGAGGTTCTGAATGATTTCTTTAATAGTGGGCTCTTTATCTCTCGGCGCGGAAAATCTTTCTTTCGCTTTAAAGGGCAGCGGGAGCATACTGATCAGGCAGATAATTCCTAATACGATAATTGTAAAGCTCCATCCAATCGCCGGATAAAACATAGGAACAAGTATTGCGACGAGAATACCGCCGAAGTAAACACCAAAGCTGGCAATGGCATATAACTTGTTTCGTTCATTTGTGTTATCTGTTGCGACAGTAGCCAGTGCACTGATTGGCGCATCATACATCGTATAGGCCAAATCCCAGATAATATAAGACACGAGCGCCCATATGATTTTTACTGCCACAGGAAGTTTGGAAGGTATCAGGAACATAAGAATCGTGCTTAATGGAATAGCAACCGCACCGATCTTAAGCCATGGAATGAATTTACCGCCTTTAAGATTTGCTTTATCGACTATCACGCCGAACATTGGGTCATTTACCGCATCCCATACTTTTGCGATGATAAAGATTACGCCAACCGCTGCTGCGCTGATCCCGATATCGGTCAGATACAATTGCAGATAACTGTAAATCGCGTAATAGGACAAGATGGCGCCAAAGGCGTATAGCCCATAAAGAAACCTTTCACCAAATGTCGTCTGCATTACTTTTTTTGTCATTATAAAACCTCCCTTTTTATGATATACAGGCACCGGACACTCGTGACTTCAGTCATGAGAAGTTGATCTGTTTACATTATGACGTAAATAAGATATAATTATGTAGTTTTTATAGCATTTCTGTCGTTTTTATTCCAAATTATAAAAAAGAGGTCAATAATGTCTTCCTTGAATGTCCGAAAAGAAATAGACAAGATCATACAAAGCGGATACCGGCATAAAGCATATGAACATGAGGAGTCTTTGCTGCGCGCTGTATTAATAGAAAAACAAGACCCTTATGTAATGATTCAAAACGATATTGCCGTTTCGAAATTACTGCTGGGTCCTGATCCTATACGGTCTTGGAAAAATGGTCTGATCTGTTTTATTACAACACTATGCCGGAAGTCTATCAGCTACGGTGCGGATTCTGATTACTGTTTCGCAGTCAGTGATTACTATATTAATATGGCAGAGAAAAAGCGCACTATGCAGGAACTGAAGGATTTGCTTGAAGAGATAGTCGACATGTACAGAGAACTGATCGAAGAGCAATCTCTCGGAACTCACTCCGTTTATATCTCCAAAGCTTTGTCCTTTATAAAACACAATCTTTTTCTCCCGCTTTCAGTTCAGGAAGTTGCAGCACACATCAATCTGTCCTCATCGCATTTTTCAAAGCTCTTTCTGAAGGAAATAGGTGTGTCCCCTTCTGATTATATAGAAGCTTTGAAAATGAAGGAAGCAATCTCGATGCTGAAAAGTGGCCAGTATAAAATTCTGGAAGTTGCGGAAGCATTAGGATACTGTTCAGCATCTCATTTCACAAAGCGCTTTCATATCTATTATGGAATTTCTCCAAAAAAGATGCTTCATGCCAACTTCTAGCATACAAATATCCCGTATTATTGCTTTGTGCGATTTTCTTGTTAAATTTTATATTGAAATGTGTTGATTTTAGGGTATTAATTCTATGGAAAAATGCGGAGGTCTACTATGTTATATCGAAAAATCCAGTCATTTATCGAAATAATGTGGTTAAAATGTAGTCAAGCTACATTTTTGAAGCTTGCGCAGAAAAAAGAAAAGGAGCTGTGAAAAAAGTCACGGCCTTTTTTGCGTTCCTGGCGGGATTTGAACCCGCGGCCTTTCGCTTAGGAGCGGGCGACTAAAGCGTGATAATAAGTATATATAGTCGAAAAATGCCCTATTTTAGCAATGTCATCAACTTTAGAAATTGCTGAATCGGGGCAAAAGAGTTTAGAAGCGAAGCAGCCTGTATATGGTCTTCGCTTCTTCTCTTTGAATGAAATAGGCAGTGGTCAATTGACCTGGCAATATAGCGGAAGCACAAAAAACGCAGACTGATCCCACATCCTCACAGGAACCGACAGACGCCGATATCAATAACTTGACTTGTAATACTGACTGTATTTTGTTTTTCTCACAGCAGTAGTGCGCTTATAGTTTCTTTCCGGGCGTATCGGAACGCGGTACCGCTTGATTTCTTCAATGATCCCGGAGAATATCTCCGCGCGTTTGTTTCCATCTTCCTCTAACGCCATCCTGACCAGATTATCCTTTACAATCCCGATCGCCATGTTCTCATTCGGCTTCATTTCATGTTTTGTCTTTTTCTTCTCAGCATCAAGCATGGATTGCTGCTGAATATCGCTGATCAGATTGTACAGGTAGATCGTCACGAAGAAATCCTGTTCAATGATCTGCGGAAGCTTGCCGGAAAAGTTCTCCAACTGCATCTTGCTTTTGAGGGTGTTGTAAACTGTTTCAATATCCCAACGCAGATGGTACAGCGTTTTCAGGTCTTCCAACGGGAACGTGTCATCCGGCAGGTTCGTCAGTAAGACCTGCTGAACACCCTCCGCAAGTTCGATCCTTACCATCCTCAAATGCAGTTTTCCTCGTTCTGCCATCTTTTCGTACAGAGACGTTCCGCGGTACGGGTTCATTCTCGTCTGGTCAAAACAGATATCGATCCATTCGTCTTCGGATGACAGGGCTTTCTGCTCCCTTTGAAATGTTTTGCCCCCTAACCGGAACAGAAAGTACAGCTCCTGATCTATCAGTTCCATCAGGAATTCAGCGGAAGGATATCCCCGATCGAAAATATAGATGTGTTCCTGCGGATATCGTTCACCAATATTTCGGATATGTGTTCTTGCGCTGTCTCTTTCGCAGTGCTTGTACTTGTTCAGGCATGCGTCCAGGATCATATGGTTGATCACGTCGTAGGCGCACGACGCGCTTCCCATTACAACTGGGTAATCAGACCGGGCGTTACTGTCCCCATATTTGCTCTGCGTCTCCGGGGAGGACGGGAGATGGATGTCTGACCCGTCGATCGCTGTGGGAATATACCCCTTAAAGGTCTGAAGCTGTTCGTTGTCCTCACAGTAATACATATGCAGATATTCCTGATTCAGCCAGTCGAACACCTTCGGGTGGATCTTCAGCCTGGCTTTTGTGTATCCCCACTGTGATATCTCGGTTTTCTTCCCTGTCATCTGCTGATACTTCCTTAATTCCATTTTCTGTGTCAGGCCTCGGCTGTTCAGTATGCCGAATGTGATCCATTCCGCTGTGACTTTCCTTTTTCTCGTGAATGCTGTCGTATTGCTGTCCCGAATCATCCGAAGAAATCCATCTCCCCGGATCGTTTGGATCGTACTGGAAACTCTTTCTTCGGCACGCATTTGGAACCTCCTTATTCTTCGTAGACGAGTCGGGGCTTTTTCTTTGCGTATGCAGCTTTCAGGTACGGGATCTGTTCTTCCGTCACAGGTCCAAAATTCAGCAATACAGTCTGCACAACTTTGCCATTGACCCGGTTATTTTCAACAAGGCTGGCGTAGTAGTGCTTCGTGCCGTTATATTCCTTTGTCAGAACCTTCACAAACATCTCATTACAATAATACCATTTTTATTCGATTATATCAATATATATAGTATTATTATTCTCACTACATTAACAACTAAAAAGAATGATCGGCTGTCTTCACAGTCGATCAAATCTTTTGCCCCTTCCTCAATGTCTTAAGTTGATGACATTGCCTAAAATAGGCGTTTTTGCAGATATTTAGAGCTTTTTTATAATCGGTAAATATAGACCCCGACTTTGTAGGCCGCACGTTCGAATCGTGTTAGGCACGTCAAAAAAACACTCGAAAATAATACGTTTTCGGGTATTTTTGATTTTTATCTCATATAGATGGCACCTAATCTATATAATATAATTAAGGATACATAATTGATTGCTTGAAGACAAAGAGGGACTTCCTTACGAATTGTCGCGTTCAGGCTGTCATTTGTTTTTTATCAGAAACCTTTCTTTTTTAAATCGGCAACCAACTGTACATAGAATTCACGGACATCAAAACCGTCCAGATTTTCTCTGTTCAGATCAATCATGTCTCCGTGAGAAATGCCGCGTTTCTTTGGTACAGAGAGCAATTGAAAATGGTTACCCCATGGAAACGACTTTTCTCCGACAAGCCCATCGTTTTTTCCATCAAACAGATGGACAAGATGACAAGTCATATTCAATGGAAACTGTCCGGCTGAAGGTCTGGAAAGAACAGATCCAATTGACTGATAATAAATACCGGGAACATCTTTTACGATTGCATTTAATCTGGAGCATGAAGAGGAGGTCAGATCCTTGACTGCTGCCATAAAGTCGGGATCAGGATCACCGAGTTTGTTTGCCGCAAGGTTGTATGTGTTTGCAATTGCATTCTGCTGTGACGTTGGTATTTTTTCCAGAAGATAATCTGCAAATTCACACCCGCGGTGCGGGGTATTGATTGTGGTAAGACTTGCGATATAAGGAGCGATTGAGGTTTTTGCAATCGCTGTACGCATATCGAGCCCGCCTTTGGAGTGTGCGATCACGTTCAGCTTTTCACTGCCTGTTTCCTGAACAATCTGAAGAATTCTCTTTTCCAGCTCTTTGG